>UMJU01012099.1_pt1 | contig 12280 bp, 10 predicted proteins | sample 1966161 | NCBI WGS metagenome assembly UMJU01 (sample SAMEA4836156, study PRJEB28245) | human gut metagenome | biome: gut microbiome; material: fecal sample | place: Denmark | collected 2008 | reverse complement strand
CAAGTATCCCGGCTTTCGCCCGCAGAGTCCATCCGTGAGGTAAAGAAGCGAATCTTAGACTAAACCATTTGAAAATCAAGATCTTAAAAAAACAAGACTTCTGTCCTTAAAGGCTTTGCTTTAACACAGAGTTAAAACTTGTTCTTTGGATGTGAATAAAAAGTTCTTTAAATGCAAAAGACTTGTTATCTGCGCACAAGAACCTGACAACTGCAAAGGACGTTAACAATGTTAATTGAAGAAAGGTATAAGGATGAAGATACCGGTTCAGACGGTGCAAACTCACTTCCGAAACTTGAGTTATCTTATTCATCCGATGTCTGTTTTTTTCTTATTAAAGCAAGCAAAAAGGACAATTATCAACTTGAAAATAAAGAAATAAAGAATTGATCACCAAATTTGAAGAAGAACCCCAAAAACGCATTTCGACCTTCCACCCTCTGTTTTAGAAGGTAAATCGGGAATAGAAATCTGAAAAGCAGCAAGATAGGATTGCTTTCTTATCCATTTATGTCCTTGAAAGCATTTCATCTTCCTTACTATCTTTAGCGGAAACGGTCTGTTCTGTATCTCGTCCCGTATATGCAGGCTGATGAGCCCAGGTATGCGGGACGAGGTAAAGAACATATAATATCACCTAATATTCTTATACCAAAGATATTACATAACCAGGATGTTCCTTTAGAGTTATTGAGCTTTCCCTGATAATTTCACATAAACAGGAGATGATGGGACATTACAATAAATAGCAATATCTTTATTAAAATATCCCGGAGATTCAGCTTTATACTTTATTTTAATCACCAAGCTATCTTTCAGGGAGACAGGCCTCCGACTATATTCTACCGAAGTACAGCCACAAGAAGTAACTATATTTTCAACCGTCAAGGAAACCACTCCAAGATTTTTTATAATCAACATTGCTTCTTTTTCTTCACTCCAATCGAAGACTCCCATATCAATCGTTTCGGGTAAGCTTATTTTCGTCTGAATCAAATCTCGACTTTCACATATACTATCAGATAAAATCAAGTTTAAATACAGAGTCCTCACATTAGGATTATGAATCGGGTTTCCGATAGCAATCACTTTATTTCTATTATCAAGTAGAAAAGTTTGAAAAGCCAAATTGGATGGGATTTTATTTATTTTATCGAAAGAGCCTTTTATATCAAGACACACAGGATACGAAAAATCATTATATTCCAAAAGATGAACCATCTCTTTTTTATCTCGAGGATGAAGAATAAATATAACTTTTACCGTATGATCCGATACAGAATCAAGGTAAGAAATAAAGTCTTTCCAAACGGGCAACTTAAGTTTACACCCCATACAACCAATGGAATCGGCATAAGTCACTATTGTATATCGGCTATCTTTAAGAAACCATTTTACCGTATCTTCTCCCATAGTAGTAAATACCAGATCATCAGGATAAATAATTTCCTTTCCATCCCACTCATCAATCATATGAGCAATCCGAGATTTATCAGAGTTTTGACAAGATACAAAAAGCAGGATACATACAAAAATAAATATAGCCCTCATAAGCAACAAGCATTTTACACAAACCACGAAACCCGAGGCTAAATATACAAAAAAAATAGCCACACAAGCCCAAAACAGATAAAATTTTTAATAAACACGTATATTAACACTGTTTTTTTTAAAATAAGAAGTAAATATAAACTATATTTGCAAATAATAACCTTTAATAAAAATAGTATGAAACAAACTTTATCCAAAGCTGTAGTAACTATAATTATAGCATGCACAGCATTGTACGCTTGGAATCATAAGCAACCGGTTTTAACCAATGTACAGTTACAAAATCTGGAAGCAATAGCCGCCGGTGAAGAAGGGGCATGTATTAGATGGATAGAACAAACGTGTTACTATAGTTTCTCAGAGGAACATGATAATGAACCACATTATGAGTGCAATGGTTCGAGTGGACAAGCAGGAATGACATCTTGCAGCGTAATAAATAATAAAAAGCCAACATTTGGCTATGTAAAAGGCACTTGTCTAATATGCATAGAACATTAACCTTAAAACAAACATTATGAGAAAAGCACTTCTAACCGTTATTTCCTTTACATTGTGTCTGTACATCACCTCCTGTAGCCAATCATCCAAACCAGAAAAAGCTAGAACAATAGAAACAATTGCAACGGATGCACAACAGACATTATCTTTTAATCACGAACCTTTATCCATTGACCCAATCGGCATAGGCGATATTATTGTCACCGATACATTTCTAATATTAGCTCTAAATAAAGAGGAGAATATGCTGCATGTATACAACCTTCCCCATCTGCAATTTCTTGGAAGTTTTCAGAAAATAGGAAACGGACCGGATGAAGTTATACTCCCTAGTGCTTTTACACAATGGTTTAACAAGGACGGGCAGATACAACTTGTAATGAGATCCTATCAAAAATTCACAGGTTTATTAAATATATCCAAGTCTTTGATAGAAAATAAGGCTATTTATGATAACAAATATACCTATAATGCTCCCAAAGGAAAGAATAGTTTTCAACAGTCCAGCGTTTCATATCTTTTAGGAGATTCCATATTTCTCATAAACAGGAGTATCATAATGCGTCCACAAGACAATCAAAATGATTTTTTTGAAGTTTACGATTACAAAAACGACAGCATCCTGCGCAGTTTCTACGCCTCCAATTTCCCCAAGGAGTTGCTAGAACATCACGGAAGAGATCAAGCTTTCCAAAAAGATATTGCAATCAGCAATGATTGCAAGAAGATGGTCATTGCATACAGATTCCTCAATATGATAAGTATAGTAAATATTGAAAAGGAGGAAATTAATAACCTATTCACTGATGGAAATAAATTAAATTGGGAACAGGTAATAGAAGGCACTCCCAAACCTTATTATACCAAAGTACACTGCAATAATGCATATATCTGGGCCATGGCAATAGAGGGGGAAGACCCTTCAACATTCCGCTCTCGCCTGGATATCTTTGACTGGAAAGGCAATTATCTATGTAAAGCCCATCTGGACAAATGGGTTTCCTCTTTCAGCATAGACGAAAGAAACCAAACCATGTATGCTGTAACTGCAGATGACATGCTTGTTCGATACAACATCAAAGAACTACTGGACCAGCTTCCCTAACGGCTTTTCTTCTTCATATAACAGCCCCATACTCTGCGTTGAATTCAACGAAGAGTATGGGGTTATTATTCAAATCATCCATCTTATTTATAAAGAATTCCTCAGAAAGTCGTTATCTTTGCACGTTCCCAAGTAGATAACAATAAATACACGCAATATATCAATGGAAAAGAACTTTAAAAGAACTACCGTCACATCGGCACTGCCGTATGCGAACGGCCCCGTCCATATCGGCCATTTGGCCGGTGTATATGTACCGGCAGACATCTATGTCCGCTATCTGCGACTGAAAAAAGAAGATGTACTTTTCATCGGAGGTTCCGACGAACATGGGGTACCCATCACCATCCGTGCCAAAAAGGAAGGTATCACTCCGCAGGATGTAGTAGACCGCTATCACTTCCTGATTAAGAAATCATTCGAAGAATTCGGTATCTCGTTTGACGTATACAGCCGTACATCATCCAAAACACACCACGAACTGGCTTCAGACTTCTTCAAGAAGCTATACGAAAAAGGAGAGTTTATCGAAAAAACTTCGGAACAATATTATGATGAAGAAGCACACCAGTTTCTGGCCGACCGCTACATCACCGGTGAATGTCCTCACTGTCATTCGGAAGGTGCCTATGGTGACCAATGCGAAAAGTGCGGAACTTCACTGTCGCCCACTGACCTGATTAATCCGAAAAGTGCCATCAGCGGAAGCAAACCGGTCATGAAAGAAACCAAACACTGGTATCTGCCACTTGACAAACATGAAACATGGCTGCGCCAGTGGATATTGGAAGAACACAAAGAATGGCGTCCGAACGTGTACGGACAGTGCAAAAGCTGGCTCGATATGGGTTTGCAGCCGCGTGCGGTCAGCCGTGACCTCGACTGGGGGATTCCTGTTCCGGTAGAGGGTGCTGAAGGTAAAGTTCTCTACGTATGGTTCGATGCACCAATCGGTTACATATCCAATACAAAAGAACTGCTTCCCGATTCATGGGAAACCTGGTGGAAAGATCCCGAAACCCGTCTGGTTCACTTTATCGGAAAAGATAATATCGTATTTCACTGCATCGTATTTCCGGCTATGCTGAAAGCTGAAGGCAGCTATATCTTGCCGGATAATGTACCGAGCAACGAATTTCTGAATCTGGAAGGAGACAAAATATCCACTTCACGCAACTGGGCAGTGTGGTTACACGAGTATCTGGAAGACTTCCCCGGGAAACAGGACGTATTGCGTTATGTATTGACAGCCAATGCACCCGAAACCAAGGACAACGACTTTACCTGGAAAGACTTCCAGGCACGCAATAACAACGAATTGGTAGCGGTCTACGGTAACTTTGTGAACCGTGCGATGGTATTGACACAGAAGTACTTCGAAGGTAAAGTACCCGCTGCGGCCGAACTTACAGATTATGACAAAGAGACACTGAAAGAATTCTCCGATGTTAAAGCCGAAGTAGAAAAGCTGCTCAATGTATTCAAGTTCCGTGATGCACAGAAAGAAGCCATGAATCTGGCTCGTATCGGAAACAAATACCTGGCCGATACAGAACCCTGGAAACTGGCAAAGACGGATATGGAACGTGTAGGTACTATCCTGAATATATCTCTGCAACTGGTAGCCAACCTGGCTATCGCTTTCGAACCATTCCTTCCGTTCAGTTCGGAACGCTTACGCCAGATGCTGAACATGGATAGCTTCGACTGGGCAGAACTGGGACGGAACGACCTGCTTCCTGCCGGACATCAACTGAATAAGCCGGAATTATTGTTCGAAAAGATAGAAGATACCACAATTGAAGCACAAGTACAAAAGTTGCTCGATACAAAGAAAGCAAACGAAGAGGCTAATTACAAAGCCAAACCGATCCGCGCCAATATCGAATTTGACGACTTCATGAAACTCGATATTCGCGTAGGTACTGTTCTCGAATGTCAGAAAGTGCCTAAGGCCGACAAATTATTGCAGTTTAAAATAGACGACGGACTGGAAACACGCACCATCGTCAGCGGCATTGCACAACATTACAAACCGGAAGAGCTAGTAGGCAAGCAAGTTTGCTTCATCGCCAATCTGGCTCCACGAAAGCTGAAAGGCATCGTCAGCGAAGGTATGATCCTGAGTGCCGAAAATAATGACGGCAGCCTGGCCGTTGTTATGCCCGGACGGGAAGTGAAGCCGGGAAGTGAAGTGAAATAAATAACTAAAGTAAGGGTGTATTCAGGACTCTATGAAAGGAGACCGGATACACCCTTTATTTTTACTAACGGTCGGGAGCGGAAATATAATATGGCAGAACAGTCGCTAAAAGAAAAAACAGCCAAAGGATTATTCTGGGGTGGATTCAGCAATGGCATCCAGCAATTACTGAACCTGCTGTTCGGAATTATCATCACCCGTATGCTGGATTCGACAGACTACGGTATGATTGGTATGCTGGCTATATTTACCGCCGTAGCCAACTCTATACAAGAGAGCGGATTTACGGCCGCTCTGGCCAATAAACAGACGTTCCGTCATGAAGACTACAATGCGGTGTTCTGGTTCAGTTTTCTAATGGGTGCATCGCTTTACCTGCTGCTCTTTTTTTGTGCCCCGTTTATCGCAGCATTCTATAAGACTCCACAGCTTATTCCTCTATCCCGCTTCCTTTTCCTGGGTTTTCTGATTTCAAGTTGCGGAACTGCCCATAATGCGGTATTATTTAAAAAACTAATGGTGAAAGAAAAAGCGAAAGCAACCATTACCGCACTATTGTGTTCAGGCACCATAGGAATTGTCATGGCATACAATGGAATGGCTTTCTGGGGGCTGGCCGTACAGCAAATCACCTATATTTTCATCGCTAATGCGCTGTTATGGTACTTTTCTCCGTGGCGTCCTACTTTTTCGTTCAATTTCAAACCTATCAGGGAGATGCTTCCGTTCAGCAGTAAACTGCTTATCACCAATGTATTTCATTACATCAATGATAACATATTTTCTGTTCTGCTGGGGCGCTTTTATACCAGTCAGGATGTAGGTTACTATACTCAGGCCAATAAATGGACCAATATGGGCTTCTCACTGATCAGTAACATGATCAACGGAGTATCTCAGCCTGTCCTGGTCGAAACCTCTTCCGACGCCATGCGACAGAAAAATATATTTCGGAAGATGTTGCGCTTCACCGCCTTTATCTCTTTCCCGGCCATGTTCGGACTGGCATTGATAGCCAACGAGTTCATCGTAATTGCCGTCACCGCCAAATGGCAGGCATGTGTACCCATCATGCAGATTCTTTGCATCTGGGGAGCATTTGTCCCCATTACTTATATGTACTCCAATCTCCTGATCAGTAAAGGAAAGTCGAATCTTTTTATGTGGAATACCATTGCACAGAGCCTGGTTCAACTCACAATGCTTCTTTGTACTATCTCACAAGGCATACTTGTCATGGCCGTGATTTATACGGTTATCAACATCGGTTGGCTGCTGATATGGCATTATTTCGTAAACAAGCAGATTCACATCACCCTATGGGAAGTCATGAAAGATATCACTCCGTACCTACTGATCTCCGGAGGAGTCATAGGAACCAGCTATTTCCTCACGATCGGCTTCCATAACCTATATGTATTGCTGATTCTTAAAATAGGAATAGCCGTAAGCCTTTATGTATTCATCATGTGGATCGGCAAATCGGTGATCTTTTTTGAAAGTGTACAATTTATCCGGAAAAAACTCTTGAAATAAGTCATGAACATCCTGATCCAACAAACCAAAGCATTTCCTCATCGTGCCAATAGCTTTTATTGGTTCTATGCGCAACTGACCGAATGGCTGACTGCACACGGAGTGGACAGTAAGCTTTACTTTTCGTACCTGGAACTGGCTGACAGCGAATTTGAGAACGGCCTCCTGTTGCCCGATCATTATTCTCAATTCTATACTCCCCGCAACATCGAAGCAATCTGTCGCTTCATTATCGACAAACAGATAGACGTGATTCTCGATTACTCCCATGTCATCACCGGAGATACACGCAAATATTACCTCGAAATCAAAAAAAGAAATCCCGGAATCAAAATATGCACGATGATCCACAACTGTCCCAGCCATACGACACAGTTAAAACAATACGAGTTATCTACACTCCGGTTCAAAGACGTGCATGGACCCAAGAAACTTTTTCAGTGGATGCTACCACAACTCTACATCAGCTTATTAAAAAAAGTGGTCAGCCATCAAAACCGTTCGGCATACGACACGCTCGACGAAGTGGTACTGCTGTCACCCGCTTATATACCCGAATTCAAGAAACTTATAGGCAAAAAAGACGCATGGAAGTTATCTGCCATCCCTAATGCCATAAAACCTGTGCATAGTAACATCCCGATTGAGGAGAAGGACAAAGAAATCATCTTTGTTGGCAGAATGGCAACCGAAAAGGCATTACCCAAATTACTAAAGATATGGGGTATGGTTCAGGATAAACTGCCGGACTGGAAACTCACCCTTGTAGGAGATGGTCCCCAATTCGGCACGTGCCGGCAAATTATTGCCGAGAAAAAATTGAAGCGGGTCTGCCTGACCGGCCATCAGATGTCGATCCCCTATATAGACCGTGCCCGGATTCTTTGTCTGACTTCCGTCATAGAAGGACTACCCACCGTATTTACAGAAGCAATGTCACTGGGGGTGATTCCTATCGGATTCGATTCTTTCAATGCGATCTATGACATGATAGATGACGGCATAGACGGATTCATTATTCCCGACAACAATTATGAACAATATGCAGAAACCATTCTACGGTTGGCACAAAATGACACACTCCGCTGCCAGATAGCCTACAAAGCTCAAAAGCGGAAAAACAGATATGACATAGAACAGGTAGGACCACTGTGGATGGAAACTTTCCGTAAACATGGATTAATTAAATAGGAGAACACAATGAAGGTCACGATATATCCATACTCTATCAACAAAGGTGATATACGCGTTAATCCGTATATCAGCGACTTCATCCATGCACTGCAACAGAACGGAATCACAATTGCCAATCCCCCGCACAAGAATCCGTTATTCAGCCTCATCCCAAGAAAAGCAGATAGCGATGCTTATATCTTTCATTGGCCGGAGAATGTACCCGACTACAAATATGGAATGTTGCAGACTCTTGCTGCTATCTGGCTTCTTTTCAAAATTAAATGCCACCATAAGAAGATCATCTGGTTCTTGCACAATAAGCAGCCCCATGTGATGAAACACCGATGGTCGAAAAAGTTATTGATACATCTGCTCCTCCGCAAAGCCGATTTGATAGTGACACATGCTACAGAAGGTATCAAAGTGGTTCAGAATCAATATCCGAAGGCTGTAGCCAAAACGGTATTCTTGCATCACCCTACTAAAAACCGGATAGAAGAATACATCCCCCAACCACCGGAAACCGACCTGCTGATCTGGGGAAATATCTCCCGATACAAAGGGGTACCGGAATTCGTACGTTTTGCTACTCAGCATTCATTAAAACTGAAGACTAAAATCATCGGGAAATGCAGTTCGCAGGAACTCCTGGAAGAACTACGCAAAGAAAGTAATGAGATGATCAGCATAGAGGACCGTAGTATTCCTTTCGAAGAGCTAAAACAAGAGATCCGCAGATCACGTTTCGTACTGGTACCTTATGCTGCCGAGTCTATCTTAAGTTCCGGCATACTGATGGACTCTCTCTCATTCGGAGCCAAAGTCATCGGACCGGCTGTAGGCTCTTTCAGGGACTACGCCACCGAACCCTTGCTTAACGTATATACTTTCCATACGTTCGATGATATACAGGACCTCGTTGGTAAAGCAAACGAAGCAACAGATATAGCCGGTTACAACCAGTTCCTTAATGCACATAGCTGGAACGAATTCGGCAAAAAGTTTCAAAATTTACTTCAGAAAATAATACAGTAATGAAAGTACTCTATACATTCGGCGGCATGCCCCATTATCTGAATGCCATGCTCAACAAACTTCATAACAAAGGAGTGGAAATCACCGTTATCACTCCTCAAAAAGGAAATGCCACTATCGGTAAAGGTGTAAAAATGGTAGAGGGAGGAACATACAGGCACCTCACCGCCATTGAGAAGAAAGCATTCTACGGAAAAAGCTCCTATCCCTCCCTACCGGAAATAGTACGTGAAGAGAAACCGGATATTCTGATAATGGGATGGCCCTATTTCCTGCAAGTGTTCTTTCAACCCCGATTGAGAAAGGCTATGAAAGAGTGCCGGACACGGTTGGTTATCCGTGAAATTCCCTTCCAGACCCCTCCCTACGGGAAAATAAAAGAATATTTCCATGAAAACCCGATGTATGATGAAAACATGCGGCTGGTCAGTACCGGAACCGGCTTTTATCTTAAACAATGGCTGACAGCGAAAATACGTAAATACTGCTACGCACGCATTACCGGAACGTTGAATTACTCGACCGCTGCATACGATATTCTTCCTTCCTATGGAGTGAAGCAGGAGCAAATACATGTCACTTACAACTCTACGGACACAGATGCCTTACTGAAGGAGAAAGAAGCCGTACTCACCTCGCCCCCGCTTCTTCCTCCTTCCTCCAAAAGAGCGCTACACATCGGCCGATTAGTGAAATGGAAAAGGGTGGATCTGCTGATCGATGCATTTACAAAGGTTATTGCCAGTCATCCGGACGCGGAACTGGTAGTGGTAGGCGATGGACCGGAGCTGGATAACCTGAAAAAACAGGCAGCCGACCTGAATCTGACAGAACAGGTTCGATTCATCGGTGCAGTATACAGTCCCAAAGAACTGGGAGCCTATATGAATGAATCGACTGTCTATGTACTCGCGGGCATGGGAGGATTATCCATCAATGATGCCATGACCTACGGACTGCCCGTGGTTTGTTCGGTATGTGACAGCACCGAACGTGACCTGGTGACGGACGGAGTGAACGGACTTTTCTTCAAAGAAGGCAATGCCGACAGCTTGAGTGACAAGCTCAACAAACTGTTTGCCTCTCCCGAACGTTGTGCCTCTATGGGACGTGAGTCGGAACGAATCATCCGCAAGAAAATCAACATTGAAACGGTCAGCGAACGTTATTTGCAAGCTTTCCGAACTTTTATGCAGTAAAAATGGAGTACGACCAAAAAGAATGATTATCTTTAGGCAGACATTAATCATTTAATAGCTCTACTACTATGACCGATCTTACCATTCTCATCGCAGTCATCGCATTGGCGTTATGGCCAATTGTATTCCTGATATCACGTATCCTGCACGAGCGGAACAAACGTGCGAAGCCATCGGGTGACACTGCCTCTGCCGAAACGGAAGAAGTGACAGAGGAAATGACTACCTCCGCACTGATCATGAGCATCCTTCAACAGCTCGGTTGCCAACCGGAAGTGAATGAAGAAAATCATATCAGCTTCAAGTATCAGGGAGACGATTTCCTTGTCGCAGCCGAAGACGGTCTCCGGTTAATCATTGTATGGAATCCTTGGTGGGCGTCCATCAGCATCGACAATCAGGCATTACCCTATCTGAAAGAAATTATCAATGCAGTCAATATGAACTCATTAGTGACTACTGTCTATGCGCTGGACGAGGATGAAAAAACATTTGGTATCCACAGTAAATGCCATATGCTCTTCGCTCCCGAAGAAGAGGAGCCGGAAAAAAGTTTCACCGACCTGCTGGACAGTTTTTTCACTACCCACAATACTATTAAAGAAAACCTGAAACAATTGGGTAACGGAATGCCGGATATGGAAAAGAAAGAACGAGTAAGAATCAAAGGATTTGCTGCCTACAAGGACAACAGCACGGAACTGAAAGGAGAATGAACTTCCCCTCTTCCTCTTGCCCGTACAGCCTATAAACGAATCATGTGAGCTTTAACGGGTTAATGCCGACAGGATGCGTTCACAAGCATGCCCGTCACCATAAGGATTATGTGTTTCGGACATACGACGGTATAACTCCTTATTACGGAGCAGCTCAGTCACATTACTGACAATCGCCTCAGCATCCGTCCCCACCAGTTTTACAGTTCCCGCCTCTACTGCTTCAGGACGTTCCGTGGTATTTCGCATCACCAACACCGGCTTGCCAAGTGAAGGAGCCTCCTCTTGTACTCCACCGCTATCGGTCAGCAGCAAAGTGGAGTGCTGCATAGCGTAAATAAACGGCAGATAATCCAACGGCGAAATAAGATATACATTGTCTACTCCTGACAGAAGTTCGTATACGGGTTTCTGTACATTCGGGTTCAGATGTACCGGATATACAATATCCATCTCGGGATGCAACGCGGCTAATTCTCTAATCGCTTTACAAATATGTAAAAATCCTTCCCCAAAGTTCTCACGACGATGCCCGGTAACCAGAATATATTCACGTTGTCCCACTTCGTAACCTTTGTCACGAAGTTCCTGATGCAACTTTTCTTTGATTCCCGGCTTCTTCGAAATAATGTCAACAGCCATCAACAAAGCATCGATAACCGTATTACCAGTAACAAATATCTTCTTTGCGTCGATGTTTTCCTGTAACAGATTCTGTTTCGATTTCCCGGTAGGAGCAAAATAGTAGGTACAAATACGGTCGGTCACCTGACGATTCATCTCTTCCGGCCAGGGAGACAGCATATCATAGGTACGCAAACCGGCCTCAACATGTCCCACGGCAACCTGCCGATAGAATGCAGCCAGTGAAGCGGCCATCGACGTAGTGGTATCTCCGTGTACCAGCACCGTATCCGGACAGAAATCTTTCAGCACATCGCGCAGGCCCAGAAGAACTTTAGTGGTGATGTCGTACAAGTCCTGGTTGGGTGCCATAATATTCAGATCGTAGTCAGGAATGATGTCGAACACTTCAAGTACCTGGTCCAACATCTGACGATGTTGTGCCGTCACACACACTTTCGTTTCAAAGTGTTCAGTATCTCTTTGCAAGGCTTTCACCAACGGGGCCATCTTAATGGCCTCAGGACGGGTACCGAAAACAAGTAATATCTTTTTCATTATGCGATCAGACTATTTACGATGGTTCATTAAGACGATATGCCAGTTCTCTTTCTACTTTCTTACTCCGCAGAAG
>UMJU01007305.1_pt1 | contig 12281 bp, 8 predicted proteins | sample 1966161 | NCBI WGS metagenome assembly UMJU01 (sample SAMEA4836156, study PRJEB28245) | human gut metagenome | biome: gut microbiome; material: fecal sample | place: Denmark | collected 2008 | reverse complement strand
GCAGAGGAGGCCCGCCGCAATGCGGGAACCAAACGTACCGCCGCAGAGGAGCGGGTGAGGGTGGAACTCAGCAACAACTTCGAACAGAACGAGGGCAAATTCCCCTATCCGGTAAGCGACGGCGTAATCATCGACCGTTTCGGCAAGCATCCGCACCCCACGCAGCGCGGCTTGACGATAGACAACAAAGGAGTCAATATCGCAGGGGAGAAGGGAGCCCCCGTGCGGTGTATTTTCGAAGGAACCGTGAGCAGGGTGGTCTTCATCAAAGGATTGAACAACTGCGTGATGGTCAATCACGGAAATTATTATACGGTCTATTCCAACCTTGAATCGGTCAGCGTGAAGGCCAACGACGCGGTCGGACGGAACCAGGTGATAGGCAACCTCCCCTCGACCGCGAACAACGACGACTGGTACCTGCATTTCGAATTGTGGAAGGGTACGACGTTCCTCAATCCGGAAAAGTGGCTGTCGAGATAACGGCGGTTCCGGATGCGGCGTCTCCCAAAGGGCAGGGCCGGAGCGGAAACAGGCCCGGACACGCACCACGGCAGACAATACGGCTGAGAAAATAATGGCGGTATTCCGCAACGGACTTTAACAAACTTACCAAAACAATGGCTGTCAGTTTCCACACGGAAGAGTGCACATTCCTGCCGCAGGGCAGGCGCAGGATAACGGCTTGGATAAAAGAGGTGATAACCGCCGAAGGGTACAGCCCCGGCGACATCGCCTATATCTTCTGTTCACCGGAGTATCACATCGGAATCAACAGGCAGTATCTCGGCCACGACTACCATACGGATGTCATCACGTTCGATTACAGCGACCTGAACGGTACGCGAAATATCAGCGGAGACATCTTTATCGACCCTTACACGGTACGTTCCAATGCGGAAACCATCGGGACGCAGCCGCAGGAGGAGATGATGCGGGTCATCATACACGGCGTACTGCACCTCTGCGGCCATGGCGACAAAACCCCGGAGGAGGAGCGGGCCATGCGTGCATTGGAGGACCGCAGCTTGGCCGCATACCGTCAGGCGAACGGAGATTATCCTCCGTTCGTACTGCCGGCCCGGTAAGGGAAAGGCCTCCGAAAGGCAAGAAGTACCACAGGCACGGCAAGGGCCTTTTTCCGCCCTTTCAGGCGCACTCCATCCATCGCCGAACGAGTACCCGCCGACCCGTCTTTCCAACGGGAAAAGCCCTTTTACGGGTCCAGGAGAGTGTGCCTCCGGCAACCCTGCATCTTTTCCGCAGAAAGACTCACAACAAACGGGCAGGGGAGAGAAGGAACCAGCGCACACCGCACGGCCACCTGAACGCAAACGACGCACAATTTCAACGGACAGACCGCCCTCGGCAAGGGCAAGAAAGAAGATGACTTACGAATACGACATCATCGTGGTAGGCGGCGGGCACGCTGGATGCGAAGCCGCTGCAGCCGCTGCAAAACTCGGAGCACAAACCCTGCTCATCACCATGGACATGGGCAAATTCGCCAACATGTCGTGCAATCCCGCCGTAGGCGGAGTAGCTAAAGGACAGATAGTAAGAGAGATAGATGCTCTCGGCGGACACATGGGCATTATCACCGACCGGACTGCCATCCAATTCAGGATGTTGAACCGCTCGAAAGGAAGTGCCATGTGGAGTCCCCGTGCCCAATGCGACAAAGCCCGTTTCTCGGAGTCCTGGCGTCAGGTACTGGAGAATACCGAAAACCTCCGCATCTGGCAGGATACCGTAGACAGGCTCACGGTGGAGAAACGGACGGATTCAGACAGTGAATTATCAGAAAATCAATACATTATTACAGGAGTGCATACCGTTATGGGCGTCCTTTTCAAAGCCCGCGCAGTCATCCTCACCAACGGTACTTTCCTGAACGGGCTGATGCATACCGGACGGGCCAGCGCTCCGGGAGGCAGGGCAGGCGACGGCGTATCGTACGGACTTACCGAATATTTGTGCAGCCTCGGTTTCGAGGCGGGCCGGATGAAGACCGGCACTCCGGCCCGAATAGATGGGCGCAGCGTGGATTTTACCGCACTGGAACCCCAATACGGCGATGAAAAACCCGCAAAATTCTCTTTCTTGCCCTCCAGCAAAAGCGTCATCAACCAGATTCCCTGCTATCTCGTACATACGACCGCCGAAGTTCACGATATTCTGCGGGAAGGGTTCGCGGATTCGCCGCTCTTCAACGGTACAATTCAGGGGATAGGGCCGCGTTATTGTCCCAGTATCGAAGACAAACTGCGTACCTTCGCCGACAAGGATTCGCACCAGCTTTTTCTCGAACCCGAGGGCAGGGAAACGAACGAATACTACCTGAACGGCTTCTCTTCGTCGCTGCCGCTGGATGTTCAAATTAAAGCGCTCTCCAAAGTACGGGGATTCGAAAAGGTTCATATCTATCGACCGGGATATGCGATAGAATACGACTACTTTCCGCCTACGCAACTGAAGCATACACTCGAAACGAAAAGGGTGGACAATCTCTATTTCGCAGGACAGATAAACGGTACCACGGGCTATGAGGAAGCGGCGGCACAGGGACTGATGGCCGGCATCAATGCGTCTCTGAAATTACAGGACAAAGCACCTTTCGTACTTGCCAGAGACGAGGCCTACATCGGCGTACTGATAGACGACCTTGTTACCAAAGGCGTAGACGAACCTTACCGCATGTTCACCAGCAGGGCAGAATATCGCATCTTGCTTAGGCAAGACAATGCCGATTTAAGGCTCACTCCGAAAGCGATTGAACTCGGACTTGCTTCATCCGAACGGCGTGAAGCATTTGAACGAAAAAATCGTCTGACACAGCACCTAATTGATTTTATCCGCCAAAGAAGTGTCGGAAAAGAGGAAATCAACGGTTACCTGCAATCCATAGGCACGAATCCGCTCGAACAGGGGCGTAAACTTTACGACATCCTGCTGCGAAACGGTGTCAGTATCGAAGGATTGACGACCGTACTCTCCGACCTGAATAGCTTCATTCATGAAAACGATATCGACGAAGAGATAGTAGAGGAGGCGGAAATACAGATAAAATACAGGGGATATATAGAACGTGAGCGATTCATCGCGGAAAAAATGCGACGCTTGGAGAATATTCGGCTTCGGCCGGATTTCGACTACAATGCTTTGACATCGCTAACCATCGAAGCCCGTCAAAAGCTAAGCCGTATCAAGCCTCAAACGATAGGGCAGGCGTCGCGTATTCCGGGTGTATCGCCTGCAGACATCAACGTTCTGCTTATATTCTTCGGAAGATAAAAAGGCAGGCAGGTGTTCCACGTGGAACGTTCCGCCTACCCCGGATTCAAATCTCCAGTCCAGAGCAATCCTTGTTATTCCGAACCGAATAACCCCTGAATTCAACTTCCCTCAGGGATGCTATTGTTCCACGTGGAACACTTCCGAAAAGATTAAAAGGGAAGGATGCCCCTTATAAGCAGAGCATCCCTCCCTTTTCAAAAATAAGAAAACTATTTATCCGCTATTTTAGCCCATGTATCTTTCAATCCGACTGTACGGTTGAATACCATCCGCTCCGGACGGGAATCAGGGTCCACACAGAAATAGCCGACACGCTCAAACTGGAACTTCTCGCCCACGGCAGCCTGTGCCAATGAGGGTTCGATGTATCCCGTCCGAACCACAACAGAATCCGGATTGAGATAATCGAGAAAAGTCTTACCCTCCTCTACATCATTAGGGTCTTCCTTGGTGAAGAGATTGGAGTAGAGCCGTACTTCTGCTGCCCGGGCATGGGGAACAGATACCCAATGGATGACCCCCTTCACCCTGCGTCCATCGGAAGAAGAACCGTTGCCCGACTGGGGGTCGTAAGTACACCTCAACTCCACAACATTGCCTGCATTGTCTTTAACAACCTCCTCGCATTTAATAAGATAGGAGTAACGCAGCCGTACTTCGGTACCGGGTGCGAGACGGTAATACTTCTTAGGCGGCTCCTCCATGAAATCGGTACGCTCGATATATATCTCGCGCGAGAAGGGTACCGGCCGTGTTCCCGCCGAAGCATCCTCCGGATTATTGACAGCCTCGAACATTTCGGTCTTCCCTTCGGGATAGTTAATAATGGTAACCTTCAAAGGGTCGAGTACCGCCATTCGCCGTTCGGCCGTTTTGTTCAGGTCCTCCCGGACACAGAACTCAAGCAGTGAAAGGTCGATGACATTATCCCGTTTCGCCACACCCACCCGCTCGGCGAAAGCCCGCACGGCAGCCGGGGTATATCCTTTGCGCCGAATAGCGGAAATGGTAGGCATACGAGGGTCATCCCATCCATTAACTATTTCATTTTCAACTAATTGCAACAACTTACGCTTGCTCATTACCGTATAGGTAAGGTTGAGCCGGGCGAATTCGTACTGATGGCTGGGAAAGATTCCGAGTTTCTCGATGAACCAATCGTAAAGCGGACGGTGCACGTCGAACTCCAGCGTACAGATGGAGTGGGTTATCTTCTCTATGGAATCGCTCTGCCCATGCGCATAGTCGTACATAGGATAGATGCACCATTTATCGCCGGTACGGTGGTGTTCGGTATGCAGGATACGGTACATGATGGGGTCGCGCAGCAGCATGTTCGGGTGCGCCATGTCAATCTTGGCACGGAGCACTTTCTCTCCGTCGGCGAATTCGCCGGCCCGCATGCGGGCGAAAAGGTCAAGATTCTCCTCCACACTGCGGTTGCGCCACGGACTCTCGGTACCGGGCACGGTCACCGTACCGCGCGTCTGGCGTATCTCCTCCTGCGACTGGTCGTCCACATAGGCCAATCCCTGCTTAATCAACTGTACGGCCCATGCGTAGAGCTGCTCGAAATAGTCCGAGGCATAATGCTCTTCGGCCCACCGGAAACCGAGCCACCGGATATCCTCCTTGATGGAATCGACATACTCCACATCCTCCTTAACGGGATTGGTATCGTCGAAACGGAGGTTGCACAATCCTCCGTACCGCTCCGCAAGACCGAAATTAAGGCAGATGCTCTTGGCATGGCCTATATGCAGGTAGCCGTTGGGTTCCGGCGGGAAACGGGTATGAATTCTCCCGTCCACACTGTTGATATGGTCTTCTATTATCTCTTCCAGAAAATTGAGGGGACGTTCCCGGCCGGCCGTCCCGTTGTCGTTCGTTGCCATAATGGTTGCTTGTTTCGTGCAAAGTTAAGATTTTTGATGTTTTCTTGTCATTTCAACCCGCCGGTTCTGCCGATTGTTTCGGTACGTTCACGCCGGCACGGAAGCGCGTGATGACCACCGGCCGGTCCGATACAGGGAACCGAAGTCCGACACACAACACGGAATTGCAAATTTTTATCGGCCGAAAATCGCTGACCGTCTGCAAAGGTCACATGCAGGTAACCAAGTGTAGTTTATGTAACTTATTGTTTTATAAATTATAACATACTAATTTTGCCATCTCGGAAACAACATGCACAAACATAAAATACGACTGTCATGAAACAAATCGAAAAGATTGCGGCTGGAGCGAACTTCAACGCAGTCAGCGTAGGGAAATCAGACGAACTGAACGACTATGTTATGGAACTCGGTTCCGGAGTGAAAATTCCCGGAAAGGTGTTCGGCGGCACAGCCGTACAGGCCACCGGCAGCGAATTCTCTTTCCAATCGTTCATGCCCGGAACGGAAAGCGGTTTCCTGCATATCCACCGAAATCACGAGGAACTCTACTTCTTCCTCAGCGGGTCGGGCGAATTCCAGGTGGACGGGCAGGTCTTCCCCGTATCCGAAGGGAGTGTCGTGCGGGTTGCCCCGGCAGGAAAGCGCTCGGTACGCAACAACGGCACCCGGCCGCTCGTCATGCTCTGCGTGCAGTACAAAAGCGGCACTTTCACCGCCGAAGATGCCGCCGACGGCATCATACTGCAGGAACCTGTTCAGTGGTGATATCCCCAACCAGAATATGGGAGGGCCCGCGCGATTGCGGGCCTTTCGCATCTTTCGCTATTCGCTCATCTCCCTTCCCGGAGCGAACAGACAGCGGAGAGACAGCAATAACGCCGATTCCACTCCGGTAACTCCGTAATCAGAATACCTCGAAAACATGCTCTCCGAGCAGAAGAGATTCTCCGCCGTTTATAACGAGATGTGCCCTCCGCCGCTCTCTGGAGAAAGTTTTTTCCGGTATTTCTTCAAAACGGTTCTCCAATCGGTTCTCGGCCGCGGCGAAGGATACCTCCGAATGAACGGTGTTTCCGCCCTTTCGCGGCATCAGAAACCCTTCCGGGCGAGCGCCCATGCCATGCGGTTGTAAAACACATGCAGGACAGGGCGCAGACGCGGCGGTATCCGGTTCAGAAGACGAAGTTTCCACCACCCGCGCCGATACATTCGCGTATAGGCGAAAAACCTCTCGGTACGCAGTCCGAACGCAGTATCTCCCTTAGCACTCAATGTCAATGCCTTTCCGATGGCACAACGGGCGATATACTCGTTTCGGAAAGAATTCTCCTCCTGCGGACAGTACAAATCTTCAAACGAATAGACCGTCCGTTCGGGTGTATAGATTCCGGCCGAGCGGTTCGAAGCCGTCCGACTGTAAAGGACGAGGTTTTCCGGCGTGAAACAAATCCGGTAACGGCTTCCCAGCCGTATCCAGAAATAGAGGTCTTCCCCTATCTTCATCCCTTCCGGAAACCCCCCGAGCTCCTGAAAAACGCCACGCGGAACGACCGTTGCCGAGGGCTGGCAAATATAGGAACGCATCGCCTCCCGGAAAAAGTCGGGAACGATTCCCTCCTGTGCCGGATGTACGTTGGAGTATATCCGGTCGCCGCTCACGATGTCGAACGCAGCCGCATAGGCACCGCAATCGGGATACTGTTCTATCAGGAATGCCATCTTTTCGAGATAACCGGGCTGCCAGCGGTCGTCGGCATCGAGAAAGGCAATATACTCGCTCCGTGCCAGAACCGCCCCCCGGTTACGGGCCGCCGAAACCCCCGCATTCTTCTGGGTCACGAGACGTATCAAAGGCGATGTATAACCGCCTACAACCGCAGCACCGCCGTCGGTCGAACCGTCGTCCACAACGATTATTTCACGGGGCAGCCGGCGCTGTCCCAACACCGAGTCGAGCGCCGCACCCACTTCGCGCTCCTTGTTGTAAAGCGGTACGACGACCGAGAATTCAACGTTCATAGGCGGATTTTTCCGGCAGCAGCGCATCGAAAATATCGGTGAGTGCCCGGCGGACGCCTCCCGTATCGCGGATGTCGTTGCTGTCGTTCATACATATCATGGCATATCTCCCGGAAAGGATATCACGCCGCAATTCCGGCATGCCTCCCTCCGAAAGCGTCGCCAGTTTCGTATCTCCCATGCCGACCGGCCGGAATCGGCCGGAAGCAAGCTGTTCGTAGCGCACGAGCCACTGCGAGAGGTCGGTGGCTGTACGGAACCGGCTGCGGCACGTTGCATCGAGTGCCCCGGCTTCCTCGTTCCATAATCTCACGAAGGTCTCTTTCAGGAAAGGTTGGGGCATATGGAAATCCCTGAATCCGGGGAAGAAACTCCACGGCATGAGCGTTAGCGTCTTGAGCATGTCGGTCACGGAATAACACCTGTTGAACCACCTGCCCGCATTCCGTCGCACGGCCTCCCGCTTGTCGTAGCGGCGGTTGATGACCGCCACGCATTCGAGGACGTTATGGCCGGCCCGTTCGGCGGGAATGACGGCCAGACGGGCGGCGTCCCTCGGCAGTCCGTTCAGAAAAAAGCGTTCGGGACCGACAGGCCGACACAGAAACGTATCGTCGTTAAAATAGACGAAGTGCTCCGCCAATCCCTCGATGCGGTGCATGTTGAGTTCGATGGGACAGGAGTTGAAGGTAGGCAGATAAGGGGAGGGGATGTAGTCGGCATGACGGACGACGTGCAGTTTCGGATGGGCGGTATCGAGCCACGCGGGCAGATGCCCCCAAGTGATGAAATGTATCCGGTTCACCCAGGGCGCGAACCGTTCCACGCCGCGAAACCAGTAACGCAGGGTATCCCAGTCGCGGTAACGCTCCTCGGAAGCATCGACCGCACCCGCTGCCGTGCCCGTATCACATGCAGGCTCTCCCTGCGGAGCCTGAAGGGCCCGGTATTTCAGAAACTCCTCCCGCCAGGCCGGGTCGCTGCCGTCCACCCACGGCATCACGAAATCTATTTCGACAGCATCATGCCCCATAAATCTACAACTACCGTTAATCACGTTCCGCCTTCCGACCGTCAGAACTTGTAATACATCGTAAAAAAGGCCGAAAAACCGCGTTTACCGAATATTTCGGACGACATCCGCGAAAGGGGATAATATCCCGTGAAGGCCGCCCCCACATGACGGATATTCCATCCCACGGTCATCGAGATACCTCCCTCGTGCCGGTTGTAGGGTATCGGTTCGCCATCCAGCCGGGTATCGAACACATAGGAGTAATAACCGCCCACACCCACGTACATATAATAGTCGCTGTCCACGGCCGTCTTCAGCAACAGATTGACGGGTACGGTCAGCGTCGGCGAAACCATCTTGCGGAACGAATCGGTCACTATCAGCTCTCCCGATGGGTTCTGCTGCGGATAACGGAAAGTACGGTGGTTATAAATCACCTCCGGACGGATGGCGAAGACGTCGTTGATATTGAACTGCAGGAAAGCTCCCGCATTCCACGAAAAACGCGGAGCACCGTTCACGGCGGCCCCGTTACCGTAATACATATACGAAGAACCTACCGAACCGCTGACGGCGAACTCCACCGTCCGCGGACCTTCCCGCTTCCTAAGCAATTTGTCCGACGGTACGATGCGGTCGCATTCGGACAGCTCCGTCGCCATGGCCGCCACATACTCCGTTATCAGTTCCAATCCTTCGTAATCTATCTTGTCGGCCGTATCTTCCGGTTTATGGTAGGGCGATTTCGTACCGGTCGTGAGCAACACCGCCGGTACGCTCTCAGCCGTAAACGAATCGTGGTCGGAACCCGTAAACAGGCTCCCCCCGTCGCTCAGCGGTTTGACCTGGAGTCCGGCAGGGCAGGGAATGGATGCGAATAGCTCCTGCCAGCCGGCCAGCGAACCGGCATGTTCGATTTCGAGATAGCCCGCCTCCCGGAGCCAACCCACCATATCGATGCTGGCCATGAACTTCACCTTGTCGATGTCCATATTGGCGGCCATCGCTTCGGAACCGTAAAGCCCTATCTCTTCCGCATCGAAAGCAGCGATGATGACCGTGCGTTTCAGCTCGCCCTCGCGCTCCATCAGTTTACGCGCCGCCTCTATCAATACGGCCGTACCGGAAGCATTGTCGTCGGCACCGTGGTATATCACGGTATCCCTGCCGCGTAAACGGTATCCCAAATGGTCGTAATGCGCCCCCAGAACGATATATTCATCGCGCAGTTCGGGGTCGCTGCCGGGAATGAATCCCACCACATTGGCATACCTGCCCGAATAGCGCTCGAAACGCTGCATGAACGATTTCCCTTCGCCGTCGTCGGCACCTGGACGAAGTCCCATCTCTTCAAACTGAAAAACGATATAGGACGACGCAAGCATCCCCTGGTCGGTACCCGCCCGGCGGCCGAGCATCCGGTCGGAAGCGAGCGTACGCACGTGTCTCTCAAGATTGGAACGGGTCTCCGATACCTGTTCCTGCGCCGAAACGGCTGTGCAGAGCGACAGCAGCAGCGCCGTAAAAATGAACCTTCTTCCCATAACTGTATCCGTTCGTTACTGCATACTTTATTTGAAAGGTACGAAAAATCCGGGACAAAGAACACATTCCGTCCCGGATTCTCTTAAATCACATTCAGCCGACCTATTCGGCGATTATCAGGAAATAGTTTTTCTTCCCCTTCTGGAGTACGAGATACCGACCTGCTATGAGGTCGCCGGTATCGACGATACGTTCCGGCGACTCCACCTTCTCCTTGTTCATGGATACTCCGCCCCCCTGTATCAGCTTGCGAAGTTCGCTTTTGGATGGAAAAACGGAGCATCGCTCCACGCAAAGTTCCGGAAACGAAATACCCGTCTCCAATGCCGACCGGCTCACCCTGTACTGCGGAACGCCGTCGAAAACCTGCAGAAGCGTTTGCTCATCGAGACGGTGCAAAGCCTCCGCGGTAGCTCCCCCGAACAGGATGGCGGAAGCCTCCACGGCCTTGTCGTACTCCTCTCGGGAGTGAATCATGCAAGTCAGCTCCCGTGCGAGCGTTTTCTGCAGCCTGCGTTCATGCGGTGCCGCCTCGTGTTCAGCAACAAGGGCTTCGATGGTCTCCCGGTCAAGAAACGTAAATATCCTGATATAACTTTTGGCATCTTCGTCGCTCACGTTCAGCCAGAACTGATAGAACTTGTAAGGAGAGGTATAGCGGGCATCGAGCCATACGTTGCCGCTCTCGGTCTTTCCGAACTTCGTACCGTCCGCCTTTTTGATAAGAGGACAGGTCATGCCGTACACCTGTCCGTCCTCGATGCGGCGGATGAGCTCCACACCGGTGGTGATATTGCCCCATTGGTCGGAACCGCCCAACTGCAGCCGACAGTCGTAATTACGGTAAAGCTGCATGAAGTCGTAACCCTGCACGAGCTGGTAGGTGAACTCCGTAAAGGACATGCCGTCGCCCTCGCCGTTGAAGCGCTTTTTCACGGAATCCTTCGCCATCATGTAGTTGACGGTAATGTGCTTGCCTATATCACGGATAAATTCGAGGAATCCCATCCCCTTCATCCAGTCGTAATTATTGACCAGAACGGCGGCATTCGGGGCGGACGAATCGAAATCTATCAGCCTGGAGAGCTGCCGTCTGATGGCCTCCTGGTTGTGACGGAGCGTCTCCTCGTCGAGCAGATTGCGTTCGAGCGATTTGCCCGAAGGGTCACCTATCATGCCCGTTGCTCCCCCTATGAGGACGATGGGCCGGTGGCCGCAGCGCTGGAAATGCCGCAGTATCATCACGCCCACCAGATGGCCTATATGCAGTGAATCGGCCGTAGGGTCGAAGCCGAGATAGGCCGTGGCCATTCCCTGTTTGAGATACTCTTCGGTGCCCGGAATCATGTCGTGCACCATGCCGCGCCATTTCAGTTCTTCTGCGAAATTCATCGGTTTGTTCCGTTTAAATTGTATGGTTTGTCGATACGTTCCCACAAAGATAGCCCAAACTCCATAATAGACAAGGGGAGGGTTCACCCCTTCTCCGTCGGAACAGGAACCGCCTTCTCCGCCGGAACGACCGGATTCCGGCACCATTTGCGCACGCCACAGGTATCGCACTGCGGACGGCGGGCCGTACAGACATAACGGCCGTGGAGTATCAGCCAATGGTGTGCCTTCGGCAACAGCGACGAAGGGATATGCGCCGTAAGCTGCTGTTCGGCCTGCAAGGGCGTCTTGGCATTCCGGGTCAGTCCGAGTCTGCGCGATACGCGGAAAACATGCGTATCCACTGCCATCACCTCCCGGTGAAACACCACCGAACCGACCACGTTGGCTGTCTTCCGTCCCACGCCGGGAAGTTTCTGGAGCTCCTCCACACTGTCCGGAACCACTCCTCCGAAATCGTCCACGAGTTTCCGAGCCATCGCCGCAAGGTTCTTCGCCTTGTTGTTCGGGTAGGATATGCTCTTGATATACGGAAATATCTCCTCCGCAGAGGCTTCGGCCATCGCCTGCGGAGTAGGAAAACGTTCGAACAGGGCCGGAGTAGTCATGTTCACCCGCTTGTCGGTACACTGTGCCGACAGGATGGTAGCAACCAGAAGTTCATATGCGGAACCGTAATGCAGCTCGGTCTCCGCGACGGGCATATTTTCGGAAAACCATCCGATGATGCCCCTGTATCTCTCTTCCGTAGTCATAACGATACCAACGACAATATTCCACCGGCGGTACGCACGTACCGCCGACTGCGTTCATATCATACCATATACACTTCGAGAAGCGTCCCCTTTCCGGACAGGACCGCTTCGTCTATTTCGGCCGGAAGCAAAAGGCTCTCGAGAGCCGCAAGCTTTTCGCTGCCCCCATCGGTATCCGCCCGAAGCGCCCCGTCGGTACATATATACGCCACGAAACTGTCCAGCGAGGCGTAGTCGCGCCTCACCTCTCCGTCCACCTCTATCACGTTGGTCGTGAAAAAAGGAGTGGAAACTATCTCTTTCACACTACCGGGCGCTGCGACGGCCGGCCTGAAATACTCCTTTCCGTAATTGAAATCT
>UMJU01017181.1_pt1 | contig 12433 bp, 10 predicted proteins | sample 1966161 | NCBI WGS metagenome assembly UMJU01 (sample SAMEA4836156, study PRJEB28245) | human gut metagenome | biome: gut microbiome; material: fecal sample | place: Denmark | collected 2008 | reverse complement strand
ACTGGTAGTACGCGGTGACAAGAACGGCATTATGTTTGCCGTAATTCCCGGTGATAGCGAGCTTGATTTAAAGGCGTTGGCCAGAGCCAGCGGCAATAAGCGTGCCGAGCTGGTACATCTGAAGGAGGTATTGCCGCTGACAGGCTATATTCGCGGCGGCTGTTCACCATTGGGCGCTAAAAAGAACTACCCTGTATATATGGATGAGACAAGCAATAACTGGCCGGAGATTGCAATCAGCGCCGGCCAGCGCGGTATGCAGATTATTGCAGCGCCTGCTGATTTGCAGCGTGCTACGGCTGCAACGGTGGCACCGCTGATTTTTGCAGAGTAACTCTTGTTCCTTCCTATAAAATATGCTATTATAATCTTGATAACCTATTTGCACAATTGTGTTTGAAAGAAATACGACTGTGCTGGCCTGAAGGCGTATTATTAACGCTGACGGCAGTATGACGTCAAAATTCAAAGAAGAAAGTAGGTTGAATATATGTTATATGTTAGTACAAGAGGGAAAACTGATTTGTTTTCCGCTGCACACGCGATAACCCGTGGCTTGGCAGCGGATGGAGGATTGTTTGTACCGCAGAATATTCCTGCGATGCGTATGGTTGATATAAAGGCGATGGAGCGCAAGCCTTATACGGAGCGTGCTGTTGACGTTCTGCTGCAGTATCTTACTGATTTCAGCGAGGACGAGCTGCGCGAATGTGTAAATGCTGCCTACGCGCCAGAAAAATTCGGTGATAATCCTGTGCCTTTGGTACAGGTAAATGATAACACCGGTGTGCTGGAGCTGTGGCATGGCCCGACGTCTGCTTTTAAGGATATGGCACTGCAGCTTTTGCCGCATCTTTTGACACGTTCGATGCAAAAGACCGGTGAAACGAATAAGGTTGTTATTCTGGTTGCTACCTCCGGTGATACCGGCAAGGCTGCTTTGGAGGGCTTTGCTGATGTTCCTGGAACGCAGATTATTGTTTTCTACCCCAGCGAGGGTGTGAGTGATATCCAGAAGCAGCAGATGATTACCCAGGCAGGCAAAAATGTTAAGGTTTTCGGTATTGAGGGTAACTTTGATGATGCTCAGCGCGGCGTGAAGGAAATCTTCGGTAATACTGCGCTCAGTGATGAGCTGGAGAAAAAGGGATATACCTTCTCTTCTGCCAATTCTATTAACTGGGGCCGTCTGGTGCCGCAGATTGTTTACTACTTCAGCGCTTATGTAGATGCTGTGAAGGCAGGCAAGATTGCTGCCGGTGACCCGATTAATTTTGTTGTTCCGACCGGCAACTTCGGTGATATTCTGGCAGGCTATTATGCTAAGCTGATGGGCTTGCCGATTGACAGACTGCTGTGTGCATCCAACAGTAATAACGTGCTGACTGATTTTATAAATACCGGTGTTTATGACAGACGCCGTGAGTTCTTTAAAACTGCATCTCCTTCTATGGATATTCTTGTTTCCAGTAATCTGGAGCGTCTGCTTTACAGTGTGACTGAGCATGATGCTGCACGCGTAGCGGATTATATGAAGCGTTTGAATACCGAAGGTCATTATGAGATTGACAGCGATGATCTGAAGCAGATTCAAAGCCAGTTCTTCGGTGCCTGGGTTGATGAGCTGGAAACAAAGGAGGCTATCGGACGTATTTATAATGATTACCATTATCTGATGGATACGCATACTGCCGTTGCCTGGCGTGCGATGGAAAAATATCGTTTCCTGACCAGTGATGAAACCTATACCGTGGTGCTGTCTACCGCAAGTCCGTATAAGTTTGCCGACAGTGTTTTGGCTGCGCTTGATGATGCTCAGCCGCAGAGCAGCAATCCTTTTGAGCTGCTGCAAAAGCTGCATGCCGATACCGGTACGGAGATTCCGCCGCGTATGTTGGCGTTGGAGAATCTGCCGGTGCTGCATTCCAAGGTTATTCCTGCGGACAAGATGGAGCTGGCGGTTGTGAAGAACTTGGTGTAATTGTGGCTTGATGTGAAGAATACTTGCGTTGCGGGTATGTTTTCGCTATAATAAAACCGAAATTTAATATTTATATATGCAAGACTTAGTCTGCCGGGCGGCGGACTAAGTCTTTGTCATAAAAGGAGGTATAAAGTGGACTCCAGGAGTGTACTTGAACAGGTGCGCAGCGGAAAGCTGTCGGTGGCTGAGGCGGAGCGCTATTTTAATCGCAAGGCGTACGAGAATTTAAATTATGCGCGTCTTGATACTTCGCGTGAGCAGCGCACGGGCTTTGCGGAGGTGGTTTACTGCAGCGGTAAGCCTGATGCGTATTTGGCGGATATTTATAAGCGTCTTTTGGCGGAGCAGGGTGAGGTGTTCGGCACGCGGGCAACGCCGGAGCAGTATGAGCTGGTGCGGCGGCAGCTGCCTGATATTGTTTATGATCCGGTGGCGCGGACGCTGAAGCAGGAGTGCCCGGATAAGGTGCGGAGCGGTTGCGTTGTTGTGTGTACTGCGGGTACTGCCGATATTCCCGTTGCGGAGGAGGCGGCGCAGACGGCTGAATTTTTCGGGGCGCATGTGGAGCGTCTTTACGATGTTGGCGTGAGCGGGATTCACCGTCTTTTGGATAAGGTTGATTTGCTGCAGCAAGCAAATTGTGTAGTGACGGCTGCAGGCATGGAGGGCGCGCTGGCGAGTGTTATCGGTGGCCTTGTGCGTAATCCGGTGATTGCGGTGCCGACTTCTGTCGGATACGGTGCGAGCTTTCATGGGCTGAGTGCGCTGCTGACGATGATTAATTCCTGCGCTAACTGTGTTTCAGTTGTGAATATTGATAATGGATATGGCGCGGGGATTATTGCGACGCAGATTAACAGGTTGGCGTGCAAGTGAGATCCAACCCTTCCGTCTGCTCGCAAAGCTCGCCTCCACCTCCCCTTTCAGGGGAGATATAAACTTTTATATGCTCCCTGCAAGGGAGCTGGCATCGCCGCAGGCGATGACTGAGGGTTGTGCTTGGCAATATATTAATTGCTTGTCCAACCTTTCTTGCCTGCCCCTTGCACTCTTCGAGTATAACACGACCAGCATTTTTCATTGCATGAAAAATGTGTCTTAGTATAGGGAAGGTGCCGAGCTAAGCGAGGCGGAAGGGGGCTAGCTATGCGTTTAATTTTTATGAGGGAGAACTATTATGCCTATAACTAAAGATTTAGAAATACAGGCGGAAGCCAAGTTTGCCGTGCTGCAGCAGGAGCTGCGGCGCTTGGGCAGTGTGCTGGTTGCGTTCAGCGGCGGCGTTGATTCGACGTTTTTGCTGCAGGCGGCGCATTTGACGTTGGGAGATAAGGCACTTGCTGTGACGGCACGTTCCGGTGTTGTGCCGCAGCGTGATATAGCGGAGGCAGAGGAGTTCTGTCGGAAGCAGGGAATCTGTCATCTTTACTTTGATTTTGATGAGCTGCAGGTGCCGGGGTTTGCCGAGAATCCGCCGGACCGCTGCTATATCTGCAAAAAAACGCTGTTCAGTAATTTCTTGCGCATTGCACAGGAAAACGGTGCTGTGCTTTGCGAAGGCTCGAATATGGATGATTTGGGTGATTACCGCCCCGGTCTGAGGGCTTTGGCTGAGCTGAAAGTGCAGAGCCCTCTGCGCACTGCAGAGCTGACGAAGGAAGAAATTCGCCTGCTGTCGCATAAGCTGCAGCTGCCGACTTGGGATAAGCCGTCATTTGCTTGTCTTGCTTCGCGCTTTGTTTACGGTGAGCGTATTACAGCGGAGAAGCTGGCGGCGGTGGATAAGGCGGAGCAGCTTTTGTGGGAGCTGGGCTTTAAGCAGTTCCGTGTGCGTGTGCATGGCAGTTTGGCGCGCGTTGAGCTGTTGCCCGAGCAGCTGGAGCTGGCAGTGGCGGAGCCGATGCGCAGTACGATTTACAAAGGATTGAAGGCTGCAGGCTTTGCTTATGTGGCACTTGATTTGCAAGGCTATCGTACAGGCAGCATGAATGAAACTTTAAAGCAGGATTAATTTGTACTTATAGCGAATTTTAGCATTAGCCTGCTACAAGTATGCAGGCTTCAGATTAGGAGGAAGATTTATGAAAAGCTTATATTTGGAATGTAATGCCGGCATCAGCGGCGATATGCTGGTAGCAGCACTTTTGGACCTGGGCGCGGACAAAGAGGCACTGGATAAGGCTCTGCAGAGTATTCCTGCAAAGGGCTTTGAATATAAAATCAGCAGAGTGTCTAAAGCAGGCGTTAACTGCTGTGATTTTGATGTTATTCTGGACGAGGAGCATGCTAACCATGACCATGATATGGCCTTTTTGCATGGCAACGACGATGCTGTAGTGCATAGCCATGAGCATGAGCATCATCATGACCACGAGCATGAGCACGAACACGAACATCATCATGACCATGACCATGAGCACGAGCATGAACATCATCATGACCACGACCATGAACATGAGCACAGCCATGTGCCGCATGAGCATCATCATCACCATGAGCACCGCGGTCTGCAGGAGGTTATTGCGATTATTGATGCTACGGATATGAGTGCTGCAGCCAAGGAATTGGCGCTGAAGATTTTTGATATTATTGCGGATGCTGAGGCAAAGGCGCATGCAGTGGAGAAGAATGCAGTGCATTTCCACGAGGTTGGTGCGATTGATTCTATCGTTGATATTGTGGCGATTGCTGTGTGTGCCGACAGTCTTGGTGTTGAAAACGTAATTGTACCTGAGCTGTGCGAGGGCCGCGGCACTGTGCGCTGCCAGCATGGCGTGCTGCCGGTGCCTGTTCCGGCAACAGCTAATATTATGCAGCGCTTTGGATTTAATGTACACTTGCTGCCGGTGCAGGGCGAGTTCGTTACACCGACCGGTGCTGCTGCCGCTGCTGCGCTGATGACTACGGACGAGTTGCCGCAGAGCTTTAAGATTCTGGGCATCGGTCTGGGAGCAGGCAAGCGTCAGTATGAGCGTCCCAGCATTTTGCGTGCGCTGCTGATTGAGGATAATGCACAAAAAAAAACTCTGTAAACAGTAACGCTTTGCAGACAGATTGCATCTGCCAATTGCAGTCTGATATTGATGACTGCAGCGGCGAGCTTTTGGGCTACACGCTGGAGCGCCTGCTGGCGGCAGGAGCGCTGGATGCTCATTATCAGCCGGTGTTCATGAAGAAGAGCCGTCCGGCGTGGGAGCTTACTGTTATCTGCCGCGAGGAGAACAGAGCGAAGCTGGAAGCGCTGATTTTTGCGGAAACGACAACCATCGGTATCCGTCGTGCGCGCATGGAACGCACTGTGCTGCCGCGTAGCAGGTATGTGGTGCACACTGCTTACGGTGATGTGGCGGTGAAGCGCTGCCTGCTGGAGAACGGCGAACGCTGTTATGTGGAATATGACAGTGCTGCCAAACTGGCACAGGAGCAGGGAGTGCCGCTGCAGGATATCTATCTGGCGGCGCAGTTGGCGCAAAAAAACATAAATTAGCCACAAAAGTGTGGTATAATATCTCCATAATACGTCAGAGAATGGAGAAAAAATGACTAATGTTTTCGATTTGATAGAAGAATTTTATACACAGGATGAAGAATGGAATACGGTATTGCAGCAAGCCTGTGCTGAGGATTTCCTGCGCTATAAAACATGGCAGGGAGCCAAGGATGGCGAGCTGGTCAAGATTTGGGATTATATTACGATTCTTTGTATTTACCTTGGCAATTCCGAGAACTTTCTCGGTGATATGTCGCGTGAGGATTTTATTGACTGCGTAGGCTGGTGCTGCCGCAATGTTTCCGGCTTCCCGGCAACGGAGAGCAACATCGCACATTTCCTGGATGTTATGCAGGAGTTTTATGCATATATGAAAAAGAAACGCATTATTACCCGTGATAATGCGCCTGCCGAAGCCAAAGCCAAGCTGCTGGTTGACGGAAAACTGCAGATTGTCGGCAAAGATGGCAGCTTTTTGCCGGAGCATGACCGCTACAATCTTTATTCTACGCCGGATTTGCCGACGAAAGTGTACTTGAACATCGGCGAGAGAATGCAGAATCTGCTGGATGATGTGCAAAGCTACTATACGCAGAAGCAGTTCCGTCGCGATTTGGAGCGGGCCGATTTTCTCTTCGGCGGTATTTTTCAGAATGGTACAGTTCAGGAAAAGCCGGGCACGGAGGAATATTCACAGACCTTTTGGGATTATTTTCTTTTTGACTATCGCTTGCTTGAAGATGACAAAACGCCGCTGCAGCATTACCGTGATGTAATCTGCCGCGATGCTTCCGAGATGGATACCTCCGTTGATATTTTGAATGAGCTGATTAAGGCAAAGCTGGTTCTCTTTGATGTGCAAAGACGCACGGAGGAGGGAATGTATGTCTGCAGAAATATTTTCACCAATGAAAAATATACCCTGATGCTGCCGGTGGATGATAATATTGACACAGAAGGCTATATTTTCATGGGCCATATTTTTTATGAAAATACTATGGTGATGAACTTCCTGCGCGGACTGGTGATGTCGCAAACCTCGCGTAAGCGCTTTTTCGAGGTTGTCAGCGCGGCGAAGGACTGGTTTGCTGTGCGCCAAAGCGGCGAAATGAGCTGGGAGGAGTTTATCAACCGTAATCCGATGTTCGTGCGCCATGTTTCTGTTGTATATGCCATCTATGTGCGGATGGAGGGCTTTAATTTCAGCACGCAGATAAGTGATTATCAGCCGGCGGCGCTGCTTGAGGACAAGACCTCGGCAATGCTGGAATCTCTTAGAGGAACAGGCCTTTTTTCTGCCTATGATATACAGCTGATGCGTACCATGTGGAGCGATTTTATGCTTCGTGGCAATGCTTTGCCTGATAATACAGACGCTGATTTTGAGCATTGGACGGCAGCTGTTATGTACTGCTTTGTTAAGCTGAATGATGTTTATACCTTTACGGAAAAGCAGGTTTTTGCTATGTGCCGTGCTACCGACCATGTAAAGCTGAAGCAGATGATAGATATGCTAAATAAAACCTTGCAGCTGGAGGCACACGACCCGCGTTATGTTAACGAAGAGGGTCTGTTGCTGATGCTGCTGCAGTGAGAGGAGGCACCAGAATATGAAGTGTGATTTTTGCGGACACGAGGTTGCTCCCGGCACAGTGGAATGTCCGTACTGCCATTATCAGTTCAAGATTGATGCGCAGGTGCTCAGTCCGGAGGAGCGCGATACCTTTGAGGGCGTGACGATAGACGAGAGCGCAGGCACAGAGGAAACCAAAAGCGCCAGGGAAGGCGCTGTATATGACAGCGGCGCTGATGCTTATAATGAAAGACAGCAGCAGGTGCCGCCGAATATTAAGGTGCATACCTTTGGCTGCGGCAGCGGCATTCTGATTACCTTTCTGATTTTGTGCGGCATTGTGGCAGTTATCTTCTTTTTGCTGCCGACGTTTATTGTCTTTGCCGCTGTGGGCGCAATAGTTTTGTTTATTATGCGCCTTTTTATGGGCTTTTAAAGGCTTAAAAAATGTGTTTCTGACGGCCGGCAGTGTTGCCTTTGGCAGAGCTGCCGGCTGTTTTCGTCTGTTGTAGAAATTTTTTCAAAAAAATTTTAAAAAGCCGTAAAAATATAGAGGATTTTTCTGATTGACGGCGAATAATATGCAGGTACACAATGTGTGAAAAGAATAGGAGGCATAAGATATGCATAGTTACAGCATGGATCTTGGCGGCAGAACTCTTACTATTGAAGCCGGCAAGATTGCAAAACAAGCTAATGGCGCTGTATTAGTTCGTTATGGCGATACCGCCGTAGTAGTTGCCGTTACCGGCACCAAAACCCCGCGTGAGGGTGTAGACTTCTTCCCTTTGACTGTTGATTTTGAAGAAAAAATGTACGCCGTAGGTAAAATCCCTGGCGGCTTTATTAAACGCGAAGGCCGTCCGTCTGAGCAGGCTATCCTGACCAGCCGTCTGATTGACCGTCCGATTCGCCCGATGTTCCCGGAAGGCTACCACAACGATGTACAGATCGTTGCTACCGCTGTTTCCGTTGATCCCGACAATGCTCCGGATATGCCCGCTATGATCGGTGCATCCTGCGCTCTGTCTATTTCCGATATTCCGTTCGAAGGTCCTATCGCAGGTGTGCGCGTAGGCCTGATTGATGGTGAATTCATCATCAACCCGACTGTTGAACAGGCTAAAATCAGCCAACTGAACCTGGCTGTTGCCGGCACCAAAGACGCTATACTGATGGTAGAAGCAGGTGCTAACGAAGTTTCCGAAGAAACCATGCTGGACGCTATCTGGTTCGGTCATGGCGTAATCAAACAGCTCGTTGAGTTCCAAGAGAAAATCGTTGCTGAAATCGGCAAAGAAAAAATGGAAGTTCCGTTCTACGCTCCGCCTGAAGAAATGGTTGCGGAAATCGAAGAATACGGTGCTCAAAAGCTCAAAGATGCTCTGATGGATGCTAACAAGCTGGAGCGCGAAGAAAACGTTGCTAAGGTTAAAGCTGAAATCGCTGAAGTATTCCTGGAGAAATATCCTGATAATGCTAAAGACGTTGCTTATATCACCCAAAAGCTGGTTAAGAAAATCGTTCGCCGCACTATCTCTGTAGATAAGATTCGTCCTGACGGTCGTCAATTAGACGAAGTACGTCCGGTAAGCTGCGAGGTTGGCCTGCTGGCTCGTCCGCATGGCAGCTCTCTGTTCACCCGTGGTCAGACTCAGATTTTGAACGTTCTGGCTCTGGCTCCGTTGCGTGAAGCACAGATTCTTGATGGCCTCGGCGCTGAGGAAACCAAGCGTTATATCCATCACTACAACTTCCCGCCGTACAGCGTAGGCGAAACCAAACCGCTGCGCAGCCCCGGCCGTCGTGAAATCGGTCACGGTGCTCTGGCTGAGCGTGCTCTGCGTCCGGTTATTCCTTCTGAAGAGGATTTCCCGTATGCAATCCGTCTGGTATCCGAGGTTCTGGAATCCAACGGTTCCTCCTCCATGGGCTCTGTTTGCGCAAGCACCCTGTCCCTGATGGATGCAGGTGTTCCTATTAAGGCTCCTGTTGCCGGCGTTGCTATGGGCCTTGTTAAGGATGGCGAATACTTCACTATTCTGACTGATATCCAAGGTCTGGAGGATGCTCTGGGCGATATGGACTTCAAGGTTGCAGGTACCGAAAAAGGTATTACTGCTATCCAGATGGATATTAAGATTGACGGTATCAACAAGGATATCTTCACTCAGGCTTTGGCACAGGCTAAACGCGGCCGTGAGTTCATCATGGGCAAAATGATGGAATGCATCAGCGAACCGCGCAAAGAGCTGTCCAAATATGCTCCGAAGATTACTACTATCCATGTAGATCCTGATAAGATTGCTAAGGTTATCGGACCCGGCGGCAAGATGATCAAGAAGATCGTTGACGAAACCGGCGCTAAGATTGATATCGATGATACCGGCCGCGTATTTATCGCTGCTGTTAATACCGAGGCTGCTAATAAGGCTATCGAGATGATCGAGGGCATTACTGCTGAGGCTGAGGTTGGCAATGTTTATACCGGTAAGGTTACCCGTCTGATGAACTTTGGTGCTTTCGTTGAGATTCTGCCGGGCAAGGAAGGTCTGGTACATATTTCCCAACTGTCTACTGAGCATGTAGATAAGGTTGAGGATGTTGTAAGTGTTGGCGATGAAATTGTTGTTAAGGTTACTGAAATCGACAACAAGGGTCGCATTAACCTGTCCCGCAAGGCTGTTCTGATGAAGAGCGTACAAAAATAATTTGTGAATTTAAAAGAGCTGTCGCATTTGTGACAGCTCTTTTTTGTAGATTGGAGGAGTGAGTTACTAATGAAAACACGTGGTTTTGAAAAGGTTGCCAAGTATATGGATGTTGAGTTCCCGATGCCGGAGCGCAAGACACAGTTCAGCGCCGGTTATGATATCAGCGCTGCCGAAGAGGTTGTGCTGGAGCCGGGCAAGCTGGTGCTGGTGCCTACCGGTGTGAAGGCCTATATGCAGACAGGCGAGTTCTTGGGCCTGCATATCCGCAGCAGCATGGCGGTGAAGAAGCATCTGATGCTGGTGAATAATGTAGGCATTATTGATGCCGATTATTATAATAATGCTGATAACGAAGGTCACATTATGGTGGCTTTGATGAATATGGGTACCGAGGCTGTTACTATTCCGCAGGGTGAACGCATTGCCCAAGGTATTTTTTACAATTACCTGACGGTGGATGATGATGATAAGGTTGCCAAGGCAGTGCGTGGCGGTGGCTTCGGCAGCACGGGAAAATAATAATATCATATCATTACCTTCGCTTAGGGATTAAGTTAAAAGTGTAAATAGTTTACAATTTTGACGAAAAAGTGTAGACAATATAGGGAAGTATGATATAATTAATGTAGATAATTTTGGAAAATGGAGGTTTTCTCGATGCAGAAAATTGATCAGGCATGTGTAAACACTCTTCGCTTTTTGGCAGCAGACCAGGTAGAAAAGGCTAAATCCGGCCATCCTGGCTTCCCTCTGGGTACAGCTCCTTTGATGTACACCATTTGGGACCGCTTTATGAATTATAATCCGGCTGATCCGCAATGGTTCAACCGCGACCGTTTCATCCTTTCTCCGGGTCACGGCAGCGCTTTGCTTTATGCTATGCTGCATCTGGCAGGCTATGACCTGTCCCTGGATGAGCTGAAAAACTTCCGTCAATGGGGCAGCAAGACTCCGGGTCATCCGGAATTCGGCCTGACTCCGGGCGTTGATGTTTCTACCGGTCCTCTGGGCCATGGCTTTGCTATGGGTGTTGGCTTTGCTATTGCCGAAGCTATGCTGGGCGCAAAGTACAACAAACCTGATTTCCCGGTTGTTGACCACTACACCTTTGGTCTGACCTCTGACGGCGACCTGATGGAGGGCGTTTCCTGCGAGGCTGCTTCTCTGGCAGGTACCCTTGGCTTGGGCAAACTGATTTACTTATATGATGACAACAAAATTACTATAGAAGGCAGCACTGATATTGCCTTCACTGAGGATGTTGAAGCCCGCTTCAGGGCTTATGGCTGGCAGGTTCTGCGCGTAGAAAGCAGCGAGGATGTTGACGCTATGCAGGCAGCTATCGAAGAAGCTAAGGCTGATACTATGCATCCTTCTCTGATTATTGTACGTACTCACATCGGCTTCGGCAGCCCGAAACAGGACAGCCCGTCCTGCCATGGCGAGCCGCTGGGTGGTGAAGCATTGGCGGCTACCAAAGAAAAAGCCGGCTGGCCGCAGGAAATGTTCTATGTACCTGCTGAGGTTAAAGAACATTTTGCTGCTAAGCTGGATGGCTGTGCTGCAAATGAAGCTGCTTGGAAGGCTTTGATGGATGACTATAAGATGGTATATCCAGAGCTGGCTAAAGAGCTGGAAGACCGCATTGCCGGCAACTCCATGGTTAACCTGAGTGCTCTGGAAGCAATCTTCAAGGATACCGTTAAAAACGCTACCCGCGAAGCAAGCGGTGATATTATCCAAGTTTTGGCTGCACAGCTGCCTGAGCTGGTTGGCGGCAGTGCTGACCTTGGTCCTTCCAACAAAACTATCATGAAAACCGGCGGTTACTTCTCCAAGCTTGACAGAACCGGCCGCAACATTCACTTTGGCGTTCGCGAGCACGCTATGGGTACCGTTCTGAACGGTATTTCCCTGCATGGCGGCTTCATTCCCTTCGGTGGTACCTTCCTGGTATTTGCTGACTTTCTGCGTCCGACCATCCGTATGGCAGCACTCATGGGCATTCAGTCCGTATTCGTACTGACTCATGACAGCATTGCGCTGGGCGAAGACGGTCCTACTCATCAGCCGATTGAAACTACTATGGCATTGCGTCTGATTCCGAACGTAAGCGTTATCCGTCCGGCTGACGCTCTGGAAACTGCTACTGCATGGCAACAGGCTTGCCTGAACAAGCATAAACCGACCTGTCTGCTGTTGAGCCGTCAAAAACTGACTGTATTGCATGACTATGCAGCAACCATCCATGAGAACGCTCATAAAGGCGCTTATGTACTGAGCCCGGCTAAGAATAAGGCTAAGGCTGTTCTGATCGGTACCGGCAGTGAAGTACATCTGGCACTGGCTGCACAGGCTAAGCTGGCAGAAGAGGGCATTGACGTTAGCGTTGTATCTATGCCTTGCTGGGATGCTTTTGATGCTCAAAGCGATGAGTACAAGGAAAGCGTTCTGCCTGCAGGCGTAACCAAGTTTGCTGTTGAAGCAGGCGTTCCTTACGGTTGGAGCCGTTACACCGGCACTGAAAAGAATGTTCTGGGCATTACCACCTTCGGCGCTTCCGCACCCGGCGATGTAATGATGGAAAAATACGGCTTTACTGTTGAAAACCTGGTTGCAAAGGTTAAAGCAGCGCTGTAAGCTTAATTTGAAATTGATCTTAAAGGGTTCTA
>UMJU01055984.1_pt1 | contig 12825 bp, 9 predicted proteins | sample 1966161 | NCBI WGS metagenome assembly UMJU01 (sample SAMEA4836156, study PRJEB28245) | human gut metagenome | biome: gut microbiome; material: fecal sample | place: Denmark | collected 2008 | reverse complement strand
GTCCGACAGGGCGAAGGGAGCCAAATGACTTTGAAGGCTCCGGATGGCGGCAATCAGTTTGCTCCCAACGGTTCGCTTACCTATTGGGCGCTGAAGTTTGCTCCACAGGGAACGGATCTTGTTGACGAAGATGCCTGGGACAAGTTGTCGGAAGAAGGCGTCGGGGCAGGCGACTGGTATCTGGTCCGAACCGAAGCACCCGAAGACCCAGATCACGGCGGTTCGGATACTCCCGAGTCCGATCAGGTTGTCAATGTCGGTTCTACTGTAGCTCAGGCAATCAGCTGGCTTTCTGAAAAGAATGACCTTCGCCGTCGTCTTGGTGAAGTGCGTTACGGCTCGCAGGCGGGCGTATGGGCCAAGGTGTTCAATCGTCAGGACCATGCCGGTGGTTTCCGACATGGCGGTTTCAAGCAGAAGAGTTCCGGGGTTCACGTCGGTTTCGATACTTTCGCCTCAAAGAATGAAGACAGTGCCTGGCTTGTCGGCGCCACGTTCCGTTACGCCCGCTCCGAACAGGAAGGACTGGAAACCGCCAACGGCGGCGACGGCGACATGAACGAATACTCCGGAAAGCTTTACGCGACCTGGATGCACGATTCGGGCGCATACGCCGACATGCTCGTTCAGCTCGGCTACTACGACCAGGACATTCAAGGCATCACGAACGACCGCACGGGTACCTGGTCTGCCGGTTACGGGAGTTGGGGCATGGGGGCTTCGATCGAACTCGGTCACATGCTCACGCTCCGAAACGGCGCGGACGATCGGCGCTGGCACAACCACGTGTTTTTCGAACCCCAGGTGGAGCTCTCCTACTTCCGCATTGACGGACAGCATTTCCGGCTCTCAACCGGCATGCAGGTCGATCAGGAGGACGGCGAGTTTCTGACGGGGCGTCTCGGGTTCGTGCTCGGAAAGAAATTCTCTTGCGGCACGTTGGACGATCTCGATCGTCGTTACTTCCAGATCGGGTTGATCGGCGGCCTCACCCACGAATTTATGGGCGAGCAGTCCGTCGAGTTCACCGGGATCGAAGGAACGAAACTGCGCGTCGAGGGGCACGGGTTGGGCGGCACGTCCTACTACTACGGGCTTACGGCCGACTGGCAGGTTTCCGATCGGGTGCGTTTTTATGCCGAGCTTGATCGGGAGGAAGGCGAGCACTACACGAAGGACTACGGCGTCAACGTCGGCTTCAAGTACAGCTTCTAAAAGGACTTATTGATGATGAAACAATCTTTCTTCGTGGCCGCCTTTGCCGCCGCAATGACTGCGTTTGCCGTTCAGGCGGCCCAAACCTACCGCATCGAAGAGTGCGGCCCCGCAGCCGAGGCCTTCTCTTTTTATCTTGACGCCTCCGGCTCCATGATGGAAACGATCGGCGACGTCAAGGAAAAGGCGCAGGAAGAGTATGAAAAGCTCGCTTCGGAGGGTGGGGCGCAGACGCGCGAGCGTCCCGTGCCGCCCGCCAACGACAAGACGGACGGACTGCGTCGCGCGGAACTTGCCGAGTCGCTTGTCCTCAAAAGCGCGGGAGTCGCTGCCGACAAGGCCGGCATGACCTCTTCGCTTTACGCCGTGGCCCCGTTCGCCGTCTTGGTTCCTCCGGAAAAGAGGACCGCCGAAGCATACGGCAAGGTTGTGCGGGAGCGCTTCCACAACAAGATGGAAGTGTTCGGGCGTCCGACCTGGCTCGGTGAGCGCGGCTTCAAGCACTTCTCCGCCCCGCGCACGGGAAAGGAGGTCGCCGTTCTGATCACGGACGGAGATTTCGACGTGCGGACGGAAGGAAAGCGGTCTCCTGTCGAAGCATTGCGCGCCTACGGCGCCGCCAATCCCGGGTCCTGCGTGCACATCGTGTCGGCGGCCTATCTGCCGGCCGAAAAGAAGGCCGTGGCCGAGCTCGCACAAGTCCTCCCCTGCACGAAGACCTTCGAACTCGAAGCGCTCATGACGGACGACGCGCAGTTTGCGGACTTTGCCGAGAACGTGTTTTACAAGGACTGCTCGAAGGCGGCCGTGGTGGAACTTCAGGATGTGCTGTTTGACTTCGACAAGGCCGAACTGACGGCGGAAGGAAAGTCGGTCCTGCGCAAAGCCCTGAAGGTCGTGGAGTCTCGGGCGCCGTCCGAACGCTTCACGATCGTCGGATGGACGGACTGGACCGGTTCCGACGCCTACAACGCCGATCTTTCTCAACGGCGCGCCGAAGCGGTCAAGGCGTTCTTTGAAGAAAACGGCGTGGCGGCGGAGCGCATGCAAGCGCAGGGTCGCGGCAAGTCTTTCGAGTACGACAACAGCACGAAAGACGGGCGCAGGATGAATCGCCGTGTGGAACTGGTGTTCGAGAAACCGGCGGCATCCGCCGATTGATCGGAATTCGTTGCGGCTCCCACCGACATGTTGACGTGGGCGCCTTGTGCCGGTGATTTGGATCCGGTGGCGGGAGGACGGTTTTCGAGCCGTCTTTCCGCCGCCCGGCGCTTCTTCACGCGTTCGGCCCTTGTGCGACGAGGTAATTCTTCCCGCTGAAGCTCTCCGGGTTTCATCCCGTCAAAACTCGTCGTGTCGCAGTCACGGATAAGAAAACCGGAACCGAGTGCATTGTGATGCGCCGCAAAGTCCAAGAGGATTTGTATTCCTGTAACATCGGAGTAACCGCTCTCCTGATCTGACCGAAGTCTTGTACATAATGGAAAAATCATTGGAGCGCGGAACCGTGCTTGAGTCGGTTCCGCCCGCGCTCGGTGTGCCCGACCATTTGGAGAGACTTTCCATGACCGACCTGCAACTCTTCCACAATACGCTCCCGACCAACCCGAAGAATCCCGACGTTCCCCTCTACAACGCCGAAACGGCGGCGGCCGTGCGGGCCTTTCACCGGACGATGCCCGACTATGTGCCCACGCCGCTAGCGCATTTGCCTTCGCTCGCCCGCGAACTCGGCGTAAAGGACATTTTTGTGAAGGACGAGGGCAAGCGCTTCGGCCTCAAGGCCTTCAAGGCCCTGGGCGGAAGCTGGTGCATCGCGTCGCTCCTTGCTGAGGAGCTCGGGATGGAACGGCCGGACTTCACGGTCTTGACCTCGCCCGAAACCCTGAAACGTCTCGGCGTTCGCACCTTCAGCACGGCGACCGACGGCAACCACGGGATGGGCGTCGCCTGGACGGCGATGAAGCTCGGACAAAAGGCCGTGATCTACATGCCCAAAGGGAGTTCCCGGGAACGCGTCGAGCGCATTCGGAAGACGGGCGCCGCGGTGCACGTCACCGACGTCAACTACGACGCGACGGTGGAACTCGCAAAGGCAACGGCGGCGGAAAACGGCTGGACCTACGTGCAGGACACCGACCGCCCGGGCTATACCGACATTCCGAAGCGTTTGATGGCGGGATACATGACGATGGCCGCGGAAGCCGTCGAAGAAATACGGAAGCAGGGCGTTCGTCCGACGCACGTTTTCCTGCAGGCGGGCGTGGGTTCCATGGCGGCGGCCGTGGCGGCGTACTTGACGAACGTCTTCAAGGATTGTCCGCCCAAGTTTGTGATCGTGGAGGCCGAAGCGGCGGATTGTCTGCACAAGACCGTGGCCGCGCAGGACGGAAAGATTCACATCACCGAAGGGGATCTCGCCACCATGATGGCGGGGCTTGCCTGCGGAGAACCCTGCCGTACGGCGCTTTCGATGCTTGAAGAGACGGCGGAGAACTTCGTGACGATTACGGACCGGGTGTCGGCCCGCGCGATGCGGATGCTCGGCAATCCCTTGCCCGGGGACGACCGCATCGTGTCGGGCGAGAGCGGCGCGTCGGGGTTCGGGGCGTTCGTTGAGCTCGTGCGCGAAGGTTCGCCCAAAGAATGGAGGAAGACGGTGGGGTTGGACGAGGACGCCGTGGTGCTCTGCTTCTCGACCGAGGCCGATACGGACCAGGGGAACTATCGGCGTGTCGTCTGGGAAGGCGTGCCGTCGAGCGAGTGAGGCAAGCCGAGAGGGGAAACGGCGCGGCTACCGTTTCCGATCATTGTAGTGATGAGGACGACAGGGACGACGGTGAGGGCCGTCGTCCGCCGTCGGGGTTAGAGATCGGAAGCCTGGGACGCTTCGTTTCGCTCGTCTTCGAAAGAAAAATGTTGTGTCGAGGAAACGAAGGCCCGCTGCGACCGGGGACGAAGGAACTTGGCGCCGAACCTGTTTTCCGGATCGGCGGTCCCTTCAGTCATGGTCCCGTCCGAGTTGAGGTTGTTGAGATGGTTCGCCCTCCGGAAACGGTCGATCGCCCGTTCCCTGAATGAGGATTTCCCGCTCCGACGGATCCGCGCGGGGTGCCGGACGGACCGGCAACACCGCATGCTTCTTCGTCCGAGAGGGTGAACGGCACTCGGTCCCGTTCGTCGGGTTCCCCTCCGGTCAATCGACATTCGGTCACCAGGGCGTTGATGTCGGGATCGAGCCGGAGAAGCGATTCCGCTGTTTCAACCGATATTCATATTCGGTCACCAGGGCGTCGATGTCGGGATCGTACTCGGAAAGCCATTCGGCGTCTTCCAGAATTTCTTCAAGGCCTTCGGGCCAGTCCTGCAAGTCGTAGTACCGGTCGCGGCTCCATTGATGGGGATCGATTTCGTTTGAGACGTGCGGGCGGTTCCCGAAGGTCACGAAGAACGCTTTTACCGGTTTGCTGATGATTGCCTTTCTGTTCTGCATGATTCGGCCGGTTCCGCTTTCCCTGCTTCGGAAAAGCGGAGCCGTTCCTTTCCTGGTTAAAAAGGCTTCACCGTAAGGCACGACCCCGTACGCAAAACGGTGCGTTCGGTGCGCGCAGTCTTCAGAAAATGTGCCGCATGCGGCACAAACCGGTATTGGTCAATGGGTTATTCCGCAAGAACGGTCTTCTCGACAAGCCTAATTCCCGCGGCATCCCGCCAGGCGGCGATCCATCCGTCGAGAAGCACCGTGTCGTCCATGTCCGCCTCAAGCCGCCAGACGCCGTTGTGCTGAAGCTCGAGCGTCTGCGTCTCGTTGAAGGGCGTTTCCTTGAGGTTGTTGGCGGTCACAGAATTCGTAAACTCCAGGACGAGGTGAATCTTGCGTCCGTTGCTGTAGTTGAAGTGGCGGTCCTTCACGTACCGGTCAAGTTCAAAGTCCTTCGGGCGGTCCGCGGGAAAGTCGAGGACCCGCGCGCTCGTCATGCGCTAAACAACCCCTGAATAAATTCAGAGGGTTTCTGAGGTCGGCGGCCTCTCCTGCCCGGCATCCGCGTCTGACGACGCTTCCTCCGGACAGGCGTCGGATACAATCACACCATTCGCAAGCGAATGGGGACCCACGCCTCTCAGAAACGAATGCGGATGCAACCGCTCCACGGAGACGGATTTGAGCCCCCTCCGCAGGAATCGCCGTTGCTCACGCTCCGACGTCCTGTTCGCAGTTTTGAGTTCCACTACGACACCGGCATCCAACCAATACTGTTTCGAGGTTTGAAGCGCCCTCGCGAGCGCCTCCGAGTCGTAAGTGTTCGTCGTCACATCTGCATGAAGCAAGTTCAATGCAGCCATGACGTCACGATCCACAAAGAAAGACGTGTCGCCGAGACGGCAACGTCTTTCCCAAAGTTCGTGCTTCACAAAAGTGCCGCTCATCGGATCGTGCTGAGAGGGTTTGAGCTTTCTCGGATTCACCAAAATCACCTTCGATCCAGCGCTTTCAGCCGTTCTTCGAAGTCGTTCAATGAATTCTGAGGGGGCGCCGCTCAACACAGATTTCCCGTAGCGGCCTTTTTGGAGTGCCTTCCAGTTGTTTTCCTCCACCTTGATGGTCCCAGCCGATCCGACAAGAATGCGGATGACCCGGCCATGAATGTTCTTTCGCGTCTCAACATTTCTGCGCTTCAGGTCGGCGAACTTTGCCTGCAGAGCGAGGTAGTGCTTGGAGCAAATCCATTTGTGCGCGCCCTTCTTGACGGTCCCGTCCTCGTTGTAGTTGTCCGGATTGGACGCACGACGAGAGCGTTCCATCTCCCTTTGAAGACGACGCATCTCCTTGGCATCCTCCTCAGGAGCCGAGATGTCGATCTTGGCGACCGTACCGTTCGAATGAACGCAAGTCATGGTCCGAAGACTCGGATCAATCCCCATGCATTCCTCTTTCGGAGCGGGAATGGTTCGGGCAGGAGGGACGCCGTCCAATACGAGATGGACGTAGAACACCTCCTTTCCGCGAATCTGTTTCCGAACAAGAGCGCAATACCGAACCCGCCGAGGTTTGGAGGGATCCTTGGGATCGGCCAAAGCCTCCTGTACGTAGCGGTCCTTCGGATCAATGACCGCCTTGTAGAGCTTTTTGCCGTATCGAACGGACCGTTCCTCATGCTTCCAAACCACCCCGGTGGCGTTGTTTTTCCCTCGAAGCGAATGCAATCCCCGGTTTCGTCCGCGAAAACGAGGGCGACCTTTCTTATGGAAGAGCCAATCGGTGTAGGAACGATACAGATCGTCGGCTATGATCTGACCCAAATTGCTGTTCAGTTGCTTCTTTCGTCCGCTTTTTTTGGCGTGCTCTTTGAGAATCTTTTCGAAATCATTGGCCGAGTACAGCCCGTATTCCTTGCGGATCTCCTGAAACTTCTTGTTTCTTTCGGGTCCTTTGGGGAGCTCGCAGATCTCTTTCCACTTCGCCAACTGCTTCATTGCCCGGTCCTTTTTGAGGACGGTGTTGAGGGTCGCGTTGCGCAGGTTCCTAGCGTACTCAAAGTCGCGGGCGAACAGACCCCGCCCCGCCGAATCAACGCGGAGCGGAAGTTTCAAAATAAAGCAGGGGACGGTCTCATTCTCTTCCATGGCAAGGGATTATAACCGCCGTCTGTTGATCACTTCAAGTCGCATTCCTCCCTCGAATGAATTCGAGGGCTTCCTGCGGAAAAAAAAACTGTGAACTACACCGGCGCCTTCGGTAGCGACATCTCCTCGCACGGCATCGGTGCCAATCTCGGCATCAAGTTCTAACTTCGGGGCGAATTCTTCGTCCGGATCGGAACCGCGAACAGAACCGTGAGCGGGTGCGGAACGAGGCCTTTCTTACGGCATGTACCCCGTCTCGAGCGCAAAACTCGCCAATCGGTTGTGCTCGTCCGACGTGGGCGACGACCACCGCATCGCGGCGATGGCCGCCAGGGCCGCCGCCCGCGCGAAGGCGGGATCGAGAAGCAGGTCGGGGAGCACCTCAAGCGGCATCGTGATCTTCGAGAGTCCTTTGGCGAGCGCTTGACTCACTTCACGTTCCGCGTCCTCGCGTAACGCGAAAGGACTTGGGTAGATCACCTTCTTGTGCGTGGGCGAAAAGGCGCGGTCCGTCTGCACGGTATCCCACTCGACGGACAACCACGTGTACTCGTTTTCAAACTCTTCTTTCGTTTTGCCGTTCAAGAGAACCTCCGTCGCCACCGTCACGGAGGCGACGGGGAAGGTCGGAAGTTGCCGCAGAAAACCCGCCACAAAGAGCGTGTGTACGCCGAAGATCAAACGCAAAGCAGGCTGAAAGGAGGTGAGATTCTGCCGATACCCAAGCGTCACGCGGTAAAAGACGCCGGCAAGCTCTTCGGCGGGAAGAACGGTGCGGAGGTAGCCGCCCGCGATGCGGATGATGTCGACCGCCTTCGGGAGACGCTTGAAGTGAAGCCAGTCCGCGCGGTGCGAGTCGCCCGCCCCATGGGCGAGCTGCTTCATCTGCGTCTGGAAGGGGATTTCCACCTTGAAACGCTCCAGAAAGGCGTCCTGTTGGTGCGGAGGCACGACTTCGTCGAAGGAGAGCGGATCCGCTTCGGCGGATCTGGGAGCGCGGTTGGCGAGTCGGAAACCCAGGGCCTCCGCCCGAAAGATCATTTCGTCTTCGACTTCGTCGAGGGCCTCTGGAGCGCAGGGCTTGAAGGCGATGAAGTTGATGACGTGTCCGTGCGAACGGTGCGCGAGAAAACGATTCGGAATGTTCTTGCTCTGCCCGATGTAAAGGATGTCGTCGGCTCGGAACTGCAAATAGCAGCCCGACATTTTGTTCGAAAGGGAGCGGTAGGGAGTGAGAATGCTTTGCTTTCCTTCGCAGCGGATGATGTGACTGAAACCGATTTGTTTGGCGGCGATTTTTGCTTCTTCGTATTTCATCGTGTTTTTGCGTAGTGGAATTTGTTTAACGTATTGATGTGAATCTTATTTTTGTCTACTGTTGGCGATTGTTTGCGTCTTTGTGTATAATAGGCATACGTCAAATAAATAACAGAGGATGCCGTAATGAGAGGACAGCTTCTATTGGTTTGGATGCGCGAAGAAAGAGGTGACTACGTCATCTATTGGCAAGTGAATATCTTTAAGTGGTATCGCTTGTGGATGATGTATGTTTTGTACTCAATTCTTAATATTGTGTTGTTTTTCTGGTTGTTGAGAAAAATTGGAGTCATGGAAAGAAAAGCAACAATTGAGGATTGGATGAGAAAGTATCCGAAGTTGTGGGCGACTCCTTTGATTGTTCCTAAAGAAGCTGATAAGAAGTTTGATTACGAGAAATTGATGCGACGTAGATTCAAAAACAGAGATTGGGACAGTTTCCCCGCTTGGATGGGATATGGAATAGGTCCTTTCACAATCTGAACGACTTCGAGAGAGGGAGCGAAAGCTCCCTCTCTTCGTTAGGGCTTCTCCTGTTTTTCCTTCAGTCGTTCGTGCGGATCGTCGTATCCGTATCCGCCCAGTAGGGCGTTCTTGCCAAGCGTACCGAGGCCGGTTTCCTCACTCCGGTATTCCTTGGCAACTTCAACGCGCCGAGTGTGTTCGGCGTTCAGACGATTCAGGTTCTCCTGAACCTTGCCGACCTCGTCCTGCGGTTCCTGCAGGTCCGGCTTGCTCACGTGCGCCGGTGCGTAGTTGCTGAGAATTTCGCTTTCCCGGGCCAAGTATTTTTCATCCAGATTTTCGCGTCGAACCTGAGGAATGTCAGCCTTGTCGAAAAGGGTCTTCTTTCCTTCATCGTCTGCAATCTTCTGAGACAGTTGAGTCGCCATGTTTTGTCCGCCGTACATCGTTGCGGATCGCAATACGGATTGGACACTGTCAAATTGCCCGACGGCTTCCGACAGAACGGCCGCTCCATCGTCGTAATAGATGGCTCTCGATTTTGTATCTGTCAGTGTTCTATTCTTGACGGCATTCTGATGAGATGCATCAACTTCCATATGACCGGAAGTTTTGATGAGATTCCCGACAGTTTGTTTTCCGATATTCATCGTTTCTGATGTCGTCTCGGTGTTTCCTGAAGAAATGTTTGCCGAACTTCCTTCCTGATAGGAAAAGTTATTTCGCAGAGTCGCCGATTCGCTCTGAGTGGAACCTTCAGTGAAAGTTGCGGAATCTCTAATTGAGTTTCCTGTCTGAATGGAGATGTTCGGAGAAATTTCTCCACTCAAAATAGCTGCAGACCTGTTTCTGTTACTGGACTTTGGATTCTCAACAAAGTGGTTCGTTGTGCCTGCAAGCTTCAACGGAAGATCAAGTACCTGAGGTGCTCCGAATACCGACGTCGGGGTAGCTTCATTACTAGGTCCATGTGTAAATACCGACTGGGTGCTCTGAGGAAGATCATCAATATCAACCTGGAGCGAAGGGAAGTGGTTCGAGGTTAAAGTTTCATCAAGTGCGGTATTTTTGCCTGCCCCAAACCGCACGCCAATCCCCTGTCTCAACCCCACGCCCTCGCTGTTCGACGCATCCAGACTGAGATTCGCCCCCTCGTTGACCGTGGTCGTCGTCCCGTAGGACCCGTCCCGACCCGTATTGGACGACACGGAGTTCGTCAGCGTGTTCCCCACCGATTCGCTCGTAGCATGCCCGCGTCCGTCCGTGACGTTCACGCCGCGCGTATCCGAATAGTTCGTGCCGCCCGTCGTCGTGTTGGTGTAGGTGATGCCCGAGCCCACGGTTTCCGCCCCGCCCGAGGTGTAGGTTTCGCCCCGCGTCACCGAAACGCCGAGATCGCTCGTCAGACGTCGAGCCGACGTCACGGTGCCGGACGACATGTCGACCGTCGCCGACCCGTAGGGGGTCGACATCGCCATGAGGTCGCCCGACGCAACTCTCACGCTCGTGTCGTGCGTGTTCGCGGACGTATTGTTCATGCTCGTGTTCCCGATCGAAGCGTTTCCGACGGAAACGTTCCCCGCAGAAAGGGACGCGCCCTGGGCATTTGCGGCACTCTGCGCCGGGGCCAGGACCGATCCCGCCCATGCTGCCGCCCCGTTGTCGCTCACCTTCGCGATCGCAAAGGAAATCACGGGAACCAGCATCATCAGAGTCCCCGCCATCGCTTCCGACGTCGTGCCGGCCTTGCGGATCACGTCCGCGGCCTCCAGCGTCACGCCTCCGTAGAGCTTCACGAGGGTCGAGACCGGATCGGCGTCGGCAAGGGACAAAAAGTTCACCACCGACGCGATCGGGGCCCAGAGGGCGAGCCAGACAAGGAGCACTACGTAAAAGCGCAACATCGCCGTCGCCCCGATCCCCAAGGCGAGCGCCATCACGATCATCACGGGAAAGACCCCGATCACGAGCATTTCGAGGAGCGACCGGAGTTTCGGCAACGCCGCTTCGGCGAGTTCCGCGGACGCCCGATAGTTGATCTCGGTCGCGAGATTCCCCTGGGCCTTCGCGATCTCGGCCGCGGCCGCCACGGGCGCGGCGCTCCGTTTCGCGAAGTCTCCGAGCCCTTCCGGCAGAGCGTTCAAAAGCACCGCATGGCGAAGCGATTCGCGAAGACCCTTTGCGGTCCCGAGGAAGATCGCTTCGCTTTCGGCCGTCGCCTTGCGCACGGCCTCCTGCAGCATCGGATCGGACGAGCCCGAAAGGCGCAGCAGGAGTTTTTCCTCCACCTTTTCGAGGTCCGTCTCCAGGGCCTCCTTCACGACCCCGGCCGCCGCCTTGCAGGAATAAAGATTGCCGTCCAAAAAGACGCGTCGGGCGGGGTTCACCCAGGTCCCCGACAAAAGGAGGTCGGAAAGCGACGGAGCCTTGGTCAGGGCCGTCATCTTTCCTTCGTCCGTGAGAATTTCGGTCGCGACGCAGCTCTCCACAAAGGCCCTCAGTTTCTCCCGCACCGCCGGGTCCACGGGCCCCGCCGCGTAGAGCGCTTCGACGGCCCGCTGCGGAAAGGCGGCCCCGAATAGCGTGAAGCGCTCCGCATCCAAGGCCCCGAGAGCCGTCTCAAAGGATTCCGCCGCCCAGACCGAAACGGAATTCGCGGCGCAGGCGGGAAAGGCGAGTCCCAGGGGCACGCGGTCCACGACCCGCACGGTCCCGGCCTTGGGGTCCGAGACCGTCACGGGCACCTTCGGGATGAGGAGCGCAAAGGCGCAGAAGAGAATCACCCCCGCCCAGACGGAGAGGTCCTTGAAGCGGTAGTGAATCGCAGCCCCCGTCATCATGAGGAGAAAGCCGATCAGGGCGGAGGTCTGCAGGAGCCCCTGATAGTCGGACGTGTTCATGAGGGCGGCCGCGGCTTCGAAGAGTTCGGCCACCTGGTCGCCCGACCAAAAGGCCACGTATTCCAAGGTTTGTTTTGCCATGACGACTCCTTATCGGGGGAGGTCCGGAGAGAGGGTGGAGACCATGCGGGCGGCGCTCTGTCCGTAGAGACTCCGCTCGATGTGCTCGAGGCTTGCCGCAAAGTTCGTGGCGGCGGTGAGACGCTCAAGAAGCGCGCCTTCCTCCTCCGCGAGTCCCTCGCGGACGATCGCGAGACGGGCGAGAATCCGCGCCGCGTGCTCGTCGTTTCGCTTCGCGGCGCCCCGGGCGGCGGAGCCCGTCACGGCCGTTTCGACTTCGTGCGTCAAGTTCTTCACGGCCGCGATCACGATCTCCCAGGCGACGAGTTCGGAGTAGGTCTGCAGCATCCGCTCGCCCACGTGCTGAAAGCGTGGATGGGCGGCGAGTTCGGCGATGCGGAGGATCGGAAGCGACGTCATCCCCGCGAGCGCCGCGAGGTCGGCCTCGTTCGGGATCGTTTCGGTTCTTGAGGCGATCGCGCGCACGTAGCCCGAGAGCAGTCCGTAGACCCGTGCGGTGAGGTCGAGGTCGGACGTTTCGTCTTCGACGGGCTTCAAACACTTCTTCGTTTCGTCGCAGCGGTAGACGTCGAAGACGCGCTTTCCGCCGCTCACGGGCCCCGTCACGAGCCGGAGCGCCAGGTCCTTCGGAGCGAGGTCCACGGCTTCGAGCGTCGCGTTCGAGCCGGAACCCGACCGGCGGTAGATGCGCGTTCCGACCAAGGTCATCATGAGTTGGCGCAGGTCCGTCTCGAGTCCCGACGTCCCGCCCGGGAGAAGGCTCCAGGTGAGGTTTACTTCCCCCGCGTCCACCAGATTGCCGCCCGAATCGAAACGCTCGGGGACGGACTCGATCCGTTTCTCGCCGTCGGTGCGCACGAGTTGATCGGCTTCGCCCGCGTCCGAGGCTTCGCCCGAACTCAAGAGCGCGTTCTTCGCGCGGTAACCCGCCTCGCTCAAGGCGTCGGTCGCGCCGGTGGCGTCGAAGATCGTCTGCGCGGCGGTGCAGCTGTCCGAGAACTTTTCCGTGTAGTCGCGGATCAAGTCTCTGAAAGCCGAGACCTGCTCGTTGAGATCGGGAGAGAGGGCCTGGAGCGCCACCTGAAAGGCGAGCCCCGGCATGGCCGTGCCGATGCCCCGCAGAAAGCTCACGAATTCTTCGCGGCTCGGAATCGACACGGCCCCGAGAAAAATGTCGATCCCGCCGCAGCCCGCCGACAAGGTCGGCCCCTTCATCTGCATG
>UMJU01007290.1_pt1 | contig 13072 bp, 9 predicted proteins | sample 1966161 | NCBI WGS metagenome assembly UMJU01 (sample SAMEA4836156, study PRJEB28245) | human gut metagenome | biome: gut microbiome; material: fecal sample | place: Denmark | collected 2008 | reverse complement strand
GCAGGTAACATCATCGTTCGTCAAAGAGGTACTGAATTCCATCCGGGTAACAACATCGGCATGGGTAAAGACCACACTCTTTTCGCCTTGGTAGACGGAACTGTACAATTCAAAGTAGGTAGAGAAGACAGAAGATTCGTTTCTGTTATTCCTGCCGAAAATGCAGAAGCATAAGTTTCCGGACAAAAAATAAAGCGAAGGGATGCAATCTGTCTGATTGCATCCCTTTCTTTTTAAGCGCAAAAATAAGCAAGTTTCTTTTTTGTAATACTTTTGATTTGCACTATCTTTGCCCTCACAAATCCGGAATATCATAAAAACAAGTATAAGATATGCTTACCATTAAACAAATTACAGACAATACCGACGCGGTAATCCGCGGACTGGAGAAAAAGCACTTCAAAAACGCCAAAGAAACCATTGAGCAAGTGCTGGAAACCAACAACAAACGACGCAATACCCAAACAATCTTAGATAAGAACCTGTCGGAAGTCAATTCCCTGTCCAAATCTATCGGAATGCTGATGAAAGAGGGCAAGAAAGACGAGGCAGAGACTGCCAAAAACCGTGTAGCCGAATTGAAAGAAGCCAACAAGGCATTGCAGGAAGAAATGGATCAAGCTGCAACCGACCTGCAGAACCTGCTCTATACAATTCCCAATGTTCCTTACGACAGCGTACCCGAAGGTGTAGGCGCCGACGACAATGTGGTTGAAAAAATGGGCGGTATGGAAACCGAACTTCCCAAAGATGCGCTTCCACACTGGGAACTGGCCAAGAAATACGACCTGATAGACTTTGACCTGGGTGTTAAAATCACGGGTGCGGGCTTTCCTGTATATAAAGGAAAAGGCGCACAGCTCCAACGTGCGCTCATTAACTTCTTCCTGGACGAGGCACGCAAGTCGGGCTATACGGAAATAATGCCGCCAACAGTGGTCAATGCCGCTTCCGGTTACGGAACAGGCCAGTTGCCCGACAAAGAAGGTCAGATGTACCATTGCGAAGTGGACGATTTGTATCTGATTCCGACTGCCGAAGTTCCCGTAACGAATATCTATCGCGATGTAATCCTTGACGAAAAGCAACTTCCTATCAAAAACTGCGCTTATACGCAATGTTTCCGTCGCGAAGCAGGCTCATACGGTAAAGACGTGCGCGGCTTGAACCGTCTGCACGAATTCTCCAAAGTAGAATTGGTGCGCATCGACAAACCGGAACATTCCAAAGAGTCTCATCAGGAAATGCTGAACCACGTGGAAGGACTGCTCCAGAAACTGGAACTGCCTTATCGCATCCTGCGTCTGTGTGGTGGCGACATGAGTTTTACAGCTGCCCTTTGCTTCGACTTCGAGGTGTACTCCGAAGCACAGAAACGCTGGCTGGAAGTAAGTTCAGTATCCAACTTCGACACTTACCAGGCCAACCGCCTGAAATGCCGCTACCGTACAGCGGAAAAGAAAACAGAGCTTTGCCATACATTGAACGGTTCTGCATTGGCATTGCCGCGTATCGTAGCAGCGCTATTGGAAAACAACCAGACACCGGAAGGTATCCGCATTCCGAAAGCACTGGTTCCGTATACAGGATTTGAGATGATTGACTAAGGAAACATCATTTCCTCATTCAAAATAATAAAAGGTGCGTCAGAATATAAAATTCCTATTATTCTGACGCACCTTTCATACAAAGCAAAAGGCTGAAAGCCTTATATCTTACAGGAATGTGTATCAAAACTAAAATCCGCTTACTATTTGTTTCTTTTTTAGGCACGGATTACGCGGAAAACACGGATTTCACAGATTTTCTTTATTTTTTTCTGTGAAGTCCGTGTTTTCCGCGTAATCCGTGCCTAAAAGAAATCGTCAAGTGTATTTTGACACATCCCCATAATTGCCCTCACTCCGCAAGTCCCTCTTCCTTTAAAAGGTCATTCTCTATCCTCAAAACCCTTTCATCCCCTCCCTCTGCCTCTTTTTTTCCCCTGCACATTCTTTGTTATTAACAAATAACCCGTATCTTTGCATAATCTATCATTCTGAAAGAAATCGCGTAATTACACCAACAAAATTATAAGATAATGAATAAAATCATTAGCAAAGAACATTTCTCTGAAAAGGTCTTCAAATTAGTAATTGAAGCACCGTTAATTGCTAAATCGCGCAAGGCAGGACACTTTGTAATAGTACGTGTAGGCGAAAAAGGCGAGCGCATGCCGCTGACCATTGCCGCTGCCGACCCTGTAAAGGGAACTATCACTTTGGTTGTACAGGAAGTAGGCCTCTCATCTACCCGCTTGTGCGAGCTGAATGAAGGTGATTATATAACCGATGTTGTCGGCCCGCTGGGACAAGCCACCCATATCGAGAACTTCGGAACTGTTGTTTGCGCCGGTGGCGGTGTGGGTGTAGCCCCGATGCTCCCCATCGTGCAGGCATTGAAAGCTGCCGGTAACCGTGTGATTACAGTGCTGGCAGGACGCACCAAAGAGCTGATTATCCTTGAAAAAGAGATGCGCGAAAGTTCCGACGAGGTCATTATCATGACGGACGACGGTTCATACGGCCGTAAAGGTTTGGTTACGGAAGGTGTGGAAGATGTTATCAAACGCGAGAAAGTAGACAAATGCTTCTGTATCGGCCCGGCCATTATGATGAAATTCGTTTGTTTGCTGACGAAGAAATACGAAATACCCACCGATGTATCCTTGAATACCATCATGGTAGACGGAACCGGAATGTGCGGCGCCTGCCGTATCACCATCGGCGGTAAAACCAAATTTGTATGCGTAGACGGCCCGGAATTCGACGGTCACCAGGTAGATTTCGACGAAATGCTGAAACGCATGGGTGCATTCAAAAATATCGAACGCGAAGAAATGCATAAACTGGAAGAACCGCAAACTTGCCAGGCAACCGGCGAGAACACTCAGGCAGAAGATGAAAAAAGCCGCAATGCTGCTTGGCGCCAAGAGTTGCGCAAATCCATGAAAGCCAAAGAGCGTACTGCCATTCCCCGCGTGGAGATGAACGAGTTGGATGCGGAATACCGTTCGCACAGCCGCAAGGAAGAAGTGAACCGGGGATTGACCGAGGAACAGGCTTTGACAGAGGCCAAACGTTGTTTGGACTGCGCCAATCCGGGGTGCATGGAGGGTTGCCCCGTAGGTATAGACATACCCCGTTTCATCAAGAATATAGAACGCGGCGAGTTTCTGGAAGCAGCCAAAACATTGAAAGAAACCAGCGCATTGCCCGCTGTCTGCGGTCGTGTGTGTCCGCAGGAAAAACAATGTGAATCCAAATGTATCCACTTAAAGATGAACGAAAAGCCGGTTGCCATCGGTTATCTGGAACGCTTCGCCGCAGATTACGAGCGGGAAAGCGGACAAATCTCCGTACCGGAAATCAAAGAAAAGAACGGCATTAAGATTGCTGTAATCGGTTCGGGACCCGCCGGTCTGTCTTTCGCCGGAGATATGGCGAAATATGGTTACGATGTTACCGTATTCGAGGCACTGCACGAAATCGGCGGCGTATTGAAATACGGTATTCCCGAGTTCCGTCTGCCCAACAAGATTGTGGATGTAGAAATCGAGAACCTTGCCCAAATGGGTGTGAAGTTTATCAAGGACTGCATCATTGGCAAGACATTAAGCGTAGAACAACTGGAAGAAGAAGGGTTCAAAGGCATATTCGTCGCTTCCGGTGCCGGACTGCCGAACTTCATGAACATCCCCGGCGAAAACTCCATCAATATCCTATCGTCCAACGAATACCTGACGCGCGTCAACCTGATGGACGCCGCCAGCGAGGACTCCGATACGCCTGTGCCTTTCGGTAAATGCGTAGCCGTTATCGGTGGCGGTAACACGGCTATGGACTCCGTCCGCACAGCCCGCCGCCTGGGCGCCGAACGCGCTATGATTATCTACCGCCGTTCGGAAGAAGAAATGCCCGCACGTATCGAGGAAGTGAAACATGCCAAGGAAGAAGGTGTGGAATTCCTGACACTCCACAACCCGATAGAATACATTGCCGACGAGCAAGGAAAAGTAAAACAAGTGGTTCTTCAAAAAATGGAACTGGGTGAACCCGATGCATCCGGACGCCGCAGTCCTGTCCCCATTCCGGGAGCTACCGAAACGATTGACATAGACCTTGCTATTGTCAGCGTGGGTGTATCGCCTAATCCGATTGTTCCGAGTTCTATCAAAGGACTTGAATTGGGGCGCAAAGGTACGATTGCCGTAAACGACAACATGCAGTCGTCCATACCGACCATTTATGCCGGTGGCGACATTGTCCGCGGCGGCGCTACCGTAATCCTTGCTATGGGCGACGGGCGGAAAGCGGCCGCAGCGATGAATGAACAACTGAAGAACTAAAGAAGCTTCACCATAAAAAAAGAAAGCGTATCGCAATGAACGATACGCTTTCTTTTTTTTTCTATCTGATACAGAACTTATTTCACCACCTTGTTTGTCACCGGATCGGGAAAAATCACCGTCGGCTTAAACGTCTTGGCCTCTTCAAAGTCCATCAATGCATACGACATGATAATAACAATGTCATCCGGTTGAACCCTACGGGCTGCCGCGCCGTTCAAACAGATTTTGCCCGAACCGCGCTCGCCTTTAATGATGTAAGTTTCAAAACGTTCACCGTTATTATTGTCGGCAATATAAACCTTCTCGCCGGCAATCATGTTAGCGGCATCCATCAAATCCTCGTCAATCGTGATGCTCCCCATATAATTGAGGTTGGCTTCCGTAACACGGGCGCAATGGATTTTAGACTTCAACACTTCAATCATCATAAGATTGGCTTTTTTATGTTTATTATTCCTTATACTTGATATTGTCAATCAGGCGGACTTCTCCGCAGAACACCGTAATGCAACCCACGGCATACGAGGTATCTTCCCAATCGGCAATCTTCTGCAACGTGTTGCCGTCCACCAGTTCAAAGTATTCCAGACGCAAGCCGGGAGCAGCTGCAATGGCATCTTCCACAAACTTCTGTGTCTCAGCAACCGTATGCGAAGCCGCAAAGGTACGACTTTCAAATAAAGTCTGCGAAATTTTCAAGGCATTTTTGCGTTCCTCGTCAGACAGACGGGCATTGCGGCTACTCAGCGCCAAGCCGTCTTCCTCACGTACGATGGGACAACCTACAATCTCCAACGGATACTTCATCTGACGCACCATTTCACGGATAATGGCCAATTGCTGAAAGTCCTTTTCTCCGAAATAGGCGCGATCCGGCTGCACCGCATCAAACAACTTGCTCACAATCTGGCACACACCGTTAAAGTGTCCCGGACGAAAGGCTCCCTCCATTACCGTATCCAAAGGTGCGTAGCTGAATTGGCGCGTATCCGGTTCCGGATACATCTCCTCCACTGCCGGAGCAAAAACAAACGCAGCCCCACATTCTTCCAGCAAACGACAATCAGCTTCCGGCGTACGGGGATATTTGATTAAATCATTTTGGTCATTAAACTGAGTAGGATTTACAAAAACACTTACTACAGCGGCATCATTCTCCGCCACACAACGTTTTACCAATGAAGCATGACCGGCATGCAAGGCCCCCATCGTAGGTACCAGACCGACCTTCTTACCCTGGGCTCTCATAGCCGAAAGTCCGGCCTGCAAGTCCTTGATAGTATGTACTATTTCCATTTTTATTGGTTATATAATAACTTAGTTGTTCGCAAAACGATGCAAAATAAGCTATTATTTACCACATAAAGAAGAAATATCATAAATTAATGCAAAAGTCATTCCATATCCAAAGCTGTATCCGACCCTTTTTATCACTGATATACAAACAGTTAACAATTCATAAGGAATTATAGATGAGCTCGTCTTGCTTTATTGCCCGATTTTTTTTATATCTTTGCAGAATAATTGAGAACATCGTTATTATGACAAAAGCGAACAAGGTTTTATTTATAACACAAGAAATTACCCCTTACGTTTCAGAATCCGAAATGTCCCTTGTTGGCAGAAACCTGCCGCAAGCAATCCAAGAAAAAGGCAGAGAAATCAGAACGTTTATGCCCAAATGGGGAAACATCAACGAGCGCAGAAACCAATTGCACGAAGTGATACGTCTCTCCGGCATGAACCTTATCATTGACGATACCGACCATCCGCTTATCATTAAAGTAGCTTCCATACAGTCTGCCCGCATGCAAGTTTACTTTATCGACAACGACGATTACTTTCAGAACCGCCTGCAAGTGGTTGATGAGAACGGCGTTGAATATGAAGACAACGATGCACGCGCTATTTTCTATGCACGCGGTGTATTGGAAACAGTCAAGAAACTGCGTTGGTGTCCGGACGTTATCCACTGCCACGGCTGGATGACTGCATTAGCACCGCTGTATATCAAGAAAGCGTATAAAGACGAACCGTCATTCAGAGATGCAAAAGTTGTCTTTTCACTTTATGACAATGACTTCAAGGAACCGTTCCATCCCGATTTTGCCAGCAAGCTTCTTCTGAAGGGTATCAGTAAGAAAGACGTTGCCGATTTGAAAGAGCCGGTGGACTATACAGCTCTCTGCAAATTGGCGGTGGACTATTCCGACGGTGTCATCCAGCAAAGCGAACACGTGAATGAGGAAGTGATAGCATATGCCCGCCAAATCGGCAAGCCTGTCTTAGGCTATCAATCTCCCGAAATCTTTGCAGATGCCTGCAACGACTTCTACGACCAGGTTTGGGGAGCAGAATAAAAATAAAGTATCAATACGAAGAATTATGAAAGTAAAATATTTAGGGATATTGCTTTTTGCAATTCTGGCTTTCTACGGATGCGATGACAATACCGGCACATTGGGCATGAGCATGTTACCTGATTCTGACGGTATTTCAGCCACAACTACGACTTTTGATGTCACCACCAAATCTCTCCTTGCAGAAAAAGTTTATGCCAAGACAAGTACGGGATATGTAGGTAAATTCACCGATCCTGCTCCCGAAGGTTTTGGAAGCTACGAAGCCAGCTTCCTGACTGAGCTGAACTGTACGGATGACTTCAAATTCCCCGCAGTATACGACCCGGAAAAGCATGTGGGAACAATGGCGGGTGATACCGTCGTTTCAGCACAGTTGACAATATACTACTCTTCATGGTTCGGAGATTCCTTAAATCCATGCAGAATGTCGGTATATGAGCTGGACAAAAGATTAGAAAACAAGCACTATACCGATATTAATCCGAAAGAATATTACGGAAATGAAACTGACAAGCCGCATTTTGAAGAAACCGGTTATTTTGAGTTGCACAAAGCATATACTGCTTATGACACCTCTGTTCCCGACTCTGTAAGAAATGCTACCGACTCTAATGGAAACAATCTTTTTTATCCCAATGTAACTCTGCCTCTAAGCAAGCAGTTTGGAAATGAACTCCTGCAGTTGAACAGAGCCTACCAAAGAGGAGAAAACGATTTCTTCAAAAACTCGGAGAAGTTTATTGACAATGTATTGAAAGGAGTCTATATTAAGACGGATTACGGAGACGGAACAATTCTATACGTTGACCGTGTGGACCTGCAAATGCAATTCCGCTTTCATTACGTAGACAGTTTAGGAGTGAAGCTTACCAAAAAAGACGGTAAAGACTCTTTATATTATAGTACGGCAACAGTGTTTGCCTCCACCAAAGAAGTTATTCAAGCCAATAAGTTTGAAAGCTCCGAGGAATTAATCAAGAAAGCGAATGAAACCGGTTGGAGTTATCTCAAATCGCCTGCAGGTATTTTTACAGAGGCAACCTTGCCCTATGATAAAATACATGAAGAGTTGTCAAACGACACACTGAATGCTGTCAAGCTGACTTTCACAAACTATAATCAGGAAAGTAACAAGTATAAATTCAGCATGAGTGCACCGGAAACCGTACTGTTGCTGCGTAAAAAAGACATGGATTCTTTCTTTGTCAACAATGAGCTTGCAAACAATGTAACCTCTTTTGTCGCAACTCACAACAGTATCGAAACCAACCAATACACCTTTATGAATATAGCCCGTCTGGTTTCTGCTTGCATCAATGAAAAAAAGGCCGCCAAACAGAAAGCCAAAGAAGCGGCAGGTACATCGTGGAATGAAACTGCATGGGAAACAGAATGGAGCGAAGGCGAAGGAAAGGATTGGGATAAAGTAGTAATAATCCCCGTAGTTGTGACCTACGATACAAACAGCACTACTCCTTCCATAATTGGTATTCAGCATGACTTGAAGCCTACGTATGCCAAGCTGAAAGGTGGAGACCCGGAACAGGGTGGAACCAAATTGCAAATAGAGGTTACATATACTTCTTTCAATAAGTAAAAAAAGCAGGAACTTAGATTCTATATCTTTATACACAAAAATCTTCATTTATAAAAACCAAAGTTTAGTTTTTATAAATGAAGATTTTTGTGTATAGTTTACTTTAAAGAAAGAGAAGGTTCTGACATAAGCAGAATAGAATTAATCCAAGCTACAAAAAAAGTCCTCCATACTCTCAAATAAAGCATGGAGGACTAACATTATCTAAAGCCAGATAGTGCTATTTGGCAGACTTGGCAGCAGGCTTCTTTGCCGTAACTTTCTTTGCAGTAGACTTTGTAGCAGGCTTAGAAGCATCTTTCGGTTCTTTTTTCTTCTCAGCGGCTTTTTCCTTTTCCAACTTTTTCTGCGCTTTTTCCAACTCTTTATGAAGTTCTTCTATTTCATCCCCCTGATTCTTGATTGTAGTAAGCAAAGCATTCAGCTCCTCGTTATCAATATCCACCGGATAAAGAGAATCAACACGCTTGATAAAGTCTCCCAAAATATTCATATAGTTGGTGAAAGCATCATACGGTGATTCATAGATACCGCGGTTCAACCCTACTCCACTATTCTTGGTCGTCATAAAGCGGAAGTTGTTGCTGGCCTGCAAATAATCCCAATCCTGCTTGATGCGGCGGTCATCGCAGATATGTACACGCTCGGCCACACTATACAGTTTATTGAAAGCCTCACGCTGCATTACATTACCCAACCAGCAACTTGTATCTCTTTCTTCATCCACCCACGACATAGGATAAGGTACGTCTAATTGTGAAACGGATTTCAACTTGGTAACAATTTCGGTAGGAGTTGAGAAAGTAATGCCTTTTTCCTTAGCACATGCAGGCAATGCCTTCAGGAATTCCAGAATATTGGAGGATAAAGGCTGTGACATCCCTAATGAACAAAGCTCCATAAATATGTTGATAACCTGCTCCTCTTGCGGGAATGCATCGATCCAACTGATATACTTATCGGCAAACAACGGATATTCGTTCCACTCGGAATTCGAGAAACGCAAACTAATATCATCCGACAGTTTAAAATCGCGCAACAGCAACTTTAAGTTCGGATTCATATTACAATGGTACACATAGTGCGGACTCTTCCAGCCAAGCACATGTTTTGCCCCTTCAGTCAGCATTCCCTTAAAACCCATACTTGCCACCATGGCACCAATTTCGTCATTGTAAATCAGACTGGAGTTACGGAACACCTTGGGCGCTTTGCCAAACATTTGTTTCATTTTAGCACTCTGACGCATCACCTCTTCCTTGAAGCAATCTTCATTAGCTAAAGAAGAAAGTCCATGAGAGTACGGTTCAGCCAAGAACTCACAGCATCCCGTATCATTGAGCTGGTGCAACAGGTCGATTACAGCAGGTGCATGGATTTCCAGTTGCTCCAATGCCACACCTGAGATGGATAAAGCCACTTTAAACGCACCACCCGAATCCTTCACCATTCCAATAAGCGTATTCAGTGCAGGAATATACGAACGTTCGGCAACTTCATTAATACTTGTTTCATTGGCATAATCATCATAGTAGTAATGGTTTGTACCAATATCAAAGAAACGATAACGTTTCAGATGTATAATTTGATGTATCTCAAAATAAAGACAGATAGTTCTCATTAGTATTTGTTGTTTTATTATTTACCATAGTTTCTTAACACATCCTCGTAAAGAGCACGGATTCTCAAGCCCACCTTTTCCCAGGTAATTCCGTCCACTTCTTTCTTTCCTTCTTCCTGAAGATAATGGAATAAAGACGGATTCATACAAATGGAATAAATGGCATCCGCCATAGCATGAATATCCCAATAATCGGTCTTAATTACCTTATCGAGGATTTCACCACATCCGGACTGCTTGGAAATGATAGAGGGAGTTCCACACTGCATGGCTTCCAACGGGGCGATACCGAAAGGCTCGGAAACGGAAGGCATAACGAATACATCACTATTCTTATAAACTTCGTACACTTGCTTACCTTTCATAAAGCCGAGAAAATGGAAACGGTCTGCAATGCCACGTTCGGCAGCCATATTAATCATGGCATTCAGCATATCACCCGAACCGGCCATCACAAAGCGGATGTTGCGGGTACGTTGCAACACCAGTGCAGCAGCTTCCACAAAATATTCCGGACCTTTCTGCATAGTGATACGTCCGAGGAAAGTCACGACCTTCTCTTTCGAATGTTCAGGACGCGGAATATCCTGGTATTCTTGCGAAAGCGGGTACACCGCATTATGCATGGCAAATACCTTTCTCGGATCTTGATGATACTCGTTGATAACAGTACGACGGGTAAGTTCCGACACACACATAATGCAGTCGGCATAATCCATTCCGTTTTTTTCCATGGAATAGACCGTGGGGTTAACCTTCCCCCGCGAACGGTCAAAATCTGTTGCATGCACATGGATACAGAGCGGTTTGCCACTCACCATCTTCGCATGTACACCAGCCGGATATGTCAGCCAATCGTGCGCATGAATAATGTCGAATTCCTGTTGACGTGCCACAACTCCGGCTATAATCGAGAAGTTATTGATTTCTTCGTGCAAATTTCCGGGATAACCGCCGGCAAAGTCCATACAACCAAGATCATTGACGTGCATATAGGAGAAATCCGAGTAAATATGGTCGCGCAAAGCATAATATTGCTCCGGACTCATTGTCGACAAACGAGACTTCAAATAATCGTAATCAACATCACGCCACACGATAGGCACCTGGTTCATACCGATTATATTCAAGAATTTCTCTTCTTCACCTGTAGGCTTAGGCATACAGAAAGTAGTCTCCACATCTCCCTGCTGACTCAAACCCTTCGTGATCCCGTATGATGCAACTGCAAGGCCACCATATATTTTGGGAGGAAATTCCCAACCAAACATTAAAACTTTCATCTTCGTTCCTCCTCCTATAAATTATACTTAGACAACAATTTCAAGATACGCAGAATCTCCGCCACATTCATGGCAAACGATACCGCGCCTCTTCCTTTAAACGGCGGGTTTCCATCGAATAACTCGGGCAGAGAACCTATGCAATGGCTCGTCATCTCATCTTCAAAACCGATCAGATACCGCTCTACAAACGAAATACCACTCATCTTATATATACGCAGGTACGCTTCCATATAAAAGCCCATAAGCCACGGCCAGGCTGTGCCTTGGTGGTATGCGTAATCTCTCTGAATCTGAGGACCGACATAATTTGGATTATATCCCCCACTCTTAGGGCTCAATGTACGCAGACCTTTCGGAGTCAGCAATTCTTTTGTCACAATATCAAGTACCTGCTTCTTCTGTGCCCTATCCAATGGAGAATAGTCAAAAGCAACAGCAAATATCATATTGGGACGAACGCTCCAATCCATCATATAACCGTCTACATAATCAAACAGATACCCGTACTCATTACGAAAAACTTCCACAAACGATTTTCCTGTTATTTCTGCCTGAGCATCCAATTTGTCTGCAAGAATGTCATTTCCACCCTCACGCACAATGTCTGAAACAAAACGCAAAGCATTATACCACAGCGAATTCACCTCAACAATATATCCGGTGCGAGGGATTACAGGATGCCCGTTAACCGTAGAGTTCATCCAGGTAACTGCCTTTTCCTTGCCATTTGCGTAAAGCAAACCGTTTTCATGCAAGAAAAGATTATCATGCTTACGAGCGCAGATATAATTCATAATATCCTCCAATAACCTGCCGTATTTCAAACGGCATTGTTCGCGCGATGTATCCTTAGCATACTGCTGTAAAGCCCATACTGCCCATAAAAGCACGTCAGGATGTTCCATCTCATATATTTTATAACCAACCGGTTTATCCTCAATGAAAGCATAGATAGCCTTTTCCGCCGTTCTCATAACATCCTCGAATTCATCTTGTTCGTCCACAGCCAAAGTTAAGCCCGGTAAAGAGATAAACAAGTCGCGCGCACGGCATTTAAACCAGGGATAGCCTGCAAGTACATAATGTTCTTCTCCTTGTTTATTGTGGAACTGGTGAGCCGAATTTTTCAAACAGTGATAAAAACTGTCACGTGGAGTACGGTCTTCTGCCTCAGCCTCAAAAGTCTGCTTTAGCTTACGCGGTGAAATTTCGGAGATACCCGCAGAGAAAACGATACTTTCACCCTTCTTTATATCTACTTCAAAATAACCGGGTACATACAGGTCTTCATTAAAATCGTAACCGCGTTCCTGTTCTTTCGGGTATTCAATGCCACGATACCAATCCGGCTGATAATGAAATTCGTTCTTTTTGTTCAACTGCATATAAAGTTCCGGATAACCGGGATACATACAGGTTTTAATACCGTTTTCCACTGGTTGGTAATCACGGCTTGCCTGTGCATTTTCGTGCGTGTATTCGCGTACGCTGCGGAATGCCAAAAAGGGACGGAACCGAAGTGTTGTTGCCGAATGGGCATCGACCAAGGTGTAACGAATCAGTATCCGGTTCTCATGATGTACAAAAATTTTCTCTTTGCGGAGAATAACGCCTCCCACACGGTAAGTAGTTGCCGGGATATGCTCGCAATCAAACTCACGGATATACTTATGTCCGTTCGGACTAAAATTATTTCCCTGATACTTGTGCAATCCCAAGTTAAACTCTGCACCGTGCTGAATCACTGTTTCATCCAAAGAAGACAGCAGCACATGGTTTTCATCATCCAGGTTGGGAACGGGAATTACCAACAAG
>UMJU01020388.1_pt1 | contig 13110 bp, 8 predicted proteins | sample 1966161 | NCBI WGS metagenome assembly UMJU01 (sample SAMEA4836156, study PRJEB28245) | human gut metagenome | biome: gut microbiome; material: fecal sample | place: Denmark | collected 2008 | reverse complement strand
CAGAAGGCTCAGGTCACCTACACCCCGGCCTTCGGCTATGTGACCGATAAGGTCATCAGCACCAAGACCAACAGCCTCGGCGAGAAGAACTTCAAGCTCGCTTCCGCTGCTGCTGCCGACAAGTGGGGCCGTCCCGCCACCAAGTGGACCTACACCACCGGCGACAAGGCCACTACCTTCGTTGAGAAGCCCGACCTGACCTACACCAAGGCTGTTACTGAGTGCGACGTCGCTCACGACGCTGGCCTGAAGGTCGACACCGCTTACACCCTGTATGTCAACGGCCAGAAGCAGCCCACGACCTACACGGTCAACCTGACCGACACCGTCACCAAGATGGGTGCTCAGGGCCGTCTGGTTGAGGTCTATGACGATACCATCGTCATGATCGACACCTTCCTCGCCAAGGTCACCTATGTTGCTCCTGCCGCTTATGACGCTCAGGGCCACCTGCGCACCGAGGCTACCATCAAGCTCGATGTCTATGCCACCAAGGGCTCCACTGCTGCTACCACGCTCACCCTCACCAACGGCGAGGATGCGTATCCGTATGCTGTCGGCGATTACGTTCTCCTGAACGCCTACACCAACGCTGCTAACAACGCTACCGAGAGCGGCCTCATCAAGACCGCCGCTGACAAGTACGGCGAGATCGTTTCCAAGGCCACTTCCATTGACGGCGCTCAGAGCGTGATCTACTACAACGCCAAGCAGCACAACGTCGAGGGCACTGTCTATGACGATGCTGCCAAGTTCTACTTCGACAACGCGGTGGCCAGCACCAACAAGTTCACCTGGTTCTTCGATCAGTACAACAACCTCATCGGTAACGTTGAGATCGCTGCTGCTACCAGCTACGGCGTCATCAACTCCATCTGGTGGGCTGGCAACGCTGCGGACGGTTCCGGCGTTGCTAAGGCGAATGTCACCTACATGGACGGCACCACCGCTGTGGTCGACCTGAGCAAGATGACCTACTTCGACGATACTGCTTCCGGCGTTGTGGCCCCCAAGATTGCGACCGGTAAGGTCACCCACAGCACCGGCATCCAGAACAAGGTCATGAAGGTTGATGGTGACTACTTCTACGTTGACTCCTACATCAACACCAACGCTGTCTGTGATGTCAACGGTATCCTGAACGGCCACCTCTTCCAGTTCACCACCCAGGCAAACGGCACTCTCGCCGCTGTCGAAGTCGCTACCGGTGTTGACGCCAAGTTCTTCAACGAGAACCTGTTCGTCAGCAAGAACACCCAGTACAACGGCAAAAACCTGATCGTTGACGATGCCACCGTCTTCCTGGTCCGCAACAACACTACCAATCCCTACACCTTCAAGTCCATCGTTGGTCTCGGCAACATCGACAACTATGCTCAGGCTGAGGTCGACTTCGTCGATCTGAACGGTGATAAGGTCGCCGATTACGTCTACGTCATCGCCGATCCCGTTGCCGCCAAGGTCACCAGCCTCTTCTACTATGCCAACGAGCAGGTCTCCTATGACGCCAAGACCGGTGTCTACACCATCCCCGGCTACGTTGACGGCGTGAAGGGCAACATCTACGGCTCCAAGGACGACGCTATCGTCCTCACCCTGCTCAACGCCCTCAGAACCCAGGCTACCAATAAGGTCGCCGGCGGTCTCTTCAAGGTCGCTCTGAGCAACAACTACGTCAAGGATTATGTCGCCATCGCTGCGATCGGCACTGAGTCCTCCACCACCGCTGCCATCACCGCCTTCACCGGCTATCCCATGGCTGCTGCCTACGCCGGTTACACCGTTAAGGTCGACTCCATCGTGGGCGCTGACAAGGACACCTACAAGAACTCTGTCTACACCGACTATGTCGATGGCACCATCACTGGCGACAAGTTCTACACGGTTTCCGGCAACGGCGTTGACGGCCTGACCAAGATGCCTCTGGCTCTCGGCGATGTCACCACGCAGAACGTCATCGTTGTTTACAACGCTGATCCCGCTGGCACCTCCGCCACCCTCAACCGTCTGGCGCTCCAGGTTTACGCTGTGAACAAGGTCGACACCTCCACCAACCCCGATCCTCTCGCTACCTCTTACACCTACACCCTGAACATCGTGAATAAGGACACCGGTGCTGTTCTCCAGTCCTACGCCAAGACTGTTAAGAATCCCGTTAATGGCACCTACACCATCACCCTTAATGGTGCTGCTACTGAGTTCGGCGTCTCTACCGCCAAGCTCACCGCTTTCGGTCCCGACTCCATCACCCTCACCATCGACAGCACTGTTGGCAAGCTCACTGATTCTGGTGTTCTCAACGCTTACTACGCCAACTAATCATTGACGTAAGCGCAAAAAATCTCTGAATAGAGTTTCAGCCCCCGGCTCTTTTGAGCCGGGGGCTGTTTTTTGTTTTTCTGCGTCTCAGTCCGCGTCGCAGCCGAGCACCACATAATAATATGTTTTGCCCGCCTCATTGAACTGGATGGCAGGCGGGGCGAAATACTGATCCTCTTCCTGCTGGCAGAACCAGCTTACGCTGCTGTTGTCCCATATCGCCGCGTTGCCCCGGTTATTCGAGTTGTAAAACCCGCTGACACCGCGCAGCGCCCAGTGCTGCGTGTCGCTCTGCTCGCTCACCATCACCAGCAGCGGGTAAAAGCCGCAGTCGATCTTGTTGGGATTTTCCGCGCCGCTCAGACCATTGCCGGCGTAGCTGCCGTATTTGATGCGGCAGATTTTACCGTTTGCGATCGTCTGCGCCAATGCCGTGATGCGCTCCGCCGCCGTGCCGTCGGCCTCGCTGCGCGCGTCGTTCTCCGCCTTGAGCGCCGCGTCGATGCTCGCAAACGCGGCATTGAAGTCCTGCATTTTGATCGGGTCCTCCTTGACCCACTGCGGCAGGTCGAAATTTGTCGTCTTGTTCATGTGCTTTCCCCCAAAATATAATGTTGGAAAAGGCAGCCCACACCCCCCTGCAAACGCGGGAACACTGATGCATGATTTGCCTTTTCATGATACGCCGTATCATGAAGCAGCGTTGCACACAACGCGGCAAAAAGCTGTACCGCCTCCGGTATTAGAATTCACGATACCACAAATTGCCGCGTTTTGTGCAACGATCGCCGTTGTGCGCGGGAACTTTTTCGGCTATCATACGTCTATAGAAGTATCCGAAAGAAATGAGGAACGAACGATGAAGAAGCTCCTTTCCCTTCTGCTCCCCCTCGCGCTCCTGCTCTCCCTGACCGCCTGCGGCGAAAAAAGCGCAGACGAGGCCGCGCGCCAAACCCCGCCAACACTGACGGTGACAAGTGCAAACGCTTGCAGCGTCACCCTCAAAAGCAGCAGCTACGACTGGACCTACCCCCAGGGCCTACAGAGCATGACCGCCATCGCCTGCGGCGCGCACCCGCTGGACGAAAACTGCCGTGACATCACGCCTGTACTGGAAATGCCCTTTACAGTGTCGGCCGCCTATTTCTACACCGTAACGCTCGATTTCGGCGATAATTCGCCCGATTCCGTCAGCCTCCGCTGCTGGCCGTCCGACGCCTGGGGCAGCACCGGCATGCCGTCCGAGACCGTGACCGCCCAGCGGCAGGATAACGGCACATTCCGAGCAGAACTGCCGCAAAGCGACGGCATTTTCGCCGTCGACGCGCTCTGGGACGGCAGCAGTGCGACCTACACCTTCTGCACGCAGGCGGAGGGGAGCAAAGAGCTCCACCCGGGCGCGGTGCTCAGCATCGGCGAGAGCGAAGACATCCGCAAGATCGACATCTCGTGGCGCAGCGGCGGCGTGAACATCTATACCGCCGAGCAGAGCGCGCAGATCAGTGTGAAGGAGGAATCCGCCGCGCCGCTCGCCGAGAGCGAGAAGATGGTCTGCGCGATCGACGGCGACACGCTGCGCATCCACTTCCTCGGCGACGCTTACCGCGGCAGCTACGACGGGGAAAAGCACCTCGACGTGGGACTTCCGAGGGAACTGGTCAGCGCCGGTCACTTTGAGGAGATAAAAGTCGAAACAACGGACGCCTACGCCTACGTGAGCGCCGATGCGCAGAAGATCGAGCTTTCGACGCTCAGCGGCGATGCGCGCGTGATGTGCGCGAACTGCCCCACGGTCGAGATCGAGACGGTGAACGGCAGCGTGGGCGTGGTGGACGGCACATGGGGGAAAATCGAGCTCTCGACCGTCTCCGGCGCGATCGAGCTGGCGGGCGATGCGGAGAGCGCCGAGATCGAAACCGCGAGCGGCAAGGTGGATATCGTCGGCGCGCTCGGCGCGCTGGACTTCGAAAGCGTCAGCGGTGACCTGATTTTGGCTACCGAGCGTGCGCTGCGCCTTGATGCCGAAACGGAGAGCGGCAGCATCTATCTGACCCTTCCCGCGCAGGACGGCTTTACTCTCGACTATGAAACGAAAAGCGGCGCGTTCCGCTCCGCGCTCACCGAGCGCGAAGGAACGCTCATCGCCTGCGGCGACCACGAAGCGTACTACACCGTGCCCGCGCTCGACGGCGGTGAGATGAGCGAGCTGGAAATTTCGACGGTCAGCGGCACGTTGACGATCGATGCCTCCTCCGGCAGCAACTAAAGCGCAAAAAAAGAGAGCGGCACGCCGCTCTCTTTTTTTCGTTATTTCTCGTCGATTGCAAGCCACGTCTGGTCGAAGCCGTAGGGGAGCAGCTCCTTGATGTGCAGGTGCTTTTCCTCGTTGTCCTTGTTCAGGCACACGACCTCCATGTCGGGCCCGAACTCGTAGAGCACCTGACGGCACGCACCGCAGGGGTAGCAGTAGTCGTCGCTGCGCCCAGCGATGACGATGCGCTTGAAGCGCCGGTGCCCCTCGCTCACGGCCTTAAACGCCGCGGTGCGCTCGGCGCAGTTCGTCAGGCCGTAGCTCGAATTTTCGATGTTGCAGCCGGTGAAGACCGCGCCGTCCTCACATTCGAGCGCCGCGCCCACGGGAAAGTGGGAATACGGCACATACGCCATGTCCAGCATGGCGACGGCCTTCGCCTTGAGTTCTTCTAACGTTGCCATAATAACGCCTCCTCACCAGTCTACGCCGAGATCAGGACGGACTTGCGTATCCATGATGTCCTCGGCGTTATAGAATTGCAGATAGCGGCTGCGCGCGTGGCGCAGCGTGGTGCCGTCCGGATGCAGACGGTCGCAGATGACGGCGGAAATGTCGGGCTTCACATAGCTGAACGAACTCGTGCCGACGCTCGCGAAGATGCGGAAGCCCTGGCTTTGCAGGTACTGGAAGCGCTCGCCGGTCTGGTGCCAGTCGTCGCCGTCGGGACGGCCGCCGTGGGGGTAGAACAAAATCTGCGTGGGGCCGACGAGCGAGCCGACCTCGTCCGCCCAGCGCTCGGTGTCGTTGATGACAGTCTGGAGCGGTTTGGTGTCGAGGCGGATGTGGCCCCAGGTGTGGCTGCCGAACGTCCAACCCGTTTCCTTGAGCCGCTCGATGACGGGCTTGACCGCCTCGATCTCGCTCGCGCGGTAGGCATCGAACGCGGGGCGGTCGGGAGAATCTGCCGCGATGTCGCGGTCATCCTGCGTGCGATAGCCTAAAATACCCTGATAGCCCGTCAGCGAGAAGATGGCCTTCGCGCCGTTCAGCGAAAAGTCGGGGTGCTCGTAGACAAACTGGTCAAGAATGGGCGTCGCGTCGAGTTCCTTGGTCAAAAAGGTCTCATTTGTGTACGGATCGGTGCACTGCGCCCAGATCTCGCCGTCGTCGCCGACGACGAGCTTGCTCGTGAAGCCCTCGTCGAGCATATAGGGGTAGTAGTTCACGTCGTCAAAGCTGATGACGAGCGGCTTTTTGCCCTCTGGCAGCATCAGGGTGTTTCGCACCATATGCGTGCCGGACTCGTCCGTCACCTCGCTCCAGACGTCTTCCATCGCGACTAAGATGTAGCCCTTGTCGTACACGGACTGCAAAATTTTGTTGTATTCGTCGACCGTCACCATCCAGTCGTCGAGGCCGTAGCGCTGGTCCTGACTGGCATTGCAGTCGTGGAAGGCCCACTGCGGGTAGGCGATGATCGGGTGGAAAAAGAGGTGCTCCACCACCTGATCCGGCCCCCAGGCCTGCGTGAGCTGGTCCTCGGACCAGTAGCTGCGCACGGCGTCGTAGGGGTCAGTTGTATCGTCAGTATTGTTGTCGGTGTCGCTGCCATTCTCGTCCGTGACGGTCTGATCGTCGCCGTCGGACGGCGTCGTCTTATCGCCGCAGGCAGTCAGCAGCGACAGCACCATCAGCACGCTGAGCAGCAGTGCAAAAAAGTGTTTCATGTCAAAATCTCCTCTCTCAAAACTGCGCGGTCATTATAGCAGACTTCACTTCTTTTGACTACGCTTTTCGAGCTTTTGTTCCCATTTGTAACTATTTACCACAAATAATTAAAGCGTCACAGCTTTTCGCATCCGCAGACGCGAAATGATTTCGAATCGTTTTTTGGCGCGACATGCGCGTGCCAAAAAACTCTTCTCGCTCCGCGCGTGTCGAAGCCGCCCTTTGGGCGGCAAGGCACGAAGCGGAGTGTAATTCTCAAAAAACAAGGGACACGTTTTCCGTGTCCCTTGTTTTTTGAAGAATTAAAAGTCTGCGTTGCCCACGGTTCTCGGATGCAGCTCCACGTCGCGGATGTTGCCGATGCCCGTTAAATACATCACCATGCGCTCGAAGCCGAGGCCGAAGCCCGCGTGACGGCAGGAGCCGTAGCGGCGCAGGTCGCAGTACCACCAGTAGTCCTCGGGATTCATGCCGAGCTCGCGGATGCGCTTTTCAAGCAGCTCGATGCGCTCCTCGCGCTGGCTGCCGCCGATGATCTCGCCGATGCCCGGAACGAGGCAGTCCGCTGCGGCGACGGTCTTGCCGTCGTCGTTGAGGCGCATATAGAACGCCTTGATCTCCTGCGGATAGTCCGTGACGAACACGGGGCGCTTGAAGATCTGCTCGGTGAGGTAACGCTCATGCTCAGTCTGCAGGTCGATGCCCCACTCGACGGGGTAGTCGAACTTCTGGCCGCTCTCCTTTAAGAGCTTGACGGCCTCGGTATACGTCACGCGGCCAAAGTCGGAACTCTCGACGTGCTGGAGACGCTCAAGAAGGCCCTTGTCGACAAAGCTGTTGAAAAACGCGAGATCGTCCGGGCAGCGCTCCATCACGCGGCGGATGATATGCTTGACCATCGCCTCCATGACCTCAAGGTCGCCGTCGAGGTCGCAGAACGCCATCTCCGGCTCGATCATCCAGAACTCGGCGGCGTGGCGCGCGGTGTTGGAATTCTCGGCGCGGAACGTGGGGCCGAAGGTGTAAACGTCGCCGAACGCCATAGCGAAGTTCTCGGCGTTGAGCTGGCCGGAGACGGTCAGGCTCGTCTTCTTGCCGAAAAAGTCCTTGCTGTAATCGACCTTGCCGTCGGGCGTTCTCGGCGGGTTCTCCAGATCCAGCGTCGTCACCTGGAACATCTCGCCCGCGCCCTCGCAGTCAGAGCCGGTGATGATGGGGGTGTTGACGTAGACGAAGCCGCGGCTCTGGAAGAACTCGTGCACGGCGTAGGCCGCCGCGCTTCTCACGCGGAACGCCGCGGAGAAGAGGTTCGTGCGCGGGCGCAGATGCTGAATGGTGCGCAGATATTCGACGCTGTGGCGCTTTTTCTGCAGGGGATAGTCGGGGGAGGACACGCCCTCGACCTCGATCTCTGTTGCCTTGACTTCGAGCGGCTGCTTGGCCTCGGGCGTCAGCACGACAGTGCCGTGCACGATGAGCGCGGCGCCCACGTTCTGCGCGGCGATCTCCTTATAATTAGAAAGAGAATTCGCATCCATCACGACCTGCAAATTGCGGAAGCACGAGCCGTCGTTCAGCTCGATGAATCCGAAGGTCTTCATATCGCGGATGGTCTTCGCCCAGCCGCATACGGTGACGCTTGCGCCGCCGTACTGCTCTTTGTCGGCGAAGAGCGCGGCAATTCTCACTCGTTCCATAATAATTTTCCTTCCTTTTGTGGGTTTTCACGGGATAATAGAGGTATTATATGCCACTTCCCGTGCAAATTCAAGCCCCGCTTTATATTGACTTTTGACAAGTTGTATGTTATGATGCAATCTTACCTCAAAAGGTAAACGTGAAACTTTCACCTATTACTTTACAGGAGGATTTTTAACTATGAACAAGTATCTGGATATCGCCCCCGAGGTTGCCGAGGCCCTTGCCGCCGGCAAGCCCGTCGTGGCGCTCGAATCCACCATCATTTCCCACGGCATGCCCTATCCCCAGAACGTGGAGACCGCCCTCAAGGTCGAGAGCATCATCCGCGAATGCGGCGCGGTCCCCGCGACCATCGCCATCATCGGCGGCCGCTTGAAGGCGGGCCTTTCCAAGGAAGAGATCGACTACCTCGGCAAGACCGGCGCTGGCATCCCGAAGGCTTCCCGCCGCGACCTGCCCGTGCTCGTCGCGCAGGGTAAGGACGGTGCTTGCACCGTCACCACCACGATGATGATCGCCGACATGGCGGGCATCCGCGTGTTCGCCACCGGCGGCATCGGCGGTGTGCACCGCGGCGCGCAGGAGACGTTCGACATCTCCGCCGACCTTGAAGAGCTGGCCAACACCTCCGTCATGGTCGTGTGCGCGGGCGCGAAGTCCATCCTCGACCTCGGATTGACGCTCGAATATCTCGAGACCCACGGCGTGACCGTCATCGGCTACGGCACGAGCGAGCTGCCTGCGTTCTACACGCGCAAGTCCGGCTTTGGCGTCGACTACGAGCTCGACACGCCCGAGCAGCTGGCCAAGGCGTTCCACGTCAAGCGCGAGCTGGGTCTGCGCGGCGGCTTACTCGTCACGAACCCGATTCCCGAAGAGTACTCCATGGACAAGGAGGTCATCGACAAGGCCATTGCCGAGGCCGTCGAGGACGCGAAGAAGGACGGCATCCACGGCAAGGCCACGACGCCGTATCTGCTCGCCAAGATCAAGGACCTGACCGGCGGCGACAGCCTGGATTCCAACATCCAGCTCGTGTTCAACAACGCGCGCCTCGGCGCGGCGGCGGCTGTGGAGCTCAGCAAGCTCGAAAAGTGAGATATTTTGTCATCTATCTCGCCGCGATCAATCTAATTACTTTCTGCGTCTACGGCGCAGACAAGCGCCGCGCCAAAATATCGGGCGCGCGGCGCGTGCCCGAAAAGACCTTATTTGCACTCGCGCTGCTGCTCGGCAGCGCGGGTGCTCTTTTCGCAATGAGGGTCTTTCACCATAAGACGCGGCACTGGTACTTCAAGTTCGGCATTCCCGCGATCTTACTCGCGCAGATCGCTCTGGGGGTGTTCGTGTATGTGCGGTTTTTCGCGGCGTAAAAAATTTTTGGGAAATTTTCGGGTTTTGTGAAACAAAACAGACGTTTCTTGCGTCTAATTAAGGAAGCAAAGGGAAACTGGGCGAAGAGGGAAGATAAAGAATTTATGAATTTTCCATTTTCCTGTTCCCTTATTTCCCGCGGCATGGTAAAATGTATGTGTATGAGAAAGGCTCTGTGCGCGCGGAGCCGACAACAACAAACACGAAAGGATGAAGATCACATGAAAAAATTTCTCTCCTTGCTATTGGCTCTGACATTGGTCCTGAGCCTCGTCGTCGTGCCTGCAAGGGCGGCGGACGGTGAGGAAAGCAGCGAGCCTGCCGTCACTGTCACCGGTCTGAGCATTGCTGCTGGCAATGTTGATCGAGGCGTTCAGAAAAAGTTCTCGCTCGCAGGAACGCCGACTGTCACCGACAATAAGGTTCCCGCAAAAAGCGCACGAATCACTTCCTGCGCTTGGACTGTTCCGAACTTTACCGGTAATCCCGGTACATCCCCTCAGACAGCTACCTTGACCGCGTTTACGCCTACCACCGGCAGTAATACCGTCAAGGTTTCCTGCGTTGTTACGGTTGAGTATGTTATGGCTGCTGCCGAGGGCGGCGGCGAAGATACGATCAAGACCGTGTCCAAAGTCGTTAACAGTGTTTCTTTCACCATCGCTGACAAGCTTCTCCCGGGCGACATCACCACCGTCACCTTCAACGGCAGAACCTATTCTGTGACGGACGGCGCGGTCAACATCTCCCTTCTTGCGGGTGAGACGATCGATAATGACAAAAACACCTGGTCTGCTGCCGCAACCGGCTATGTGATCGATGATGCCGAGGGCAAGAAGCCCACTTACGCGGGCGGAAAGCTGACCGTGCGCGTCAAGGATTCCGCGCTGACGGCTGATGTGACGGTCAACGCCACCACCCCCACCGTGACCGCAGCGGCAAGCCTTACTGAGGTCATCTCCGGCGGCAAGACCACGCTCACCGCTTCCTCCACCGGTCTCAGCAACGCTGCCACCTATGCGTGGTTCTACAAGATCGGCGAGGCTGCCGAGGTTCCGATCGGCACGGGCAAGTCCCTCGTCTGGACGGTCCCCGCAAACGTTGCGACCGCGACCAATTACTCTGTTTACTGCAAGGCAAGCGAGGGCGATAAGCTCGCTAAGACGAGTGGCCCCATCACGGTCAAGAGCCTTCCCGACACCTATACCTTCACTGTCGTCCCCGCAAGCGTTACGCTGACGCAGATCGGTCAGACCGCGACTTTGGCGGCGAACTTTGTGAATACCTCACCTTCCGCTAGCATGGTCGTCCCGACCTACTCCTTTGTTTCCGCCAACCTCAACATCGCAACTGTGGCGAACCAGACGACCGCCGCGCCGACGGTAACGCTCAGAGCAAGCGGCTCTACCACTGTCACCGCAAAGGCGACCTATAAGGGCAAGGACTATGTGCAGAACATCCCCGTTACCGGCGCCCTGATCGAGGCGACCCTCAGTGCTGTTCAGAACGGCACTTCTGTGAACTACAGCTACAGTGATCTTGTCAACGCCGCGCAGGCCGCCATCAACAAGACCTACAGCACCGCCTACACCTACGAGACCGTCTATTCCCTCAGCGGCGTCACTCAGGTCGCCTCTACCGCTGCCTACGGTGTCGGCACGAGCAATGCTTCGTACAACTATCCCACCGGCGGCTCCGGCTATCTTTACTTCAAGGCAAACCTCAGCGGCATCGGCACTGCAAAGTTCACCGCCACCGTGACCACCCGCGTTGCCAATTCTAACGTTCCCAAGACCTACAGCGTTACGTTTAACGTTCCCGTAACGCCCAGCTCGACCACCTATGCCGACCAGTATCCCGAGCCGGTCGCGGCTTACGGCAACACCTATCGCTATTACGTTCAGGTTCCCTCCGGCGCAAGGTATTACTATGTTGCCGGTGTGAACACCGAGCCTGTCGACTGGAACAACGGCAGCACCCAGAAATACTATCCCACCACTGCCACCGCCAATCTCTATTCCCTGACCGACACCAACTTCATCAATGGCAAGTGCACGCTGTATGTCGTGACGCAGGGCACCGACAATAAGCTCTACTGCGGCACCATCAGCGTCTACCAGAAGAACTACAACATCAACTACAACGGCGTGGCCGGTGAGACCGTCCAGTTCGCGCAGAGCGACTTCAACGACTTCATGAACAAGGTCGCTGAGGCCCGCGGCGACGCCAGCAAGAGCAAGTCCTATCCCTATGTCACCTTCGATTATGTGTCCTTCTCCCTGCCCACCACCGCGCAGGGCACGCTGTACTATGGCGGCACCGCCATGTCCACCAGCAATTCCTCCGGCGCGTTCAACACCCGCACCAAGGTCACCAACCTCGATAGCGTGACGTTCGTCCCCAACGACAAGACCACCGCGAAGACCATCACGCTGAACTTCACCCTGTACGCGACCCGCTATTCCAGCTCCTCCACGAGCCGCGGCACGACCGTGAGCTACTCCGGCAGCGTCGTCGTCAACCTCGTGCGCGAGGACATCAAGTACACCGTCTCTCAGGGCGACAGCGTCCGCTTCGACGAGAGCGACTTCCTCAGCTACCTGCACTCCACCAAGGGCTACAGCAGCAACTACACCATCGACTACGTGACCTTTGACCAGAGCGCCGTCTCCGCCGTCAACGAGGGCTCGCTCTACACCTACTACAACGGCTACAACTACGGCGGCTCCATCAAGACGACTGACAAGTTCTACTACAGCGCCACCGCCAGCCAGAACGCGCTCAGCGACGTCGCGTTCCTTGCCAGCCGCTACGCCAAGACCGGCGAGACCGTCTACATCCCGTTCACCATCTACGCCCGCTACGGCACGACCGGCACCGGCACCCGCCAGCTCACCGGCACCGTGGCCATCAAGATCGGCCAGACGATGAACTTCATCGACGTCAAGACCACCGACTACTTCTACAACTCCGTCAAGTGGGCCGTCGGCAAGAACATCACCAACGGCACGTCCAGCACCACCTTCTCCCCGTACAAGTCCTGCACCCGCGCCGAGATCGTGACGTTCCTGTGGCGCGCCGCCGGCAGCCCGGAGCCGACCACCACCCGCAACCCGTTCCGTGATGTCAACGCCGTCACGCACTCGAGCTACTACAAGGCCATCCTGTGGGCCAGCCAGAAGGGCATCACCTCCGGCACCAGCGCCACGGCGTTCTCCCCCGATCAGGTCTGCACCCGTGCCCAGATCGTGACCTTCCTGTACCGCTACGCGGGCCAGCCCAGCGGCTACTACTCCAACCCGTTCAAGGATGTGGGCGCCACGAGCGAGGCGAGTTACTACAAGGCCATCCTCTGGGCCGTCGGTAAGGGTATCACCACCGGCACCAGCGCCACGACGTTCTCCCCGTATGCTTCCTGCAACCGCGCCGAGGCCGTGACGTTCCTGTATCGTTACACCAACGGACTATAAAACCTAAAAAATGCGTCCAGCGAAAGCTGGACGCATTTTTTATTCCTTGCAGGCCGCTGCGCGCATAATTTGCCCGCCGATGGCGGGCAAATTCCACACTTGCGGCCTGAGAGGTATTTTCCGCCACGCGCACGCCCCAGGGCGGCTTCTCTTGCCGCTTTGCGGCAATTCACCTTCGGTCGCGGCGGAAAATGATTTGAATTTATTTCGCCGCTTGCGGTGCTGTATGCTCTAAAAGACTTCTTAATCAAGCGGTTGGGAAGT
>UMJU01060521.1_pt1 | contig 13171 bp, 7 predicted proteins | sample 1966161 | NCBI WGS metagenome assembly UMJU01 (sample SAMEA4836156, study PRJEB28245) | human gut metagenome | biome: gut microbiome; material: fecal sample | place: Denmark | collected 2008 | reverse complement strand
TCGCATCCTACCTTTTTACAAAAGCGAAGGATCGTCGTTGTCGAAACATGAACCTCCTCTGCCAATTCACGTACTTTCATATATACTACTTTCTCTTCATTGCTGACAATGTAATTATATACATCCATCTCCAACTGATTAAAAGATTTTATCATCTCATGCGTAAACATATGAATTCAGTCCCCTTCTATTTTTCCTCTATTCCATTCTTCTGATCATTCACTCAACAGCTGACTTGCTTCCTTCCAGCACTGCCGTCCTGCTGCCAGGATGGAACACGGTTGATCCAACGTGATCATTCCGCCCTCTGCTGTTGAGATAAATCCTCCTGCTTCCATCACGATCAAAGATGCTGCCGCATAATCCCACGGATACAGCATCAGTTCAAGATAAACTCCATTTGCGCCGGATGCCACACGGCAGATATCAAGTGCTGCGGAACCACCTGCACGAATTCCAAGGCTGTTCAGATACAGCTTCTTCGCATGGTCAAAGATTCTGTCTGTATCTTCTGTCTGATACCGTGCAGTTCCGAATGCAACCAGATTATCTGCAAGTCCTTTATCCGAACAGTGAATCTCTTTTCCGTTCAGCTTCGCCCCTTCACCTTTCACAGCGGAATACATTTCTCTTGTGTAAGGGTTGTAAACACAGCCAAACAGCATTCTTCCAAACTTTGTCAATCCGACTGAAATGCAACTATGCTTGTAATCAAAAATAAAGTTCGTCGTTCCGTCAATCGGATCTATAATGAAGCAATATCCATCTCCAAGTTCCTGCTGCATCCCGTCTTCCTCTGCAAGGAATGTCGCTTCCGGTATAAGCTGACGCAGATTCTGGATCAGATAAAACTGAATCTCCTTGTCATGCTTTGTCACAAAGTTTGCAGTTCCTTCTTTATCAAAAACTGTCAGTTCCTCGTCCTGTGCCTGAAGCATCAGTTCCCCTGCCAGTGTTACTATCTTCATGATTTCATCGTATAACATGTTGGTTGTAGTCCTTTCCTGTTTATTCATCCAATCTTACAGATTCCATTTTTCTATACTGCTGATTCTGCTAATACTTCTTTGTCTTTCTATCTTATCATGATTTTCTACATTAATCTATATAGAACAAAGAATGTGCTCGGCACATTCTTGCGCCTGCGGCGTTGCTAAGCGCCAGTGGCGCTTGTTTAGCAAGGACCGAAGTGGAAACGTAGACCGCTTGCGACGCCTACCTTGTACGCCGCAGTGCGCATCCTAAGCGGAGCGTTTTTTTATATGTTAGGAAAGAACTTTCCTAACATATAAAAAACATCTGCAACCGGCCAATTCAGGCTGTGCAGATGCTTTTTCGTATTTTCATCCTCTATTTCATCGCGTCTTTAATCGCTGTCAGAAGCTCATCATAAGTCTCATATGCCGGAAGTTCCGGATGATCTGCTTTGATCTGCTCTGTGCTGCGGAACAAGAATCCTGCCTTACTTGCCTGGATCATGCCAAGGTCATTGTAGGAATCTCCACTTGCGATCGTGTCGAATCCGATAGACTGCAGTGCTTTCACAGTACTCAGTTTAGACTGCTCTACGCGCATCTTGAATCCTGTGATCTCGCCGTCCTCAGCTACTTCCAGACTGTTGCAGAACAGTGTCGGCCATCCGAGTTTCTCCATCAGCGGTGTCGCAAACTGTGTAAATGTATCACTGATCAGGATTACCTGGCTAAATGTGCGGAGCTCATCTAAGAACTCTCTCGCTCCCGGAAGCGGATCGATCTTTGCGATTGTCTCCTGGATCTCTTTCAGTCCGAGACCATGCTCTTTCAGAATTCCAAGTCTCCAATTCATCAGTTTATCATAGTCAGGTTCGTCTCTTGTTGTCTTCTTGAGTTCCGGAATTCCACTCGCCTCTGCGAATGCAATCCAGATCTCCGGTACAAGTACTCCCTCTACATCAAGACATGTTATATACATCGTAATATTCCTCCATCTGTTTCATTCTCTAATCACTTTATTACTTTACTGTAATGTATTGATTTTAACATATATGCTACATATTTACTACTTATTTTTTGCGACAGTGAAAAAGGAGACCAGATATCTGATCCCCTTTCCCATCTTCTATTACTCCATAATAGGTTTCAGTGCTTCTGCAAGCTTCTCTTTCTCAGCTTCTGCCTCTGCAAGATCTTTACCAAGTGTTGTGTAGTAGATCTTGATCTTCGGCTCTGTTCCGGATGGACGAACGATTACTGTCTCGTTGTTCTCCAGTTTGTAAACAAGTACGTTAGCCTTCGGAAGTCCTGTTTCTTCTGTCTTCTCGTAATCGATCACGCTGGCTACTTTGTATCCTGCGATCTCTTCCAGAGGATTCTTACGAAGATTTTCCATGATTCCTGACATCTTATCCATTCCGCTCAGTCCCGGGAATTCAAAGCTATCGATCTTGTTGAGATAACGTCCGTACTGTGCGTAGATCTCTTCCAGTCTCTGTTTCAGTGAGCTTCCGATGCTTCTGTAGTAAGCGGCCATCTCACAGATCAGCATAGATCCGATGATTGCATCTTTATCACGTACATAAGGTCCTGCAAGGTATCCGTAGCTCTCTTCAAATCCGAAGATAAAACGGTCAACTTCTCCTGCTGCCTCGAGGTTCGCAATCTGATCTCCGATCCATTTGAATCCTGTCAGTACGTTACGAAGCTCTACTCCGTAATGCTCTGCAACTGCATCTGCAAGTGGTGTAGATACGAGAGATTTCACTGCTACCGGTTTCTCAGGCATTGTGCCTTTCTCGATACGTCCTGCTGCAATGTAGTCAAGAAGAAGAACTCCGACTTCATTTCCTGAAACGAGCTCGTAAGATCCGTCCGGGCACTTCATAGCGATTCCTACACGGTCTGCATCTGGGTCTGTTGCAAGCATGAGGTCTGCGCCTGTCTCTTTCGCAAGATTCAGTCCCAGCTCAAGTGCTGCAAAGATCTCTGGGTTCGGGTAGCTGCATGTTGTGAAATATCCATTCGGATACTCCTGCTCCGGTACGATTGTTACATCTGTGATTCCGATGTCTTTAAGTACACGTGTTACCGGTACTAATCCAGATCCATTCAGTGGGCTGTATACAAGCTTAAGTCCTGCACTCTTACACAGACCCGGACGAACCTGACGGGACTCGATTGCCTCATACAGTGCATCCTTACAGTCATCTCCTACGAAACGGATCAGACCTTCTTCAACTCCCTGAGCGAAAGACATATACTTCGCACCTGTAAGTACATCTGTCTTCTGGATCTCTTCGTATACGATTGCTGCTGCATCATCTGTCATCTGGCATCCATCCGGTCCGTATGCCTTATATCCGTTATACTTCGCCGGGTTGTGGGATGCTGTTACCATAACACCTGCGTTACAGTTATAATAACGTGTTGCAAATGAAAGTGCCGGTACCGGCATCAGAGCATCGTAAATTCTTACTTTAATTCCGTTCGCTGCAAGAACTCCTGCTGCTGTCTTCGCAAACACATCACTCTTGAGACGGCTGTCGTAGCTGATCGCTACTGTCTGTGTACCGCCCTGTGTCTTTACCCAGTTGGCAAGTCCTTGTGTAGCCTGACGAACAACGTAAATATTCATTCTGTTTGTTCCTGCTCCAAGAACACCACGAAGTCCGGCTGTTCCAAACTTCAGCGCAACTGCGAAACGCTCCTTGATCTCATCATCATTTCCCTCGATTTTTGCTAATTCAGGCATCAGATCTGCGTCTTCCAGGTCTGCTGTCATCCAGCGCTTATACTCTTCCTGATACATCTTAATCACTCCTATCATTTACTTAAAATGTAAAATTATTGCAATTCAGCCATACAACGTAAGACCATCAGTTTATGACCACTTCGTTGTATGGCTGAACTGTTTCTAAACTTTACAAGTCTAGTCATATTATACCATGCAGGTAGATTTACAGCAAGATTACTTGTCTATTTTAACAAGCATTTTCCATTACATAGAAATAATTCCCAATACATTTGCAATAGAACTTAATAATATAATAATCAGGCAGATCGGTGCCAGATATTTCATAAAGAACATGTATAATTTCTTTCTCTTAAATGCAGATGACTGCTCAATCTCCCTTGCAATCTTGTCAAATCCAACGGTACGAACGATCAAGAAGCATGTTGCAAGTGCTGCAAGTGGCATCATCACTGAATTTGTCAGGAAGTCAAAGAAGTCCAGACATGCCATTCCGAAAATCTGAATAAAGCTCAGTACTCCATATCCCATAGAAGATAAGGTTCCGATTATAAGCATAACAGCAACCATAAGGATACAGCATTTCGGTCTGCTCCAGTGAAGTTCATCCTGGAATGTAGATACGCTTGTCTCCAGAAGTGAGATTGCACTTGTCACTGCTGCAAGAAGTACCAATATGAAGAACAGGATACCAGCCAGCCTTCCAACGCCCATACTTGCGAATACCTTCGGAAGTGTGATGAACATCAGAGACGGTCCTGCCTGCAGGTCATCCGGATTACCACCGGAGAATGCAAATACAGCCGGAATGATCATAAGTCCTGCGAGCATTGCGATTGCTGTATCGAAAATCTCAACCTGTGTTGTACTCTTCTCAAGATCAACGTCTTTACCAATATAAGATCCGTATGTATACAGAATTCCCATCGCGATTGACAGGGAGTAGAACATCTGTCCCATTGCCGCAACAACCGTCATTGCTGAGAAGTGCTTTGGATTCGGAATCAGGAAATACTTCACACCTTCAATTGCTCCCGGTCTTGTTACAGAATAAATTGCTACGATAACCGCAAGGATAACAAGGATTGGCATCATAATCTTAGATACTCGCTCTACACCATTCTCAACTCCTGCCAGGATAACACAGAATACAAGAATAGCAAACACGATGAACCATGCTTCTACCTGAAAAGAATCTGAAATAAATTCTGTAAAATATCCATCCTGTGCAACAGTCTGCACATTTCCTTTCAAATACTCTGCAAGGTACTTGATAACCCAGCCACCGATCGAACTATAATACGGCACGATCAGCATAGGGATTATTGCATTGAGCCATCCGCCGATCTTAAATGATTTTGTCTTACCAAATGTCTGAAAAGCTCCAACCGGACTTTTTCTTGTCATTCTTCCAAGTGCTGTCTCTGACATGATCAGAACATATCCAAAAGATACGGTCAGAACCAGATAAACGAGCAGGAAGATTCCCCCTCCATATTTCGCAGCCAGATACGGGAATCTCCAGATATTTCCCAGGCCGACTGCTGAGCCTGCAACAGCAAGCACATATCCGATTTTACCCGAGAAGCTTGCTCTCTTTGCTGATTGTCCATTGTTACTCATAAATTGCCTCCCATCACATAACAGTCTGTACTGCTATTTTCCTATCTTTTTTATAGCCTATACTGTTCTATTCTACCATTCACAATCATGAATAGCAACAAAAAAGAGCGTTGACAGCGCTTTTTAAAACACATTTAAAATGCTATCTCGGCTCATTTTTATACGTTTTTATAATTTTCCTTCTATTTCTGCTCTTTCAAGCAATCTCTCAATCCCTATATTCCATGTTCCGATCTTCACTCCGGCATTGATCACACGCTTACATTTCCCTATTGTCTCAAATGCTTTCTGAAGCGTTTCTTCCCGAATCTCCTCAAACGGTTCTTCCGTGATCACTTCTGCTGCCAGTAATCTTGCCAGCCGGTAATCCATATCATTTTCATATAAAATACCTGCCGCAAACGGGATGTGCTCCTTCTGAAGTCTTCGATAAACCGGGATTCCAGTTCCGCCGGAAGAGATCACGAACACTTCCGGCTCACCCTCCGGCGCAGGAAGTTCAATACTTCCAAAAAGCGGGTCAAAATATCCATTATTGATTCCATACAATTCGCGAATGATTTCTTCTGTAAATACTTCTTCCGGACTTCCGTAATGTGAAATCGTCTCGCCTTTGACACAGATGATCTTATCTGAAATCTTCTGTGCCAGATCGATTTCATGAAGAGACATAATCACCGTAATCTTCTTCTGCCTTGCCATCCGCTCAAGGATAGACAACAGCTCCAACTTATATTTTACATCCAGGAACGAAGTCGGCTCATCTAAAACGATCACATCCGGGTCCTGACAGATTGCTCTCGCCAGCAGAACGCGCTGCTTCTGTCCGTCACTAATCGCATTAAAATCACGGTTACCGAGCTCCTGCGCATGCACCGCCTGCATCGCCTCTTCCACCAGACATTCATCTTCCTGCGTCAGAATCCCAAGTCGTCCTGTGTAAGGATAGCGTCCAGTCGCCACAATATCATGACAAGTCATCAACTCTGTCTTGATCCGATCCGTCAACACGACCGCCATCTTAGACGCAAGCTCTTTGTACGGCAGTTTCAGAAGAGAAGTATCGTCAAAAAATACATTTCCTCCAACGACTTTCAGCTGTCTTGTAATACTTTTCAAAATCGTTGACTTTCCCGAACCATTCGGACCGATCAAAGTCACGATCTCCCCCTTGTTGATCCCGATATTAATATCACGGATCAGGGAGTTTCCATTATAACCTACCGACAGGTCTTTCATTTGAAAATAATAATCTGCCATCTTATTTTCTTCCTCCCTTCGGTATCATCATATAGATAACGATCGGTGCACCCAGAATAGACGTCACCGTACTGATATTCAATTCCACCGGTGCCAGTGCCATTCGTGCGATCAGGTCACAGATCATACAGAACACAGCTCCCATAAAGAACGTTCCCGGTATGACCACGATCGGTTTTGACGTTCCAAATGCCTTCCTTGCAAGAAACGGAACTGCGATTCCCACGAAAGAAATCGGTCCGGCAAACGCAGTCACACACGCTGACAGAATACTGGAAAGTAAGATCAAAATCACGCGAAATGTCTTGATGTTGACTCCCATACTCTGCGCATATGCTTCTCCCAATTGATATGCACTGATTGGTTTGGACAGGAAAAATGTAAACAGCACCGCAAGTCCGACAACCACTGCTGCCACACGAATATTGCTCCAGCTCATTCCGGAAAAACTTCCCTGTGACCATCCGTGCAGATTCACAATATCAGAATCATCCGCAAATGTCACAACAAAATCCGTGATAGCCGAACAGATATATCCGATCATGATTCCCCCGACAAGAAGAGATGCCATATGCTGCACTTTTTTCGACATCAGAAGTATAAATCCCGTCGAGATCAGTGACCCGATAAATGCTGCAAGAATCAGTGTATACGAAGAAAATCTTCCGATATATTTCAAATACACGATCATTGTAAGTGCCACGACCATTTTCGCTCCAGAAGAGATTCCGAGAACGAAAGGTCCGGCAATAGGATTAGAAAAAAATGTTTGCAGCAAAAAGCCTGAAAGAGACAATGCACCACCAAGCAGCGCTGCCATCAGAATTCTCGGAAGACGGATCTTCCATATAATATTGTACTCTGTCGCCGCTCCTTCTTTCAGAAAGAGAATGCGCAGAATCTTAGGCACCGGAATATGAACATTTCCGGTATTAATATTTAGCACTGTCACAACACAAAATACTGCTGCAAGAATCAGAAATACCGCTGTGTATCTTGTACGCCGTCTGAAATTTTCCTGATGAAAACTTGTCTGCTCCATTCTTCTACTCCATCTTTTCAAGAAATGTCATCTGAGATGCATCACCGTCTGTCAGCATCAGATGCATATCTTTGATCAGCTCTCCGACTGTATCTGTTGCCTGATATAAGTTCTTTCCGGTATACCAGACATTTCCGTCTTTCACCGCCTTGAATTCGGAGAACAATTCATTCTTTGCTTCCAACTCACTGATACTATTTATCTGTCCGTCGATCGTCCCGTTGTAGATCAGATAATCTGCATCTACAGCAGTCGCATAGAATTCCTCCATCGTCAGTTTAACGGATGGTGCGTTGCTGTCCGGATTCTTCAGATCTTTGAACGCATATCTTCCACCTGCGATTTCGATCATTGACGGAATATAATCGTCAGATTTTCTCACAACGATTGAACCATCTGTACTCACATAGAAATAAGCAACCGTCTTTTCCGTGTTCTCGAATCCTTTCAGTTCCTCGATCACATGAGCCTGCTGGTCAAAAAATGTATCCGCTTCTTCCTCTTTATTAAGAAGCGCCCCATAAAGCTTGATCCACTCGGTTCTTCCAAGCGGATGTGACTCATAACTGGAGTAGTCTACAAATACCGGAATCCCAAGATCTTCGATCATTTCCTGTACCTTCGGTGTATGAAGGATCATCGTTGATTCGATTGCCAGATCACAGTCTCCGTCAACGAGAGTCTCATAATCCGGTTCGCTGTATTTTCCCGCAAATGTCATCGCTCCGGATTCCATTGCTTCCTTTGCACTCTCTACATACCAGCCGGAAGCCTCAAGCCCGGAGAATTTCACCTTGTCAATTCCGCCGATTGCATCAAACAGAGACATGGATGCTGTCGCCGCCATATAAATATTCTCTGTCGGCTGCCGGATCACAACAATATCATCCGCTAGATTTTCCGGTTCTTCTTCACCTTCCGGAACGATCAGATATTGCTTATCTTCATGGACATCGATCAACTTATATCCATCCTTATAATAGTATACATCGAATTCTGTCGCGTAAGTCAGATCCATTGTAGATTCATAGGTAAGCCCTTCGATTTCCGGTGCTTTTTTTGTCTTGTCGGCTGCATCTTTGGTCTTATCCTTTGTTACATCTGTACCTGCTGAATTATTACCGCTGTTTCCACCGGAGGCTGCGGTAGAACCGCAGCCTCCGAGCAGAAGTGCAGCTGAAAGCATTAACGCTGTGATTCTGCATCTTCTTATCTTCATTCTATTTTTCTCTCCTATTTCTCTGCCGCTGCTACTGCCGCATCAAACTTCTCGTTCGTCAGCTCTTCACATCCGTAGAGAACACCGTAAACCTTGATCCACTCCTGCTTTCCAAGTTCTGTCTTTTCCTCAGAAGAACGATCAACAAAAACCGGAATACCAAGCATTGCAAGCTTTTCTGTCAGCTCTTCGAACTGTTCCGTCTTCTCTTCTACTGTCAGAGTCTCTTTTGTATCTTTACTGTCTTTATCTGCTATTTTGTCAGTATCTTTCGCTGCATTTTCCTCAGAATCTTCTCTTGGAAGAATATCTCCTGTAAACAATGCAAGATTCACTTCACTCTTCACAAGGTTCTTCAACTTCAGCTTGTCCGCTGTTCCTGCATATGCAACTTCAGCATTCTTCTCTCCGTCTTTTGCTTTCATCTTATCAGCAATCTCGGATACTGTACAGTCTTTGCTCTTCATTCCAACTGCCGCAACATTGTCAAGAAGATCGAGATCTTTCATCGTATTCAGAATCTCATCAGACTCTGCATAAGTATGATCCACAGGTTTCTTCACAATGATCATATCCTGCTCAAGACCAACCGGAACTTCCACATCCTCCGGAACGATCAGATATTTCACAACATTTCCCTTGTAAAGCTCTGCTGCCAGTTCCTGTTCGCTTGTGCCGTTGTTATCCGAAGCTGCGGATTCCTCGGCAGAAGCATCTACTTTGCTTTCTGCATCTGAGTTCTTAGAATCTTCTGATCTATTGATCGTAACAGAAGCTACTTTCTTCTTGGAAGACTTCTCTTTATTCTCTGCAGACTTCTCATTTTCAGACTTTGTTTCCTCTGCTTTTTCAGGGTCTCTTGCTGTGTCCTTCGTCATATCGATTTCAAGAAGTACAATCCCCTGATCATAATGATAAATCTTGAAATATTCTGCATAGTCAAGCTTTGTCTCTGACTGATATTCCAAACCTATGATTTCAGGTGCTTGTTCATCCAGCTTCTGGTTACTGCTTGTTGAAACATCTGTTCCGTTTGCAGATGTTCCTCCATTCGCCGCTGCAAGATAAATGAAAATTGTATATTCTATCTCATGTGCTACAGACATTTTATCTGTCATTCCAATAATCTTATTGTTCTGATTCAACGCAACTGGGATAACAGCTGTCGCTGATCCGCCGCCCTTTGTTGTGTAATACTTATTTCCGTTCGCTTTCACATACTGATAATGATCACTGCTGAACACGAGCGTTGCATAAGCCTGTCCATTCTGGATCGTCACTTTATTACAAGTAATCTGAACCTTACCTGTTCCACCGGACCAAGTAAAACGATCCGGAGTATATACACCGTCTTTCAGTGTTGTTCCACTGTCTACATGAGAAGTAGAACCACTTGTATCGGATTCGTATTTCGATACATTATCTGCTTTTCCATCATTTCCATCTGTTTTTCCTGAATTAGTTCCAGATACAGAACCGCCTGGGAAAGCAGAATTGTTTGTTCCTGTATTACCTGTATTGCTGGAACCACCAGTAGTTCCGGAATTTCCTGTGTTTCCGTTGTTTCCGGAATCACCTTTATTCTCAGAATCTGTAGAATTAAGATCGGCAATCTTCTTCATTGTCTCTGACTGGAAAGTCAGCGTTCTGTCATACCAGATTCCTTTTTTAATGGAATAGGCTGCTACTGCGATTTCCTTATCCAACGCTTCTACCGGAACAGTATAAGTATATTTTCCTTCTTCATTCACCTGATATGGAATCCAGGATGACTGATCTGCGCTTGCAGCCTCTTCCTTTGTTCCCATATACAGATAGCCGTAACCGGTTCCGCTTAATGTAAGCACAGCACTCATTTTTCCGTCTTTTGCTGTCAGAATACAATCCACTACTTTAAACATGGAAGAACTGGAAGTTACGTCCATACTGTAGATTCCGTTTGCTACTGTTGCTTCCGGTGTCGGTGTTGGCGTTGGTGCCGGATCCGGTGTTGAGGTTTCTCCCGGATTCGGAATGTACATCCATAAGTACTGTTTGTCATACCAGGTCTGATCTTTTGACTTTCTCAAAGATACCGGAATTGTCTGACCTGCTTTTTCTTTCGGCACATTGAAATGAAATGTCCATGCACCTTCTTCATCCTGTGTTCTTTCTATAACAGATGCCTTCAACAAATCATCTTTTGAACCAAGATATAGCGCATCAAATCCTGTGTTGTTTGTCTTGATCGTAATATCAAGTTCGCCATCCTTTTCAACAACTGTTGATTCACTGACCTTGAACATCTTGAACTCTTCAGCGTCTTCTTTTACTACTTTCACAGATTCTCCTGTTACAGAAGGCGCCTCCTGCAGTGGCGGAAGTTCCGGTTCCGGAGTATTCGTAGAATCGTTAGAATCCGTAGAAGGTTCTGACTTGCCTGTCTCATCTTTTATCTGTGTATCCTTGTTATCAGTTTTTTCGTCCGCAACCTGATCTGAGACAGTTGTGCCTGGATTTTTCCCGGTGGTTTCTGTATCTTTCTCTTCTGAGCTATTTTCTAAGTTGTTTTCTGAATTATTTTCTGAGTTATTCTCTAAATTTGGTTTTGTTTCTGCTTCGATGGAATTCTGATTATCTGATTTATCCGAAGAATTATCAACTTTATCAGATTCCTCTTTCTGATCTTCTTTTGTTAAATCGTCATTTCTTTTATCTTCTTTAACATTTCCTGCGTCTTCTGTCTGACTCTCATCTTGTTTCTTATCTAGATCAGCTTCTTCCATCTCAACAGTTTCCTGTAAATTTGTCTCACACTGCTGCTCATTTTCTGTCGCATATGTTCTTGTATAAGACAATGGTGAAAGCACCATAGAACCTGTCAGCATAAGCGCAAGCCATCTGCTCTTATTTTTCATTTCTTTTTTGTCTCCTCTTAAGTTGTGAATTATAAAATACGGAAAATGGATAGAATTATCCTGAATCGAATGAATGATTTTTTCGGTACAATCAATTACTCGTGATCTGGAATTCGTATATTCCCCGCACCAACGGCCGGCAGGTTTCCTGACTTACAGATCTTCTATACAGAACACCTTCCCGGTCTCCCAGTGGATGTGCGGACTCTCCACACTTGTCTGTATAGGAGCGGTCTTCTGAAATCTAATTTCTAAGAAGACCGCATCTCTGCTCACAGTGACGAGTTCGTACAGGTCTTGCACCTGTTTCCCTTTTACCTGTTTCGATCAGGATATGGAAATATATTCTCTGATCAAACAGCACCGAACGCTATTATTTCTGACTAACTATAACATTTCATTATATTGAAGTCAACTATTCCGCCTTCACAGCCCAGCGCATCTTCGTAGATCTTGCTCTTCCGTTCTGTGCACATTCCCGCGCTGACGGACGCACAACATCTCTCGCATATTCGGAATAGATTCCTTCTTTATATCCTGCTTTGAGTGCTTTCTTTACAAGCTTGTCCTCTCCGGAATGGAATGTGAGAATTGCTACTCTTCCGCCCGGTTTTAATGCTCCCGGGAGTTTCTCCATGAATTCATAAAGCACTTCGAATTCATTATTGACATCAATACGAAGTGCCTGGAATGTTCTTTGGCAAGTCTTCTTGATAATGTCCTTCTTTTCTTTATTATTCGGAAGGAAATCCAAAGTCTTCTCGATCACATTTCTAAGCTTTGTTGTTGTATCGATGCGATTGCCTCTGCGAATCTCATTTGTAATTGCTTTCGCCAGCTCTTCGCAGTATGGCTCATCTGAATTCTCGTAAAGCATTCCGGCAAGCTCTTCCTCGGAAATGTTATCAAGGCGCTCTGCTGCGCTGATTCCCTTCTCCTGGTTCAGTCGCAGATCCAGCGGTCCGTCAACTTTGAAGGAAAATCCTCTCTTCGGATTGTCGATCTGCATAGAGGAAACTCCAAGGTCCGCAAGGATAAAATCAAATCCTCCAACTTCTTTCGCAATCTCATCGATCGTGCAGAAGTTCTGCAGACGGATACTTAAAATATCTTCTCCGAATCCCTGATCTGCCAGACGTTTTCTTGTCTTCGCAGACTCTTCCGGGTCAACATCTGTTGCATAGATGTGCCCCTCGCCTTTCAGACATTCCAGCATTGCTTTCGTATGTCCACCGTATCCGAGTGTCGCGTCAAATCCTGTCTCACCCGGCTGGATTTTCAGGAAATCCAGGATCTCATTTACCATGATAGAAATGTGCATTCCGGCAGGAGTATTTCCCTTCTGGATTACATGCGCGATTGTATCCTTGTATTTCTCCGGCTGTAACTCTTTATATTTCT
>UMJU01071307.1_pt1 | contig 13195 bp, 6 predicted proteins | sample 1966161 | NCBI WGS metagenome assembly UMJU01 (sample SAMEA4836156, study PRJEB28245) | human gut metagenome | biome: gut microbiome; material: fecal sample | place: Denmark | collected 2008 | reverse complement strand
CTCTTCCGACAAACCTTCAGGGTGTTTGGGGAGAAGGATATTTCCAGTGGGGTGGAGACTACCACTTCAATATCAACGTTCAGATGAACTACTGGCCAACACTGGCAAGTAACCTTGCAGAATGTCAGACAGCATACAATGATTACCTGAATGTTCTGAAAGAAGCGGGACGTTATGCGGCAGCTGCAGCCTTTGGTATCAAGAGCGATGAGGGCGAAGAAAACGGATGGCTCGTAGGATGCTTCAGTACACCATATATGTTCTCAGCACTTGGACAGAAGAACAATGCAGCCGGATGGAACCCGATCGGTTCTGCATGGGCACTTCTGAATGCATATGAGTACTATCTGTACACAGAAGATACAGATTACCTGAAAAACGAACTGTACCCATCTCTGAAAGAAGTTGCAAACTTCTGGAATGAGGCTCTTTACTGGAGTGAGTATCAGCAGCGTTATGTATCAGCTCCTTCTTACTCACCGGAGAACGGACCAATCGTAAACGGTGCATCATACGACCAGCAGTTTATCTGGCAGCACTTTGAGAATACGATTCAGGCAGCAGAGACATTAGGCGTTGATGCAGATCTGGTTGAACAGTGGAAAGAAAAACAGTCCAAACTGGATCCAGTCTTAGTTGGTGACGACGGACAGGTAAAAGAGTGGTATGAAGAAACACATTTCGGAAAAGCACAGGCAGGAGATCTTGGTGAGATTGATATCCCACAGTGGAGACAGAGTCTTGGAGCACAGAGTGGAGGAGTACAGCCACCGCACCGTCATCTGTCACATCTGATGGCATTATATCCATGTAATATGATCAGCAAAGACAATCCGGAGTTTATGGATGCAGCAATCGTATCCCTGAACGAAAGAGGTCTGGATGCAACAGGATGGTCAAAGGCACACAAACTGAACCTTTGGGCACGTACAGGACATTCTGATGAGGCGTTTCAGATCGTACAGTCTGCAGTTGGTGGTGGAAACTCAGGATTCCTGACAAATCTTCTCTCATCACACGGTGGAGGAGCAAACTACAAAGGATACCCGATCTTCCAGATCGATGGTAACTTTGGTTATACAGCAGGTGTAAATGAGATGCTTCTTCAGAGCCAGCTCGGTTATGTTCAGTTCCTGCCGGCAATCCCAGAGCAGTGGAACACAGGACATGTAGAAGGTATCGTTGCAAGAGGCAACTTTGAAATCAATATGAACTGGTCGGAAGGTAAAGCAGATCGTTTCGAGATTAAATCAAGAAATGGAAATACATTTACAGGTGAATACGAGAATATCGCAGCTTATGCAGTAAAGAAATCTGATGGAACAAAAGTAGAGACAACAGCTATCACAGACAACAAGATTTCCTTCCCGACAGAGGCGGGAGAAACTTACACAATCGACTTCAACTCAACTCCTGAGAAACTTCAGGGCGTAATCAATCAGGCGAAAGATCTTCTGGATAAAATGGGAGGTAAAGTTCTTGATGTACAGAAAGCACATCTTGTGGAACTAATCCAGGCAGCAGAGAAGGTTGTAGAAGAAGAGAAATCAGATGAGTATTATGATAATACACAGATCCTTCTCAAAGCAATCAAGGTTGGAGAAGCAGCAATCGAATTAAGAGATTCCTGCAGTGAAGCAGAAGAAGTATATGAAGGAAGAGACGTAAACGAAGATTGGGCAAGCTATGTTAATACAGCAGCAGATCTGGATAACCAGTTAGATGCAGCAGTAGAACTTCTGAAGGATACAGAATGTACAGTTACTGAGCTGAATCTGATGAAGAAGAGCGTTGATGAAGCAAAAGATGCACTTCTTGGAATTTGGGATAAATTGACAGTAACAATTAAACCAATGGATAAGGAAATGCTCGGAGCAAACGACAAGATTGCGATTTCCAGCGAGTTTGATGATCTTCAGATCAGATATACGATCGATGGAAATGAGCCAACATGGTTCTCAGAGGAATATACAGAACCATTTGCAATGACAAGATCCAAAGAAACAGTAAAAGCAGCATTGTTCCTTGGAAGACGTCAGATGAGTGAAGTAGCTTCAGCGGAATATATCAGCAAGGAAGCATTAAATGTAGAAGACAGCATTGAAAAAACTTATACTTCAGTTACAGATAACGGAACATCCGGAGACAGTGACGGTTTAGCAGGTGCGCTTGATGGAAAACATAATGGTACAGCTTGGCAGCTGCAGAATATCCCGGCAGAGCTTGAACTTCAGTTTGCAGAGCCTGTAGAAGTAAATGCGGCAGAAGTGGCATTAGACAATTACTATCCGGATTATATTGATATCAAAGATATGGATATCGAATACTGGGATGGAAACGAATGGGTTGCAGCAGTCAAAGGAGCATCTATCGGTGGACAGTCCAGAGTATTCTTATTCGATAGTTTTAAGTCTGATAAGGTTAAACTTAGAATTAATAAAGCATGGCTCTATGATTATTATCATAGCTTTGGGTGGTATACAAGCATTGATGCATTCCGTCTGTTCAATCTGAATGATGTAATAACAACAGACAAGAGTTCATTAGATATGGTAATTTCCGTAGCACAGAAAAATATAGATGACGGAGAAGTAGATGCAGCTATCGAGAGCGTAAGAGAAAGCTTTACAGCAGTATTTAACTATGCGAAAGATGTAAGTGCTAATGTTCAGTCAAGCCAGGCAGTAATCGACAATACAGCAATCGCATTGATCGAAGAAATCCAGAAGCTTGGATTCAAGGCTGGAGATAAGACACAGCTTCAGAGTCATTACAATTTATACAGTGCATTAAATCTGGATCTGTACATTGATGGAGAAGAGAAAGATGCATTTGTGGAAGCACTTGAGAATGCGAAAGCAGTGATTGAAGATGGTGATGCAATGGAGGCAGATGTTGTAGCAGCAGACCAGAAACTTGTTGATGCAGCAGAAGCACTTGTTAAGAAGGGAGATAAGACATCTCTTCAGAAACTGGTAGATTCCACAGCTGATTATAAGAAAGAGAATTATCTCAGCGCAGGATGGAATACATTCGAAGTAGCACTTGATGCAGCGAAGAAAGTACTTGCAGATGAGTCTGCAACACAGGAAGACGTAGACAAGGCAAAAGAAGTTCTTACATCAGCAATGACAGCACTTCGTTACAAAGCAGACAAGTCCGTACTGGAAGAGATCATTGGAAAAGCAAAAGCAATGGATCTGACCGGATACAGCGCAGAAAATGTTGCACTGTTCAATGTGGCTCTTGCTAAAGCAGAAGCAGTTATGGCAAACGAGGAACTTTCTGTTTACGAACAGCCAATCGTTGACGCAGCAGTTCTTGATCTGCAGAACGCAATGAAAGCTCTGAATGATGAGAAAGATAATGCATCAAAACCATCCGACCCATCAAAACCGTCGAACCCATCAAAACCGGGAAGTGGAAATGGAAACGGTGCTACAGGATCTGACAAGAATAATGGATCAGGTTCTGATGGAAAACATCAGGCAACAACAGCAGGTAAGCAGAATGGCGGAAACACAGTGAGCGGAACAAACGGAAAAGCAACTAAGACAGGTGATGTTACACCGATCATTCCGGCGGCAGCAGGTGTTATTCTTTCAATGGCAGCAATTGTTGTTGTACTGAAAAAAAGAAAAAGATAATAAAAAAGAATCAAGAAGTGGAACAGAAATCAAGAATGGTGAAATTCAGAAAACAGTAACACGGAAGGATTCGTGAGAGATGAGAGGACTTTTTTGACGAAGTCCTCTCTTTTTTGAGTGATTAAAAAATCTATATCCCCCTACTAGGCTTGCGGTAACATTCTATTTTTAATAAAATAAGTAGCAGTGAGAGAAAATAGACAACGTGAGGAGAAAACGATGAAACGAAGAAAATTGCTACGAGCTATTGCAGCAGTATTAACTACTTGCATGTTGGCAGGTTGTGTACTTACAGGCTGTGAAAGCAAATCAGACAATGCAAATAAAGAGACTACACAAAGCAGGTCTACATTAATCTATGGAAGTAATGATTACACAAGGATCAATCCGGCTATTGATGAGCATGGAGAGATTAATCTGCTTCTGTTTGATGGTCTGACAGCACATGATGAGAATAATGAGGTAGTACCGGGACTGTCAGAATCCTGGGAGCTGGATGACGCGACAAATACTTATACATTCCATCTTAGGGATGATGTAAATTGGCATGATGGAGAGAAATTTACAGCAGATGATGTTGAGTTTACGATCAAAGCAATCATGGATCCGGACAATGAATCAGAGATTGCTTCTAATTACGAGGATGTTACAGCAATCAATGTGATCGATGATAAGACGATCTCTTTTACACTTCAGGATAAGAATGTGGCATTTCTCGACTATATGACAATTGGTATCCTTCCGAAACACTTACTGGAAGGCAAGGATATGCAGACAGATGAATATTTCCATAATCCAATTGGAACGGGTCCGTATAAAATTCAGGAGTGGGATGAAGGACAGAGTATTACACTTGTAAAGAATGAGGATTATTATAAAGGAGCTCCGAAGATTGATACAATCGTGTTTAAGATTGTACCGGATGATAATGCAAAGGCACTTCAGTTAAAATCCGGTGAGATCAATCTGGCAAAGGTGACACCGAAGGATGCACAGAATTTCACAGATGATGATACTTTTACAGTATATGATATGAAGACAGCAGATTACAGAGGTATCCTTTATAACTTTAATAATGAGTTCTGGCAGAGAAACAAAGATGCAATTCCGGCAATCAGCTATGCAATCGATCGTCAGAAGATGGTAGACAGTGTTCTTCTGGGAGAAGGAATTGTAGCTTATGGTCCGCTTCAGAGAAATAAATATAATAATGAAGATGTAGAGAAATACTCTTATGATCCGGCAAAAGCAAAAGAAGTGTTAGAAGCGGCTGGCTGGACATTGGGAGATGACGGAATCTATGAGAGAAACGGAGAGAAGCTTTCTTTTACAATCAATGTGATGGAAGGTGATCAGGTGCGCGCAGATCTTGCGGCTATCGCATGTCAGCAGCTGAAAGAAGTTGGAGTTGATGCAAAAGCACAGGTTCAGTCAGAAATCGACTGGGCAAATCAGGAAGCATTTTTGATCGGATGGGGAAGTCCGTTTGATGCTGATGACCATACATATAAAGTGTTTGGTACAGATAAAGGAAGTAATTACAGTGGATATTCCAATGAACAGGTAGACACTTACCTGACACAGGCAAGACAGACAAGTGATGAGAATGAGCGTAAAGAAGCATATGCAAAGTTTCAGGTTGCACTTGCAGAAGATCCGGCATATACATTCTTCTGTTATTGCGATGTAGATTATGTGACGAATAAGAAAATCCAGGGAATTACAAAGGATACAGTTCTTGGCCATCATGGTGTTGGAATTTTCTGGAATGTAGAGGATTGGACAATCGAATGAAAATAGAAGAAATACTGGCAGTGAAGCATTTGTCAGTTGAATTTCAAACTTCAGATGGAAAGAAACAAGTAGTAAAGGGCGTCTCCTTGTCGTTAAGACAAGGGGAGGTCCTTGCTCTTGTTGGAGAGTCAGGATGTGGAAAGACTGTACTGTGCCGATCAATTTTGAAATTACTGCCAAAGAGTGCGTCTGTGACAGGCGAAGCCATTCAATATAAAGATCAGAACCTGATCGGATATAATGAAAAAGAGATGCAGCAGATCCGAGGACAGGGAATCGCGATGGTCTTTCAGGATCCACAGAGCACGTTAAACCCGACGATGACAGTTGGAAGTCAGATCGAAGAGGCGATTTTGCTACACGAAAAAGCTTTGAAGCAGAATAAAAAGGAATCGGCAAAAGAGCGGGCAATCGAACTGATGAAGCTCGTTGGGATCAAAGACGCAGAGCAGCGTTATGATCTATATCCGTATCATTTTTCAGGTGGAATGCGTCAGAGATGTGTGCTTGCAACAGCACTTGCCTCAAATCCAAAGCTTTTAATTGCGGATGAACCGACAACAGCGCTGGATGTGACAATCCAGGCGGAGATTCTGAAACTGTTGAAAAAATTACAGAAAGAATTGAATTTAAGTATTCTGTTTATCACACATGATCTCGGAGTTGTTGCTCAGATCGCAGACCGGGTTGCTGTAATGCAGGATGGAAATATCGTGGAATTGGAAGAAGCAAAACAGCTTTTCACAGCTCCAAAACATTCTTATACAAAGAAATTGCTTCATGATCATCCTTATTATATGCATAGAAATGAATCAAAATTAATAAGTGAATCAGAATTGCATGAAAAACTGGTAGAAATCTCACATTTGTCCTACTTCTATCCTTTAGATAGAAAAAGGGTGTTTCAAGCGGTGAAAGATGTGTCCTTTGAGATAAGAAGAGACGAGATTTTTGGACTGGTAGGTGAGTCAGGATCTGGAAAGTCAACGGTTGGAAAATGTCTGATGGGAATTCTAAATCCGGAAGCAGAAACATTTTCTTATGATGGGATAAATCTTCTTGATAAAAAAGCAAAAAAGAAAAATGCGAGAAGACTGCAAAAAGAGCGGCAGATGATCTTTCAGGATTCAACATCTTCCTTAAACCAGAAAATGAAGGTAGAGAAGATCCTTGCAGAGCCATTGGAAATACATAAAGTATTTTCTGACAAGAAAGAACAACATGATTTTTTATGTGAAATGATGGCAGAAGTGGAATTGCAGGAAGAACAGCTTCACGTGTGGCCACCGGAGTTGTCAGGCGGACAAAGACAGAGAGTTGCAATCGCAAGAGCATTTGCAATGAAGCCGAAGCTCTTGATCGCAGATGAACCAATCGCTTCGCTGGACGTAACTACACAGGCACAGATGGTGAAGCTGTTTCGGCATTTACAAAGAGAACATGACTGTGCAATTCTTTTTATTGCGCATGATCTTTCAATGGTGCGTCTGTTGTGCGACCGTGTCGGAGTGATGAAGGATGGAAAACTTGTGGAGATAGGAGAAACCGAGCAGGTGTTTGAACATCCGCAGCATTTATATACGAAGAAACTTCTGGAGGCGATTCCGATTCCGGAGATTTCAGGAGAGGAGCAGAGTGATGAAGAAACAATGGCTTAGAAAAATCGGACTGATCTTGCTATCTGTTTTTGTGCTCTCACTTCTTGTGTTTGTAATGTCGCGGCTGGCACCCGGGGATCCGCTGGTTTCTTATTATGGAGAACGTGCGGAGAGAATGTCGGTGGAAGAACATGAGCATGCAATGGAACGACTTGGATTAAACGAACCTATCCCTGTTCAGTATGTGAAATGGCTTGGAAATGCTTTTCAGGGGGAGTTTGGAATCTCTTATAAATATAAACAAGATGTTCTTACAGTGATCGAGGGACGTTTAGTCAATACATTATTGCTTGGCGGAATTGGTTTTATCCTGACATTTGGACTGGCACTTTTGCTTGGAATTTTCTGTGTGTATTATGAAAATCAGCTTCCAGACCGGATTTTGCGTAAGGTGGGAACAATCACAAGCTGTATTCCGGAATTCTGGTTGTCACTTATATTGATTTTGATTTTTAGTGTGAATCTAAAGCTCCTTCCGGGAAGTGGGGCATATGATTTCGGACAATCGGCAAATCCGTTGAGCAGATTGACGCATCTGATTCTTCCGCTGACAGTTGTTGTGCTGAGCCACCTTTGGTATTATGCGTATCTGATCCGTAACCGATTGTTGGAAGAAACTAGAAAAGACTATGTTTTACTGGCAAAGGCAAAAGGAATGTCACGAAAAAGAGTATTGTTCTTTCACTGTGTGAAAAATATTATGCCATCGTTCATCGGTCTGATGGCAATTTCACTTCAGCATGTGATCGAAGGGACGTATATCGTGGAAATGGTATTTTCCTATCCGGGAATCGGAACGCTTTCTTTTGAAAGTGCAAAATATCATGACTATAATATGCTGATGGTGCTTTGCGTATTTACCGGTATTTTTGTTATTGCAGGAAATGTGATCGGACAGTCTGTCAGTGAATGGATCGATCCAAGAATGAAAGAGATAAAAATGACAGGAAAGGCAAGTCAAATATAAGGTGGAGAAGATGAGAAAAGCTGAGAAGAATAATAGTTCATCCGAAAATAGAATAAGGACATTCAAAATGAATGGTTTTGGAAAAAACAAGTCTTCTGTAATTGCCGGAAGTATTCTTGCAGTCATCGTATTTGCCTGTGTTTTCTGTCGTTTCTTTATGACGAAAGACCCTACATACATGGATCTGAAGAACTGCAACATTTCACCGAATAAAGAGTTCTTTTTTGGAACGGATACGATGGGAAGAGATATTTTTTCAATGATTTTATACGGTGGTAGAATATCGCTGTTTATCGGGTTGATATCCACCGTGTTATCGACTACGATTGCGGTGATCTACGGATCCTTCAGTGGAATCGCACCGGAGTGGATTGATGAATTGATGATGCGTTTTACAGAAATTTTATTGAGTATTCCTTCAATTCTGTTAATTATCTTTCTTCAGGCACTGGCAGGAAAGAACTCAGTTGTCGCAATCACCATAGTGATTGGGTTTACCAGTTGGATGAATATTGCAAAAATGGTACGCACCGAGGTACGACAGCTCCGTGAGAGTGAATATCTGATTGCTGCAAAATGTATGGGTGGAAGTTTCTGGCATATTTTACGTGTGCATTTGCTGCCGAATTTTGTTTCATCGATTATGTTTATGGTCGTGATGAACATCAGAAGTGCAATCATAGCAGAGTCAACATTGAGCTTTCTTGGGATTGGTCTTCCGATGGAAATCATTTCCTGGGGGAGCATGCTCTCGCTTTCTGAAAAGGCATTGATGACAAACTCCTGGTGGATCATTCTGATTCCGGGAATCGTGCTTGTAATCACGTTACTGTGTATTACGGAGCTGGGAGAAGCTTTGCGTAAAAATGTGAATCAGAAAGAAGGAAATTTATAGAGAATTTCTATAGAATAGTTTGATAACCTATAGTAAAAATGTTATACTGAAAAACAGAAGCCTGGAGGTTAAAATACCTGAATGAATAGGTAAAGGAGAACGGTAGAATGGTAACAGTAAATGCTATGGGAGATAAATGCCCGGTTCCGGTAATCAAGACAAAGAAAGCATTAGATGCTTTGACAGCTCCGGAGACAATAGAAGTTCTCGTTGATAATGAGACAGCAGTGGCTAATGTGACAAAGATGGCACAGAGTACAGGCGCAACAGTAACACAGGAGAAGCTTGGAGAGGATGAATATAAAGTGACAATCCAGGCGCTTGCAGGAGAAGGAACTCAGACAGCACCGGCGGGTGCGGTTTGCGATTGTGTTCCGACAGGGGATACGGTAGTTGTGATTTCTTCTGACAAGATGGGAAGTGGAAATGATGAGCTCGGAAAAGTGCTGATCAAAGGTTGCATCTTTGCAATCACACAGCTTGATGAGCTTCCAAAGAAGATGATCTTCTACAACGGTGGCGCTAAGATCACATGTGAAGGATCTGACTCTCTGGAGGATCTGAAGAATCTGGAAAGCCAGGGCGTTGAGATTGTGACTTGCGGAACATGTCTGGATTATTATGGAATGAAAGACAAGCTTGCAGTAGGAACAGTTACAAATATGTATGACATTGTCGAGTCTATGAATAATGCAGGTAAGATTGTGAAACCTTGTTAGAAACATAGGAACAGTTACAGTAATTTGAAAATGTGATGGAAAAGCTGCTGCAACAGCTTTTTTGTATATCGAGGGAATTATTTTGAAAAAGTATTCGAAAGGAAGTGGGCGAAATGAGTAAGGGACTCAAAGAGATTCATCTGACACAGATGACAAAGACAGCTGGTTGAGCGGCCAAAATCGGTCCTGAGACCCTTGCCCAGGTTCTGGGTAAGCTGCCTAAATTTTCCGATGAGCGTCTGCTTGTCGGTGTTGAGACATCAGATGATGCCGCAATTTATAAAATATCGGATGAGACTGCCATGATACAGACACTGGATTTCTTCACACCGGTTGTGGACGATCCGTATCTGTTCGGACAGATTGCAGCGGCGAACTCCTTAAGCGATGTATATGCAATGGGAGGAGAGCCGAAGGTTGCATTGAATATTGTATGTTTTCCAAATTGTCTGGATCCGGAGATCTTAGGGGAGATCTTGCGAGGCGGAGCAGACAAGGTGTTAGAAGCAGGAGCCGTTCTGGTCGGAGGTCATTCGGTGCAGGATGATGAACCGAAATACGGACTCTCGGTAACAGGCTTCGTTCACCCGGATAAGATTTATAAGAATTACGGGTGTCAGCCGGGAGATGTGCTGGTTCTGACCAAACAGCTTGGAAGTGGTATTGTGAATACAACAGTGAAAGCACAGATGGCTTCCGAAGCAGCCGCAGATGAAGCTGCGAAAGTAATGGCTTCATTGAACCAGAGAGCGAAAAGAGCAATGGAGAAACACACGATCCACGCATGTACAGATGTGACGGGATTTGGATTGCTGGGACATTGCACAGAGATGGCCGAGGCAAGTGAAATGACTCTGGAATTATATCCGGAGCAGATTGAATATATGACAGAAGCGATTGCATATGCAAGAATGGGACTCGTTCCTGCAGGAGCATATAAGAACCGGGAGTTTGCAGCGGAAGGACTGGATGCAGGAGACGTAGAAGAGGTCTATTTAGATCTGATCAGCGATCCGCAGACTTCAGGAGGACTTCTTGTCAGTGTCCCAAGAAAAGAATTAGACAGTCTGTTAGCAGACTTTGAGGCAGTGGGAATGGAGACGAAAGTTTCTGTTGTAGGCTGTGTTAAAGAGCGGCAGGAAAAACTCATCCAACTAAAAAAAGGAAAAATGGAAATGCTGTAAGAGATTTCTTGTTACTGTTCACAGTGCTCTGTGAGCAGTAACGGTTTCTTGCGGCATTTCGCTGTAGAAAGAGAAATTAAGGAGCAGCAGTAGTTGGAAAAGTCAGATCAGAATAAGAAAAGAGAAAATTTACAGAAAGAAAAGAATCAGATCTTTCGCCTGCTTCCGCGAGTAGATGACTTGATGAAGAAAGAAAATGTTCAGAGACTGGCAGAGAAAGAAGGATATGAGCGTGTTCTCGGAGCAGTCAGAGATTCTGTGGAGAATCTGAGAAATGAAATCTCACAAGGAATCAAAAAGGGAATCAGTGAGCATGAAGCGAAAGAAATGATTCAGAAATTTCTGTATGAGATAGAATCAAGTTCAAAGAAATCAGAAGTGAACCATCTTCTGGAACAAGAACAGAAAAAGGAGATCCAACCGGTTTATAACGGAACAGGAGTAATCCTTCATACCGGGCTTGGACGTGCAACGCTTAGTCATGAGATTGCGGAAAAACTGAAAGCAGTTGCAGAGAATTATTCCAGTCTGGAATATGATTTACAGACTGGAAAACGTGGAAACAGGACCGGATATGCAGAAGAATTGCTTTGTCAGATCACGGGAGCAGAAGCGGCAATTGTTGTGAATAACAATGCCGGAGCTGTACTTCTTGCTTTGAGTGCATTGACAAAAGGCGGAGAAGTGATCGTCTCCAGAGGAGAACTTGTTGAAATCGGAGGGAAATTCCGTATTCCGGAAGTTCTTGAATTAAGCGGTGCTATTTTGAAAGAAGTCGGGACAACCAATCGTACAAGGATAGAAGATTATAAAGCAGCAGTCAGTGAAAAGACAAAAGCATTTTTGAAAGTCCACACAAGTAATTACAGAATTGTCGGGTTTACAGAATCGGTAAGTGCAGAAGAATTGTATGAATTAAGTACTGGTCTGATAGAGTGCACGCAGGAATTGCCACCTGAAAACTTCGAGAATCATACGGAACGAAGTGGAATTCCAGTGATTGAAGATCTGGGCAGTGGTGTACTTATAAATTTGGAGGAATATGGTTTATCCAAAGAACCAACCGTACAGGAAGAAGTAAAGGCCGGTGCAGATGTTGTTTGTTTTAGTGGTGATAAACTATTTGGTGGAGCACAGGCCGGAGTCCTTGTAGGAAAGAAAAAATATATTGATCAGATGCGTAATCATCCATTGCTTCGGGCTCTTCGGGCAGATAAATTTACAATGACAGCAATAGAAGAAGTGTTGAAATGTTATCTGGATCAGAAAGAAGCGGTTCAAAAGATTCCAACATTGAGAATGCTGACAAGACCTGTGGAGGAAATAAAAGAGAAAGCAAGAGTCTGTGTTGATAGATGGAATCAAGAGGGAGCGTCTGTTCAGATTCGAGTGGAAAAATGTATTTCTAAGGCTGGTGGCGGTGCACTTCCCGAAACAGAGATTCCAAGTTATGGAGTAGCATTGGAATCAACGGAGATCACCGTTGAAGAATTAGAAAGCAGGATGAGAAATTTCTCAGTTCCGGTAATTGGAAGAATAAAGGAAGGGCGTTTCCTTCTGGATATGAGAACTTTCTCGGAAGAAGGAATCGAATATCTGGCGACACAGATCAGACATATTATGGAAAGAAAGCATAACTAAGAAAGAAAAACAGCATTAAGAAAGGGACTGCATTAGATGGAAAGACATGTGATCATCGGAACTGCCGGACATATCGATCATGGTAAGACGACACTGATCAAGGCATTAACGGGAAGAGATACAGACCGTCTGAAAGAAGAGAAAGCACGTGGAATCACAATTGATCTAGGGTTTACATGGATGGATTTGACAGACGGAGAGCGTGTCGGAATCATTGATGTTCCCGGGCATGAGAAATTTATCTCTAATATGACTGCAGGTGTGGTAGGAATGGACCTTGTTCTTCTTGTAATTGCAGCAGATGAGGGGATTATGCCACAGACAAGAGAACATCTGGCAATTTTACGCCTTCTGGGCGTTGAGAATATCCTTGTTGTTTTGAATAAATGTGACCTTGTGGATGAGGAATGGCTGGAGATGGTAGAACAGCAGATCTGTGAAGAAATGCAAAAGTTGCTTACAGTAGGTCAGAGAAATGATCAGGTAGAAGATAAGCTGGAATATAATGTGGACATTGTACGTGTTTCAGCAAAATCAGGAGCTGGAATAGAAGAATTAAGAAGTCAAATCCTGAAATGTGTAAAAAAGCAGAAAGAAATGTGGAAAATCCCTGCATTTCCAAGACTTCCTGTGGACAGAGTATTTTCAATTAAAGGAAGCGGAACAGTTGTGACGGGAACACTTCTTGAC
>UMJU01033909.1_pt1 | contig 13215 bp, 9 predicted proteins | sample 1966161 | NCBI WGS metagenome assembly UMJU01 (sample SAMEA4836156, study PRJEB28245) | human gut metagenome | biome: gut microbiome; material: fecal sample | place: Denmark | collected 2008 | reverse complement strand
TGAATGGCTGCAGCCATGGCCAGACCGCCGCCGAACAAAAGCAGCACGTCCCAACTCACACCCTTAGCCGCACTCGACCAGTCCAGCGCATGGATGCCCTTTTTCGCGTCCACGGGGATGATAAAGAGAATGATGCCGGCAGCCATAGCGATCACGGTGTCGCTCATCGGCTTCAAGGGCTTGGTGCCTGCGATTTCAAGGCCGCGCAACACCGGACCGAACGTCCAAAGCAAAGCAGCAACCACGAACACGATCAGAACCGTCCATTCGCCGCGGGTGAGCGGGCCGAGATGCTTGATTTCGCTATTGACCCATTCCTTGCCGCCGGGCAGTTCACCGGGCTGCTCGCGGAAAAGCACGTGCACCAGGAGCAAATAGGTGGCGATGATGAGAATCGTCATGGTCGGGAACGAGATCTTGAGCCAATCGACGAAGCTCACGGGGTCGCCGTAAGTCTGCTCGACAAATCGAGCCAAAATGCCATTGGGCGGAGTACCGATAAGAGTGTAGACGCCGCCCAACGAAGCCCCGTAGGCCACACTCAGAAGCAGGCACACGCCAAAGTTGCGTTCTGCCTTATCGATGGGCTGATCAATGCGTGTGGAGCGAACCACCGCCATCAGAGCAAGGGCAATCGGAAGCATCATGGCCGCCGTAGCCGTGTTGGACACCCAGGCCGACAAGAAGCTCGTCGCGAGCATGATGCCGAGCACAATTTGCTTGGGCTTGGTACCCACGATGCGAATCGTGTGCAGAGCAATACGACGGTCAAGACCCCAGCGAGCGATACCGGCAGCGATCAAGAAGCCGCCCAAGAAGAGATAGATCGTATCGTTGGAGTATTCCTTGAGCGTCTGAGCCGGCGTTGCAACACCCAAGAGCGGGAAGCACACAATCGGCAACAGTGCGGTGACGGCAATCGGAACAGCTTCGGTAAACCACCAGATGGCCATCCAGAGCACCATACTCACGCAAGCGCGTGCGGCGTGGCTAAGCTGTGTCACATCACCCTTGGCACTGATGTACGTTTCGGGCAGGATGAAATAAAGAGCCAGGGCAAGCAAGGGGCCCAGGACGAGAGGGATGACTTTGGACTTGTTGTCCAGTGCGCCGATCTCAATACTGGATTCGTGCATGTTTGCCTCCTAAAAGAAGGGCAACTGTCTGGGTAAAGATCGGCGAAGAATGCCGTATCGACTGTTGCTCAGGGTTATTCGTACTCACGTCATCTCTTTGTTAAGAGATCATCGAGTTTTGATGTTAGTCAACGGCAATGTGCTCTAAAACCCCTCTTTCTTAGTAAAAACCCTAATAAAATAAAAATATTTAAGACATTTATAAAATTTTCACTATCAACCTCCATGCCTGCCTCTAATGTGTTCCGCTCAGGCGTTCGGCTCAAAAAAAAACCGAACTCCCGCACAAACGGAAATTCGGCTTTTCGTGTCGTCTCCCCGGGTAAGGAGACTGGAGCCCGGGGAGATATGCTGTCGCAAACAGCCTTCGATTACTTGTCGGCGAACCAGTTGACAGTCGGAACGTAGCGGGTGGCGGCGTTGCCGGATTCCACGAGGTCCTTGCCATAACCCCAGTAGGTGTAGGCCGTCAGAGAGCCGCAGCAGACCATCAGGAAAGCGATCACGAGCATGGCCTTGCGCAGACCGTGAGCACGGCCCTTGATAACGTCCCACTTCACGGCCAGACGATACAAACCGATCATGCCGTGCAGTTCGGTGGCAACCAGGAAGATGAGCGTCCAGATCAGGCCGTTGTGATAGGTGTGAACGGACGAGAGGTTGGGATCAATTTCGGACGGAGCCGTGAGCATGCCCATGACGTGCGGGAACACCATGCCGGTGAGAATGATGGCGGTCACGAACTGGATGAACCACAGAGAGGAATCGGTGTGGTGCACAACCTTCACGTGAGCGCGGATGTCACGGAACTGCTTGTAGGAAGTCGGGAAGCGACGCAGAGCGCACAGAGCGTGGATGATAACGCAGAGCGTGATGAAGCCCACGAACAAGAAGTGCAGCCAGATCTGTTCATGACCGAAGATCGGGGTGCCGCCGGAGACCTGAATCAGGTTCCAGAAGAGGTCCTTGCCGACCTGAATCGAACTCGTAAAGGCCATATGGCAGAACAGGAAGATGCCGAGGATGGCGCCGGTGACGGACTGAGCCACGTCAACGTAGGCAGGCCACTTGCTGGCACGCTTAGCATCCTTGAGGGTCACGCCGGCGATGACTTCGGGGCCGGTGGGGGTATGACCGTACTTGATGTTGTCGGGAGTCATGATCGATTTCCTTAATTTTTTATTGAAATGAGATCGCGGGCAGAGACGATCGCCCCGACCCTTGATTTTGATGAGCGAATGATGCTCCTTTCAGATGTTTTTAATATTGATATAGATCAAGTTTCCATCGCTTAGGGATCGGGTTGTTTTATTCTTTTTCGGTCTTTTTGCGGGTTATCCCGCATTAACAGCGAAACTTCGTCGTCCAATTTCTTTAAAAGATAAATGTAAACCCTTAAATTCTCAAAAAATTCAACAACTCGCCTTTCGAACGCGGCTGCGCTTTTTGGGAGTCTTTCCGTCGGCTGTCGCATGTAGCCACTGTCCTGTGATACTCTCGGGGCACTTCATCAGATCTTCGGGCGTCCCTTCAAAGACGAGTTGTCCGCCCGCGTTACCGCCTTCGGGGCCGATATCGACCACCCAGTCAGCTCCGGCAATCACGTCGGTGTTGTGCTCAATCACAATGACGGTATTGCCAAGCGCCGTCAAACGGCGCAACACCCGCATCAGCACGGCGACGTCTTCAAAGTGAAGGCCGGTTGTCGGTTCGTCCAATATATAGAGCGTGCGCCCCGTATCGCGGCGCGCCAACTCCTGAGCAAGTTTGATGCGTTGTGCTTCACCGCCCGAGAAGGTTACGGCGCTTTGCCCCAGACCGATGTAACCCAGCCCTACTTCTTCGAGCATTTCAAGCTTGCGGACGATCTGCGTGTGCACGTCGAAAAAGGGCAGTGCGTCGCTCACCGTCATGTCAAGCACATCGGAAATCGACTTGCCTTTGTACTTGACTTCCAATGTTTCACGGTTGTAGCGCTTGCCGTGACAGACTGGGCAGTCAACGTAAACCGGCGGCAAAAAGCCCATTTCAAACTTGATGCGTCCTTCACCTTCGCAGGCCTCGCACGCACCGCCCTCTGTATTAAAGCTAAATCGCCCCGGCCCGTAGCCTCGCTCGAGCGCTGCCGGTGTAGCCGCAAATACTTCGCGAAGCGGCAACATGAGCCCGGTGTAGGTTGCCGGGTTCGAGCGCGGCGTTTTGCCGATCGCGCTCTGGTCAACCTCAATGATCTTGTCGAAATAATCGGCTCCTTCGATTTCTTCAAAATCCAGTGGCTGCAATTTGGCGCGATGCAGTCGCTTTTTCATGTACCGACCCAGCGTTTCGTTAATCAGTGTCGACTTACCCGACCCCGACACGCCCGTGACCGCCACCAGAGCGCCGACCGGAAAACGGCACGTAATGTGCTTGAGATTGCGCCCTGAGGCCCCCTTGATGATAAGCGCCTCAGAATCGGTCGTAAACACCTTGTGCGGTGCCTGCGGCATCTCAAGGCGGCCACTCAGATACGCGCCCGTTTTGGAAGCTTCGCACGCGCAGATGTCTTTGACTTCACCCTGACAGACAACCTTGCCGCCCTGCGTACCGGCTCCCGGTCCCATATCCACCACCCAGTCGGCCGCACGAATCATCTCGGGGTCATGCTCAACCACGACGACTGTGTTGCCGGCCTTCGTGAGTTTCTTGAGCATCTCAATGACGCGTCCCGTATCGCGCTGATGCAGGCCAACCGTCGGCTCATCGAGTACATAGGTCACGCCCGTCAAACCGGCGCCAAGCTGCCCGGCCAAACGAATGCGCTGAACTTCGCCGCCCGAAAGGCTTGACGTTTCGCGCGACAGTGTGAGGTACCCCAAACCAACGTCAATCAAAAAGCGAACGCGCTTTAAGACTTCGTCAAAAAGAGGCTTGGCCACGCATTTCAATTCCGACGAAAGCTCCAACGCTTCGATGCGCGTTACAAGCTCAATGAGTGGCAGACGCTGCATTTCGATCAAATTGATGCGGTTTTCCGGCACGCCCACGTAGACATTTTTAACTTCGGCTCGGTGACGCGTGCCGTCGCAGGCCGGACAGACGGTGGTGCGCCGCAACACGCGCATGCCGTTTTTGACCGCCTCGCTCGTCGTGCGCTTCCATTTCTTTTCAAGCTGTGCGATCACACCTTCAAAATCGGGCATGCCGAGTACGTCGCGCTGCGCCTTGTTCGGACCATAGAGCACATAGTCTTTGATATCCGGGGAAAGCTCCTCAAAAGCGACATCCAAAGAAAAGCCCAAAAGGCGCGAGGCCGTCGACAAATCCGCAAAATTGGCTCGGTTTTGCGGCGTACAGCCGCACACGGCTCCCTGCCGCAACGACAGTCGTGCGTCGCTTACCACCAATGCCGGATCGAATCGTTCGACTTCCCCCGAGCCCTCGCACACGGGGCAAGCTCCGAGCGCGTTATTAAACGAGAACATCGCGGGACTCAAATCAGGCGCCGTAGCCTCGCAAATCGGACAGCAATAGCGCGTGTGAAACACCCGACGTTCACCGGTGTCCATTCTCAGATAGGCTGCGCGACCGTCAGCGGCCTTGATGGCCGCTTCAAAGCTTTCGGCCAAGCGCGAACGCTGAGCGTCGGAACTTTTGAGTCGATCAATCACGATGTCGATCGTGTGACCCGCCGCAGACTCGGCGAGCATTTCCTGCGACATATCGTCGAGCGCATACGTTTGACCATCGAGCAAAAGACGCAGAAAGCCACGCTTGGTCAACTGTTTGCACACTTCGGCAAGCGAAACGGCTCCCGGGATTTTCAGCGGCGCCAAAATCAGAACGCGAGTTCCTTCTTCAAACCCCAACACGGCGTCGACCATGTCGTGTACGCCGCTTTTTTGCAGCGGCACGTCGTGCTCGGCACAGTACGGCACACCGGCTCGCGCAAACAGCACGCGCAGGTAGTCATTGATCTCGGTCATCGTGCCCACCGTCGAGCGCGATCCCGCCGTCGTCGTTCCTTGGCCGATGGCAATACACGGCGACAGTCCCTCGATACTGTCCACGTCGGGCTTGTCCATCACATCCATGAAGCGACGCGCGTAGCTCGAGACACTTTCGGCGTAGCGTCGCTGACCTTCGGCGTACAAAGTATCGAAAGCCACGGAACTCTTCCCCGAGCCCGACGGTCCGGTGACAACCGTGAGCTTGCCGCGCGGAATATCCACATCGACATTTTTGAGGTTATGCGTACGAGCGCCGCGAATACGGATGGTGTTGGGCATGAACGGACCTTTCTCTTACGAACAAGCGCCCAGCTTAAGTTTTGGCTTAGGCGAATCGATTACTATACAGCGCAATTCGCTCTAAAGCAGTGTTTTTTCTTCTTATGTCTTCAACCTTGACCGGCACGCCAACTGCTCCATTGCGCCTCACACGACAGGAACGCACCGCCTCCATGACACTCGGTGCGGTGTTTGCGCTGCGCCTGCTGGGCATTTTTCTGATTCTTCCCGTCTTTTCCGTCTGGGCGCAGACACTGGAAGGCGGCTCGAACGCCTTTATGGTCGGTTTGGCACTCGGCGTCTACGGTCTGACGCAAGCCGTACTCCAAATTCCTTTCGGCGCGGCGAGCGACCGATTCGGACGCAAACCCGTGATCGTGACGGGCCTCTTAATTTTCATCTTTGGAAGTCTTTTGGCCTATACAGCCGATGACATCACAACGCTGCTTTTTGCGCGGGCCTTGCAGGGTGCCGGAGCTGTGTCGGCCGCCGTCACCGCCATGATCTCCGACAGTGTCCGCGACAAACTGCTCACGCGCGCCATGGCTTTTGTCGGCGCTTCCATCGGCATCAGCTTTACCTTTTCACTCGTTCTTGCCCCCGTTTTGGCCGATTCGATCGGCGTACCGGGCATCTTCCTTCTGACAGCCGTGTTATGCGTACTGGCCATCGCCGCCGTGCTGATGCTTCCAACCGCTCCCGTCAAGCGATTTGAGGATTTTCAAGTACGAGCCAGGTTAAGAGACGTGTTTTTGCACGGTCAACTGATGCGCCTTAATCTGGGTATTTTTTCGTTGCACATGGCTCAAATGGCGCTTTTCGTCGTCATTCCTCTTCGCCTTGTGGAACTCGATCTGGCCGTGGCGCACCACTGGACTGTTTATCTTCCGGCCGTGCTTGTGAGTCTGGCCTTTCTGATGCCCGTTTTAAAACACGCCGAAAAAAAAGGACGCACCAAGGAATTGTTCGTTGGCGCCATTTGCCTGGTGTTGGTCGCATTCGCCGGATTTGAGATTTTTGACAACTCTGTTCTTCTCATTTCCGTTTTGCTGTTAGTATTCTTCTCCGGCTTTAACGTCCTGGAAGCTTCCCTGCCTTCGCTCGTGTCAAAAACAGCGCCGCAGGAGTGCAAAGGATTGGCGCTCGGCGTGTACAACACCACGCAGTCCGTCGGTGTCTTCATCGGCGGGGCCGCCGGCGGCTGGCTTTATTCAGCCTTCGGCACGCACGGCGTGTACGGCTTTTGCGCCGCGCTGATGATTCTCTGGATCATTGCGGCGCAGGGCATGACGGCTCCGACCCCAAGAAACGTTGAAGCGGACTCTTGACTCTCTCGAGAGATTAAAGTTGGTATCTAACTACATATTTGGCTTTATTAGGATTTTTTAGTCATGGCTTCTATTAACAAGGTCATCTTGATCGGCAACCTCGGCAGAGATCCCGAAACGCGTTACACCGCTGACGGCGGCACTGCCATCTGCAATATCTTGATGGCCACTTCGCGTCGCTACAAGGACAGTCAGGGTCAGCTGCAGGAAGAAACCGAGTGGCACCGTGTTGTTTTCTTCGGCCGTCAGGCCGAGGTTGCGCAAACCTACCTGCGCAAAGGCAATCCGGTCTACATCGAAGGTCGTTTGCGTACCCGCCGCTACACCGACAAAGAAGGCGTCGAACGCTATTACACTGAAATCATCTGCGAAACGATGCAGTTGCTCGGCAGCCGCAATTCCTCTTCAGCTCCGGCCCATCAAAGCGACGAGGCGTTCGAGTCTCCGCGCCGTGCAGCCCCCGCAGCTCGCCCGGCCGCTCAGCCTGCCCAGCCCGCTCAGCCGGCTGTCGCAGCCGACAGCTTCAGCGACGATGACATTCCGTTCTAATCGCTGAAAACATTCCGGCAGTTTTCCCAGACCGGTCTCCGAGAAATTCGGAGGCCGGTCTTCTTTATTCGTGTCGAACAGCTTCAATCGGGTCGAGTCGCGCGGCGCGCCTGGCAGGGAAGTAACCGAAGATGACACCAGTGAGCGCGGCAAAGGCAAAGCTCACGATGTTGATCATCGGATCGAACGTATAAGGAACATCCATCCAGCCGGTGATCAGATAGGAAGAACCGGTGGCAAGCAAGATGCCGATGACGCCGCCCATGCAGCCGAGTACCACGGCTTCAATCAAAAACTGCATCAGCACTTCGCGGGCCGTAGCACCGATTGCCAAACGCACGCCGATTTCCCGTGTACGTTCCGTGACCGACACCAACATGATATTCATGATGCCGATGCCGCCGACAAGCAGACTCACTGCGGCCACGGCTCCTAGCAATGCAGTCATGATCTGCGTGGTCGAAGCCACTTTTTCAGCCACTTCTGCCGTATCAAGAATCGAGAAGTTGTCGTCGTCACCTTCGGACAAAGATCGACGCTCTCGCATCAGATCTCGCACGAGCCCCTTGAGATGCACGCGGTCACTTTGCGGATCGATGCTGATGAGAATCGTGTTGACGCGATTGTTGCCGATCAAGCGGCGCGCGGCCGTATTAAACGGAATGACCACGAGATCATCCTGGTCGCCCCCCATCGCTGCCGTTCCCTTCTCGTTAAGAAGCCCCACAATGCGGCAGGAAAATGAATTGACGCGCAGCATTTCACCGATCACAGGAGCGCCGGGGCCGAACAATTCTTTTTGGATGGTTGTGCCGATCACGCAAACGGCGGCACCGGACATTTCCTCGGCCGGTTCAAAAAATCGACCTTCGGCAAGCGTTCGGTTATCGGTGGTGAAGTAGTCCGAACTCGAACCGATGATTGTCGTCGTCCAGTTCTTGCCGTTGGCCACCACGATGGTGCTTCGCTGCGACTGAGGCGCCGCTGACAAAACGCCTGCAATTTGGTCTTCGAGCGCTTCGACGTCCTCGAGTTTAAAACTCGGAGCGCCGGCCGCACCGCCCGGTCCCATGCGCTGCCCTTTGCGAAGCATCAGCTGATTGCTGCCGAAACTTTCGATCTGTTCCTTGACGGCTTCAGTGGCGCCATTGCCCACCGTCACCATCGTAATGACGGCCGCCACACCGATCACGATACCCAAGACCGTCAGAAGCGAGCGCAAAGGATTACGCCGGATCTGGCGAAATGCCAACAAAAACGCGTTGCCGAGCATTTATTTACCCTCCTGCGGCGTATCACTAGCGATCATTCCGTCGATGCAATGCACGCAGCGCCGCGCGTAAGCCGCCATGTCAGGCTCATGCGTCACGAGCACAATGGTGATCTTGTCGGACTTGTTGAGGTCAGTGAGGAGCTCCATGATTTCCACACTCTTGCGGCTGTCAAGGCTTCCCGTCGGTTCATCGGCCATCAAAAGAAGCGGCTTGGTGACAATGGCTCGAGCAATGGCCACGCGCTGTTGCTGGCCGCCCGAGAGTTCCGCCGGCGTATGGTCTTCCCACTGCAACAGCCCCACGCGATCGAGCGCAGCGCGCGCCAATTCGTGACGCTCTGCCGTCGGTACGCCACGGTACAAAAGCGGAAGCTCCACGTTTTCAAGAGCTGTCGTACGAGCTAAAAGATTGAACCCTTGGAAGACAAACCCCATGAAGCGTCGACGCAAGAGCGCCCGCTCGTCGTTGGTGAGCCTCTCCACATGCAAACCTTGAAAGAGATACTCGCCGCTGGTGGGACTATCGAGCGCACCGATGATGTTCATGGTCGTTGACTTGCCCGATCCCGAGGGGCCCATGATCGCCACGAACTCACCTTGATCAATCGTCAGATCGATCCCGCCCAAGGCATTGAAAGCTGCCTCCCCGGTGCCGTAACGCTTGACGATGCGACGCAGTTCAATGAGATGTCCACTCATCGTTCACTCCCATCTCCCCTAGGGCATACCCTTGAGCTGATCGGTAATCACTTTGTCACCGGCCTGAAGCGGACCGGAAATCACTTCGGTCATCCGTCCGTTGGTCAGCCCCGTCACAATCTCCACCGGCTTGGCGTTGCCTTTTTCGTCAACCACGTAAACGGTTTGATTACGTTGGTATTGAGCAAGCGACACTTCTTTGGCGGTCTTCGTGCCACGCGGACGATGCGGCGGCATCATGATGCCCACACCGGATTTTTGTGAATCTGAGTTCACAACCGGCTTAAAGCGCAGCGCTGTGCTCGGTACCAAAAGTGCGTTTTCGCTTTTGGCCGTATTGATCGTTGCCGTCGCCGTCATTCCTGGACGCAACTCGAGCTGTGGATTTTTAACATCCAGATACGCCGTGTACGTGATCACGTTGTCTGTGGAAGTGGTCGAACCGTAAGCTACCTTGGTGAGTTTGGCGGGAAAACGCTTATTGGGGTAGCTTGCCACCGTAAAGGTTGCATCCTGCCCTTCCTTCACCTGTCCGACATCGGCTTCGTCGACATCCACCTCAAGTTCCAGTTCTCGCAAATCGGTTGCCACCGTCAGGAGCTCAACGGCCTGCAGACTTGCCGCCACCGCGTAACCGGGTTCAACCGAACGCGTAAGCACCACACCGTCGACCGGACTCTTGATCTGAGATTTGGAAAGGTCGGTAAGCCGCGTATCCAGCGTTGCCTGCGCATCGTCAATTGCCGCCAGAGCCGACTGCACGCCGGCTTTGGACTTCAGGACCGTTGCGCGTTGCACGTCAAGTTCCGTGCGCGAGGGCAAACGTCCGCCCGAACTCTTGTTGAGCTCTTCATAGCGGCGCATCTTTGCTTCGGCTTCCACAAGCGTTGCCTGCGCTTCGGCCAAAGAAGCTTTCGCGCTTGCAAGCGAAGCCTTGGCCTGATTGACATTGGCCTTGAGGTTGGAGTCATCCAGTTCAATTAGAACGTCACCCGCCTTGACGACGCTGTTGACGTCAACGTTGACCTTGCGCACGATGCCCGACAGCTCGGAGCCAATCGAAACCGTACGCACCGGATTGACGGTGCCATTGGCCACCACGGTCACTTCCAGAGGTCCGCGGGTAATTTCCACCGTGCGATAAGTCGGAGCCTTCACCTTATCGGCGAATCCAAAATACCAGACACCGGCTGCGGCAACGGCCGCAATGACCGCAACGACTCCGATTCGAAACGCGCGGGAGCTCTTGGTGCCGGCGCGCAATTCGTTAATCGTCAATTTCTTCTCTGTCATTTTTTATCCTGCCGTTTCATTGTCGGTCGCCCGAGGGGTTGTGTCTGCCGCCTTTGTTTCCACTGCGGGCTTCCAGCCGCCTCCCATCGCACGATAGAGCGCAATGAGCTGCGTGGCCAAATCGGCCTTGTTACTTTGTTCGTTTTCGCGAACGGAATAAAGCGTTCGCTGCGTGTTGAGCACAGTCTGATAGTCGGTCAGCCCCGCTGAATATTGCTGCATGGCAAGGTCCGCCGCCGACTCGGCAGCTGTGAGAGCTCGCTGCAGTGCGTCGGCCCGACTCTGCGATGTGGTGATCCCCGTGATCGCGTTTTCGGTCTGCTCGAGCGCTGCCAGAAGCGTCTTGGTGTAGTTCGCGCGAGCCTGATCCAAAGCGGCGAGCTGCTGCTCAGTTGCCGTCACCTGCGCACCCCAGTCCAGAAGCGGTAAGGAAAGAGCGGCTAAGATGCCCGCAACCCCCGTGCCGGACGCTCCCAGCGTTGAAATCGTTGCCGCCTGCGTTCCTAGATTGCCTGACAAGTTCAATGTCGGGAACCACTGACTGCGCGCTTCATAGACACGATCGGACGCCGCTTCCAAAGAATAGGTCGCCGCTCTCATATCAGGCCTCTGCTTGAGCGTTTCTGCAGGAAGCGATACAGCCAACGCCATCGGAGCCGCCGGCACCGTTTCAGCCGGTTTTACGTCAAGCGTAGCCACCGACTGCCCGGTTAACCGCGCCAGAGCGTTGCGGTAGCTGTCGATGCTTTGTTCAAGAAGTGGGATCTGCGCCCGAGCGTTTTCTTCATTGGACACTGCCTGGTCAACTTCCGTTTTGTCACTCAAGCCCGATTCATAGTTCCAACGGGCAATGTCGGCTGCCTGCTTGTAATTGGACAGCGTCATTTCGGCAATGAGCTTTTGCACATACGCAAGACGCAGATTCACATAAGTTTGTGCCACTTCAGCCGCCACGGCAATGCGCGTGTCTTCCAGCGTCATGGCGCTGGCCATTGCTTCCAGATCGGCCGCTCGCTTGGCTGCGATATTGCCGCCAGCAAGCGAAATCGACCACGCGCCCGAAGCGCCCGCCTGCCAACCTTCCGTCCAGTTGTTCTGCGCTCGATTGCCCGAGCCCTGTCCGTTTGCCGTAAACGTTGGGAACAACGCAGCCGTCGCATCGTCGGCCAACGCAGCCGCCGAGCGCAAATTCGCGAGCGCCGTCAGAATGTCGGTGTTGTGCTGTGCCGCCGCCTGCAACAAAGCGGTCAGTTCCGGATTGTTCCAGGCCTGCCACCAAGTTTTGTCCCCCAGCAGCGACGGCGGCTGAAGCTGCGGCATCGCCGCCGTCCATTTGGCGGGCTCGAGCTTTGCCTGCTCTTCAAGAAACTGCGTGTTGCTTGCACAACCGGCAAGTAGCGCACAGACAGCAGCAATCAAAGTGAGATGCGTTCGTTTCATTGTTTCAAATTTCAAAATCTGAATCTTCGTTCAGTGCCGATTGGTCTCTTCACACGGTAATCTAGAGCGTGTCTTTACAAAGAAGGGCAAGAGTTTTGTAAAGCTACGCAAATTTCGACTTCAGTACAATGCCGAATCCGCACAAACGGTTTTGCTTGTGCAATTATCTTGACACAGAGCCTCGGCATTGAGAGAACGCCGGGGGAGTTTTTTCGCAAAACTATTCGACTGCGATCGCTTGTTTCAGTTTTCGGGAGCTTTTTTATGTACGCACGTCCTTCGAAAATCCTCATCATCGACGACGACGTTGAACTCGTCACGCTGCTCGTCGACTATTTCACGCTCGAAGGGTTCGAAGCCTCGCCCGCACACTCGGGCATCGAGGGTCTGCAAGTCCTTGAACACAAAGAATTCGACCTCATCATTCTCGACGTTATGATGCCCGGCATCTCCGGCGTCGAGACTCTTCAGCGTATCCGTGAGAAGTGGCGTACTCCCGTACTCATGCTCACTGCCCGCGGCGATCCTGTCGACCGCATTCTCGGTTTAGAGCTCGGAGCAGACGACTACGTTCCGAAGCCCTGCTCGCCGCGTGAACTCGTCGCACGCATCCGCGCCATCCTGCGCCGCGTGGCAGGCAACGAGAGCAACCGCGGTCCGGTACAGGTAGGCAAACTTCAGATTGACCTGGCACAACGCCGTGCTCATTACGACGGCAAGCAGATTCCACTCACAGGAACAGAACTTTCTCTGCTTGAAATGCTTGCTCGCTCCGCAGGCCAGCCTGTTCCCAAAACGGAAATTTATCCGCGTATTTTGGGTCGTCCCATGGGGCGTTACGACCGCGCCATCGATGTACACATCAGCGCCATCCGCCACAAGCTCGCTCAGGAAGGCGTTGAGGGGATTGCCATCGAAAGCGTGCGTGGTGTCGGCTATCAGCTCGTGCGTTTGGACTAATTGCAAAGGATCTTCGGTTTGGTGCGTTTGAACTCCGTCAGCGGCATTTTCTTCCGCTTTTTTGCCGGTATCTGGCTCACGCTTCTGCTCGTGGGAGCTTTGGTTTGGGGGGCCTCTTCTTTTTTTACTGAGGCACCTTCGAATTACGGTTCCTTTGAGCGCAGTCCGGCCGCAGAGCGCGCAATTGGCACAGCACTGGGCATTGCCCGCTGGGGCGGGGAAGATGCCCTGATCACTTGGCTCAAAGATCCCGAAGTCAACACACGCCC
>UMJU01007000.1_pt1 | contig 13245 bp, 7 predicted proteins | sample 1966161 | NCBI WGS metagenome assembly UMJU01 (sample SAMEA4836156, study PRJEB28245) | human gut metagenome | biome: gut microbiome; material: fecal sample | place: Denmark | collected 2008 | reverse complement strand
ATCCGTAGTCAGCTACTCTATTCAGTTGAGCTACGCGGCCTCTTTGTTTAACGGGTGCAAAGATACGTACTTTTTTCGAATTAGCAAACAATATACAAACTTTTTTTGAAGAAATTTATTCGACAAAGCGATAATTAAACAACTGCCAGCCGATTGTCATCCCCACATTCCACTCCCTTCTCGGTGAGCTATAATGATTTACATAAGCAGAGATGGCTCCGAAGGGCAAATGACAAATAACAGAAACTTCTCCCATATACTCAAAGCGGGAGAATGCTTTTCCATAATACGCTTTATTCAATGCATTCTTTTTTATCGGAAAAATCGGCGTAAAGCCATAAAATTCTGTCCGAAACTGGAACATATCATTCAAAACATATATCGGTTTGATGCCGGCAGCCACATATTGGTTGGCACGAAAAGCTTCATTGTACATCAGTTTACTATGTGGAGTCGGTGCAAATTCTCCTGCCTGCATCATAGTTGCCGTATAATTCTCAGAAAAATTTTTCGACGAATACAGTGCTTCTGCCATCCATCCCAAGGTGAACTTCGGTCCCATTGTGTGATATGCCTCCTTCATATAAGAAATTTGCAACCATGATTGCCGTTCTTGCGGGGAAGGACTGTACCCTTCTTGCGGATTCCCAGGTTCAAATCTTTCCCTCCCGGTAAAGACCTGGGCTATCAGCTTCTCCAAATAACCTTTTGTCGCGTATTGCCGCGTATTTAGGGTACTCCCATAGAAACCGATGGAACCTCCCAAAAGTTTGTATGTACTTCTGTCCGAACGGTCCTTATCGAAATCTATTACGCTGGATTGAAAATAGTTATCTTCCAGTTGGCCATACCCCAGACTGAACTCCGCACGCTTATTGGCCAGAAACGGCAAGGCAACCATCAACTTCACAAAGCGCTCATCTTTTGAATTGAATGAAGGCTTGTCATTCTTGGAAAACAACTTATCCTTCTTGTAGTAATCGAAGGTACTGATTGAAGCAATAAAACGAAAGGATGTAGGTATGCGGGTAGGCAAATCAATCTTACCCATCAACTGTGCATTATTATAAATCTTACCCAACTGACCGTCAAAAGTTATTTCCTTGGAATAATAATTCAAGTTCTGATATCCTACTCCCAAATAGATTTGGTTTGAGCTCGTGGTAGAGACACTGCCCCCCAGACGCACGGAAAAATTATCCTCCATCTTCACCTTCAAATGCAGCTGATATAAATCGGCTTCCGAATCATACACTGCGTGAGGAACTATTTCCGAAATCATATTATCTGCCAGCAAACGGAAATACCCGCGCTTCAAGTCTTCATAAGTAAAGACTTCATGCTCCTCATCATGGAATTCTTTTTTGATGTAGGCTTGCTGTTGGGCATTCGCCCCTTCAATAATAATATCCCGGAAACGGAATTGAGGTAGGTTACTCCGGAAGACAAGGCGCCTCAAACGCACATTATCAGCATTCACCCTACGGTGAACACGGCTTTTGATGGAATCCATCATATTAAGAGTACGGTTGTAGCCTATATCGTGCAATTCCTGCAGACGGTCAAAATCCAGCAGGTTGACATCATCGTACTTGAAGGTCATGACTATACCCAATGAGTCCGGAATGGAATAATCGGTCTTCTGCATAATCATATTCTCCAATTGGCTCATCAGGTCATTCTCCTTCGGCTTACCGGGATTTGCCGCCACCACACTGCCAATAATGACATCCGGATGAAAATCTTCCCGCATCACATCCGTAGGGAAATTATTATAAATACCGCCATCATAAGCAAGTGTACTGTCTATTTCTATCGGTTTAAAGACAAATGGAAAGCTCATGGAAGCACGTACCGCATCTCCCAAATCCCCTTTACCCAATACCAATGGCTTTTTATTGTACACATCGGATGCTATACAGCGAAAAGGGACAAACAGATTGTTGAAATTACCGCCACATGCAGCTGTAGCGCGTGCAAACAATTCCACAAATACCAAATTCATCTGTATAGGGTTGACCATGCTTGTAGGAAGTATCTGGGGCTTTATATGCAGCGAGTCCCTAAAAGCGAAACGGATATTGAAAAATTCCGGTGAAGGACGATTCTTTTTAAAATAATACTCGTATTTGGGCTCCACTTTACCCGAATACCAACGCTTAAAGTCGGGAGAGCGCAACAGCGCCTCCATATCGTCCGGAGAATACCCCATAGCATACAGCGAACCGATGATAGCTCCCATAGAGGTTCCGGTTATATAATCAATGGGTATATTATTCTCTTCCAAAGCCCGGATAATGCCAATATGAGTCATGCCTTTTGCTCCACCGCCACTCAATACAAGCCCCACTTTCTGAGCTTGTAAAATAAAGGTACATAGAAGAAACGACAAAAACAATAAAACTCTTTTCATAACTATGCGATTCCGAGTAAGATAAATGTTCATTGCCCCAAATATAAACAATAGTTTCTAAAAATGCCGTATTCAACGGAGAAAATCACTTTATAATTGGTGAAAATGAATAAAAAAGGGTATTGCGACTCTGAAGAATCACAATACCCTTGCATATATTAAATGCAAATTTAAAGGGACTTATTTTATCAGGTCAATGCTTCTCTTGACAAAGTTGTTCAAAGCTTCACCTTTCAACATACCATTCTGCAACAGTGCCAAATCTATCAGCTGACGGACAACCTTATTCTTGGCTGCATAATCGGCAAAGACACCTTCTTTCTGCGTTTTCAGTTCATTCCACTTCTTATCCAGCTCACTTACCTTATCTTTTTCGGCAGTCGGTATATCCTCATCTTTCTTTCCTTCCTGCTTCTTTTTCAACTCATTACGTTGCTTGTTCACTTCATCCATCTCTGCCTGAACTGGAGCAACGGCAGCAGCACATTCCTTGTCCTCATCTGCCAGCACTTCCTTCACCAGCTTATGGTCTGAATTCAATACTAGGTTAAACATATCCGGCATTTCGCCATAGAAGCTCATTCCAGCCTGAATATTGGCCATTTCCTTCATACGGCGCATGTATTCGCTCTGAGTTATCATGATAGGAGTGGCGTTTTCGCCCAAAGCCTGCGCCGTGATGTTAAACTCCGTCTTATCCATCTTGGGCAACTGGCTCTTGAAGATGGAAGAAAGAACTTCCTGCTTGCCGGCTTCCAACGCTTCATTCTTCTTGTCTTCCTTGACAATCAGATTATCAATAATATCGCTGTCTACACGAGTGAAGCGAACCTTTTCGAACTTCTGTTCCAACATGCTCACCACCGCAATGTCCAGCTGTCCATCCATCAACAGCACATTGTATCCTTTATTCGTAGCGGCCTCTATATAGCTGTATTGTTCATCTTTATTGTTGGCATACAGATAAATCAGATTTCCATCCTTATCCGTCTGGTTATCTTTAATCAACGTCTTATACTCTTCGAAAGTATAATATTTGCTGTCTGTATCGGTGAAAAGGGCAAAATCCTTGGCTCTATCATAGAAATCTTCCTGCGTAAGCATTCCGTAGTTGATGAAGATTTTCAAGTCATTCCACTTTTCCTCAAACTGTTTACGGTCATTCTTGAAGATAGACTGCAAACGGTCTGACACCTTCTTCGTGATATATGTAGAAATCTTCTTCACGTTGGCATCGCTCTGCAGATAAGAACGGGAAACGTTCAATGGAATGTCCGGTGAATCGAGCACACCATGCAGCAGGGTCAAGAAATCAGGAACAATACCTTCCACCGAATCCGTTACATATACCTGGTTACAGTAGAGCTGAATCTTATTCTTGTTCAACTCAATGTTGCTTTTCACTTTAGGGAAGTACAGAATACCGGTAAGGTGGAACGGATAATCCACATTCAGATGAATCCAGAATAAAGGTTCGTCGGACATAGGATAAAGGTCACGGTAGAACTTCTTATAATCTTCATCTTTCAATTCGCTGGGTTTCAGCGTCCACAACGGGTTGGAATCATTGATGATATTATCCTCGGCAGTTTCAACCTGCTTGCCGTCTTTCCATTCTTTCTTCTTGCCGAATGCAACCGGAATAGGGAGGAAACTGCAATACTTCTTCAACAAAGAGGAGATGCGTGCTTCTTCAAGGAATTCCTTGCAGTCATCGTCTATGTAAAGAACGATATCCGTACCACGTTCTGCCTTATCAGTGTCTTCAATCGTAAACTCCGGACTGCCATCGCATGTCCACTTTACAGCCTGGGTGCCTTCCCGATAGGATTTAGTGATGATTTCGACTTTCTTGGCAACCATAAAAGCCGAATAGAAACCCAATCCGAAATGGCCGATGATGGCGTTGGCATCGTTTTTATATTTCTCAAGGAAGTCATTGGCGCCAGAGAAAGCTATCTGGTTAATATACTTGTCTATTTCTTCAGCCGTAAGACCTATACCATGGTCGGACACTGTAATAGTATCTTTTCCCAGCGAAACACGTACGGTTAAATCGCCAACTTCACCCTTGAACTCACCGATAGAGGAGAGTGTTTTCAGCTTCTGTGTAGCATCAACCGCGTTAGAAACCAACTCACGGAGAAAAATTTCATGATCACTATACAAGAACTTTTTAATGACGGGGAAGATATTCTCAGTAGTTACCCCAATATTACCTTTTTGCATACTACATTTATATTTTTTAGATTTATATTTTTAATTATTCCGGCAGATATAGCACAAAAAAAATGCCAGCCCATAAGGACTGACATTTTGACGGTTTTTATAAAGAACAGCTTATGCCTTCTTGATGCTCAACTCGTCTTTTTCTTTGTCTACTGATACGTTTACCGTATCACCCGGCTGTAACTCCGCCGCCACTATCAGCTCGGAAAGTCCATCCTCCAAGTGGTTCTGAATAGCACGCTTCAATGGACGCGCACCAAACTGTACATCGTACCCTTTCGAAGCAAGGAATGTCTTTGCATCATCCTCCACAACCAGCTTGTAACCAATTGCTTCAACCCGTTCGTACAAGCCTTTCAGCTCAATGTCCACAATCTTTGTGATGGCCTCCAAGGAGAGCTGGTCGAAAGTAATGATTTCATCCAAACGATTCAAGAATTCGGGAGCAAAGGTCTTGTTCAGAGCCTTTTGTATCACGCTGCGCGAATGTTCATTGTCATCCGTGCGGTTTTGCGCCGTAAAACCTACGCCACGGCCAAATTCCTTCAACTGTCGCGTACCGATATTGGAGGTCATAATGATAACCGTATTCTTGAAATCAATGGTTCTGCCATAATTGTCAGTCAAACGACCTTCATCCAGTACCTGAAGCAAGATGTTGAACACATCCGGATGAGCTTTCTCAATCTCATCCAGCAAGACAATGGAATACGGCTTGCGACGAACCTTTTCGGTCAACTGGCCGCCTTCCTCATAGCCCACATATCCCGGAGCGGCACCAATCATACGAGATACGGTGTATTTCTCCATATACTCGCTCATATCGATACGTATCAAGGCATCGGCAGAGCCAAACATATATTTTGCCAATTGCTTTGCCAAATGCGTCTTACCCACACCAGTAGGGCCAAGGAACATAAAGGTTCCGATGGGATGGTTCGGGTCTTTCAACCCTACACGGCTACGCAAGATTGCTTTGGTAAGTTTCTCTATCGCAGCATCTTGAGCTATCACCTTCGCCTGTAGTTCTTCCTTCATTCCGGCCAGTTTAAGTCCTTCTGCCTGCGCCATGCGCTGTACGGGTACACCGGACATCATCGAAATAACATTGGCTATTTCCTCTTCGCCTACCATTTGGCGGTCATCCTTCAAACGGGCTTCCCACTCGACCTTCATCTCCTCCAAGCGGACAGAAAGTTCCTTCTCACGGTCACGGTAGCTAGCAGCCAGCTCAAAATTCTGTGATTTTACAGCTTCAGCCTTCAAGCCACGTGCCTCTTCAATCAGCTTTTCCTGCTCCTCAATTTCTTTCGGAACATTAATATTCGTCAAATGCACACGCGACCCCGCCTCGTCCAAAGCATCAATAGCTTTATCCGGGAAGTTGCGGTCGGTTATATAGCGTGCTGACAACTTGACACATGCTTCCAAGGCTTCATCCGTGTAGCTCACGTTATGATGGTCTTCAAACTTCTCCTTGATATTCTTCAATATCTGAAGCGTTTCTTCAGCTGTGGTAGGCTCTACAATCACCTTTTGGAAACGACGTTCCAAAGCACCGTCTTTCTCAATATTCTTTCTGTATTCATCGAGAGTGGTAGCTCCAATACACTGGATTTCACCACGCGCTAAAGCCGGTTTCAGCATATTGGCAGCATCCATGGAACCGGCAGCAGCACCAGCACCTACAATCGTATGGATTTCATCGATGAAAAGGATGACATTCGGATTTTTCTGCAACTCATTGATAATAGAGCGGATACGTTCCTCAAACTGACCACGATATTTTGTTCCCGCCACCACAGAGGCCATATCAAGCATCACCACGCGCTTTTCAAACAAAATGCGCGAAACTTTCTTTTGCACAATACGCAATGCCAAACCCTCTACAATGGCAGATTTTCCGACTCCTGGTTCACCGATAAGCACCGGATTGTTCTTCTTGCGGCGGCTCAAGATTTGCGCCAGACGTCCAATCTCGCGTTCGCGACCCACAACCGGGTCCAGCTTGCCTTCTTCGGCAGCACGGGTCATGTCTACGCCGAAATTGTCCAGCACGGGGGTATCATTGGACGGCTTTCTGGATGCAGTCTGTGCAGCCGAAGCCGAACCAGCCCCTCCAGTACGGGAGGAGCGAGACATACTCATGTCTTCTTCATCCTCTTCATCATCCTCAGCGAATCCCATTCCCGCATTCGGATTGGTCGATTTCATCGAAAGCTGTTCAAATACAGCCTGATAATCCACCCGGTGTTCTTCCAAAACAGTTGCAGCAAGATTGTCTCCGTCTTTCAAGATAGCCAGCAATACATGTTCCGTATCGGCAGTTGCACTTTTCAGCAAACGCGCTTCAAGCATACACATCTTCAATATCTTAGCCGTCATCGGGGACAAGGGCACTTCAGCGTCCGGCAAGAGAGTATCGTCCTCGGCATCTTTCAGGAAACCCTCCAGGCGACTTTTTACTCGTTTTAAATCTATATCAAGTTTCAACAATATTTCAATAGCTTTTCCTCCGCCATCACGCAACATGCCGAGCAGAAGGTGTTCCGGACCAATATAACGATTTCTCAATCGATTGGCTTCTTCCTTGCTATAAGTAATTATGTCTGAAACTCTTTGTGAAAATTGATTGTTCATATTTTATAATTCTCCTCAATTAAAAAGGTTATCCACGACAAAGATACGCATTTATTAATTCAACGTATCATATTTAACTGATTTAATAGTATACAAATCCCGTGCCACAAATTTCAAATCTGTTTTTCCATTTTATACCTTATATATTAATGGCAACTTGGGGAGGAAAGGAGGGAGTACTTCTATATTTATGCCGCAGGCAACAAAGTTTATGGAGGAAAACTTTTGTATATCGTAAAAAAGCAGTACTTTAGCGTGGTTTTTCACAAACCCGAAAATGTATAATTAATAATCTTTTTAAATGCTTGAACAAGACAGAATTATAAAGATTAACATCGAGGAGGAAATGAAGTCATCGTACATTGACTACTCTATGTCGGTCATTGTCTCACGTGCCCTTCCGGATGTTAGAGATGGTTTTAAACCCGTTCACCGAAGAATTCTTTTCGGAATGATGGGATTGGGAAATACCTCCGACAAACCTTATAAAAAATCAGCCAGAGTTGTAGGTGAAGTATTAGGTAAATATCACCCTCATGGCGACTCGTCCGTTTACGGAGCTCTTGTACGTATGGCTCAGCCTTGGGCAATGCGTTACATGTTGGTAGACGGACAAGGTAATTACGGTTCAGTAGACGGTGACAGCGCTGCTGCCATGCGTTATACCGAGTGTCGTTTGCGAAAAATTGGTGAAGACATGATGACAGACCTTGAAAAAGAGACTGTTGACATGCAGAACAATTTCGATGACTCTTTGCAAGAGCCTACCGTCATGCCGGCCCGTATTCCAAATCTTTTGGTAAATGGTGCATCTGGTATTGCTGTAGGTATGGCTACCAATATGCCGACTCATAATCTATCTGAGGTTATTGACGCTTGTATTGCATACATCGAAAATAATGACATCGATATAGAAGAGTTGATGACGTATGTTAAAGCTCCCGACTTCCCGACCGGAGGCTATATATACGGTATGAACGGTGTTCGCGAAGCCTATCTCACGGGACGCGGACGTGTCATAATGCGTGCTAGAGCCGAAATTGAGACTGGTTCGACGCACGATAAAATCGTTGTGACAGAAATTCCCTATGGCGTCAACAAAGCTGAATTGATTAAGAATATAGCCGATTTGGCCAACGAAAAGAAAATTGAAGGTATTGCCAATGCTAATGACGAATCCGACCGTGAAGGTATGCGTATCGTTATTGATGTAAAACGTGATGCAAATGCCAGCGTTGTACTCAACAAGCTCTACAAGATGACAATGCTGCAGACATCTTTTGGTGTGAACAATGTTGCATTGGTACATGGCCGTCCACGTCTGTTGAATCTAAAAGATTTGATAAAATACTTCGTTGAGCACAGACACGACGTAGTCATCCGCCGTACTCAGTACGATTTGCGCAAGGCCAAAGAACGTGCACATATTCTGGAAGGATTAATCATTGCATCTGATAATATCGACGAAGTAATTAAGATTATCCGTGCTGCCAAAACACCGAATGATGCGATATCTGGTTTGATGGAGCGATTCCAACTCAGTGAAATTCAGTCACGTGCTATTGTTGAAATGCGTTTGCGCCAGCTCACAGGCCTGATGCAAGACCAACTGCACGCCGAATATGAGGAAATTCAGAAGCAGATTGCTTATTTGGAAGAGATCCTTGTCAATGACGAACTCTGCCGCAAAGTCATTAAAGATGAACTGATTGAAGTAAAAGAGAAGTATGGTGACGAACGTCGCTCAGAAATCGTCTACTCATCAGAAGAATTCAATCCGGAAGACTTCTATGCAGATGATGAAATGATTATCACCATCTCACACATGGGATACATCAAGCGTACACCGCTGAGCGAATTCCGTGCGCAAAACCGTGGTGGGGTAGGCTCCAAAGGTACCGAAACCCGCGATGCAGACTTTGTAGAGCATATTTATCCTGCAACCATGCATAATACCATGATGTTCTTTACACAGAAAGGTAAATGTTACTGGCTGAAGGTATACGAAATCCCTGAAGGTACTAAGAATTCGAAAGGTCGCGCCATCCAGAATTTGTTGAATATCGACTCTGACGATGCTGTAAACGCCTATTTGCGCGTGAAGAACCTGAACGACCAAGAGTTTATCAACAGCCATTATGTATTGTTCTGTACCAAAAATGGTGTCATTAAGAAAACATTGCTTGAGCAGTATTCACGCCCTCGCCAAAATGGTGTAAATGCTATCACTATCCGTGAAGACGACCGTGTAATCGAAGTGCGTATGACAAACGGCGACAATGAAATCATCATTGCCAACCGTAACGGACGTGCCATTCGTTTCCATGAAAGTGCTGTGCGTGTTATGGGACGTACTGCCACCGGTGTACGTGGCATGACATTGGATGAGGACGGTCAAGACGAAGTAGTAGGTATGATATGCATCAAAGATCCTGAGGCGGAAACAATTATGGTTGTATCGGAACAAGGATATGGCAAACGTTCGGATATTGAAGATTATCGCAAAACCAATCGTGGAGGTAAAGGTGTGAAAACAATGAATATCACCGATAAAACGGGTAAATTAGTAACGATCAAGTCTGTTACAGATGAAAATGACTTGATGATTATTAATAAATCCGGTATTACCATCCGTCTGAAAGTTGCCGATGTTCGTATCATGGGACGTGCTACACAAGGTGTACGCCTAATCAACCTTGAGAAACGTAATGACGAAATTGGCTCTGTATGCAAAGTCACTTCAGAAAATGAAGAGGAACTTATAGAGGAGGGGGAAGAAAATACCCTTGAAAGCCCTCAGAACGAGGTAAACAGTGAAAATGAAGAATAGACATAATATTAATTTAAATTTTCTACAATCATGAAAAGAGTATTATTTTCAATGGTTTTACTACTTGCCGCAAGTTTTACTTTCGCCCAAGAAAAGAACGTAAAAGAGGCTAAAAGTATTGCTAACGGAGTAAATCCTGACTTTGCCAAAGCAGAGGAACTGATAAATCAAGCTTTAACTAATCCCGAAACAAAGGACAATGCCGAAACGTGGGATGTAGCAGGTCTTATCCAAAGAAAAAGAAGTGAGAAAGAAATGGAAAATGCCTATCTGAGAAAACCTTATGACACTCTTCAGGTATATAATAGTGCATTAAACATGTGTAAATTCTACTTCAAATGTGACGAATTAGCACAAATTCCCAATGAAAAGGGCAAAATCAAGAATAAATATAGAAAATCTAATTCTGCTACAATTTTAGCAGAACGCGGTAATCTGATCAATGGCGGCATCCAATTCTTTAATTTGGCCTCACAAAAAGAAGGCGATGCAGCCAAGGAAGACAATAAAAAAGCGTTGGATTTCTTTGCAACCTACATTGATATTGCTATCAACCCGATGTTTGAAAAGGAAAATCTGTTACAAACAGATACTGTATTACCTCAAATAGCATATTATGCAAGTTTAGCAGCTGCTAAGATGGAAGATTATCCTAGTATTTTGAAGTATGCTCCTTATGCACAAGACGATAAAGAAGTTGGGAAATACGCTATGGAATTTATCTCTACTGCATTGAAAGCCGAAGGTGATACTGTTAAATGGATTGCTTCTTTGAAAGAAGGTATCCAGAAATATCCTGAACATTCATTCTTCTTCGGTCATTTGATTGATTATTATAGCAATAACAACAAATATGACGAGGCTATGCAGTTTGCTGATGATATGTTGGCTAAAGATCCTAACAATACATTCTATTTGTATGTAAAAGGCTACCTTTATCACAATATGAAGGACTATGATAAAGCTATTGAATTCTATAAGAAAACTATAGAAGTAGATCCTAATTATGCAGAAGCATACTCTAATTTAGGTTTAATTTACTGCTTACAAGCACAAGATTTCTCAGAAAAAGCAACTACAGATATTAATGATCCTAAGTATAAAGAAGACCAAGCTACTCTGAAGACTTTCTATGAAAAGGCAAAACCTTATTATGAAAAGGCAAGAGAACTGAAACCTGATCAAAAAGATTTATGGTTAAATGGTCTATATAGAGTGTATTATAATTTGCAGATGGGCCCTGAATTCGAAGAAATTGAAAAGTTGATGTAATACTTTCTTTCAGAATAATAAAAGCCTAATTAATAATTTAATTAGGCTTTTATTATTCTGAAAGAAAGTAAAGAATATTATTTCTTAAGTGAGAGAGAAGAAGAACTAAAATTAGATTAATTATCCCGGCATTATATTAAACATAATCCTGATATTGATCAAACTATATATATCCAATTCAACACCTACGTATTCGGTCTTCCGTAAATTACCAACAATGGTGTATCAGAATGGAAAATCATCTTTCTGGCAATACCAGGATTAAATAAGCGCGAAAATATATTTCTTTTATAAGAAGTTAATGTCATAATATCAATATGATTACTCTTGATATAACTGTCTAAACTACTAAGCAGATTATCATTCTTTACCACATCATAGTGTATTTCCAATTGTGGATATTGTTTTTGAAAATATTCCTTAATACCAGCCAGTTTTATTTCATTCCATGTATTCTGAACATCAGAAAGATGTATCAGAGACACTGAAAACTTAAATGATTTCAGATTATTTATTAGCGAATCAAAAGCTATTAAATCACGTTGATCAAAATTAGTAATAAATGCAATACGCTTAGCCTCAGAAAATTGCTTGAATGGAGTATTTTCAGGAATGGCCAATACCGGTACACGGCTACGTTCAATCACTTCAGCTGTTACACTGCCAATCAAATCAATATCCTTCTGATTTCTACCACGAGTTCCCATTATGATAATGCGTGGCCGATATTCCTTGGTATAGCGGAGTACCTCTTCTTCAGGAATACCTTCACGCAAAACACAAGTATATTTAATATCTGGAAACTCGCCGGAAGCTACCTTCTCTTTTACTTTATCAGATAATTCATTCAAATCAGCATGAACTTTTTGTAAGATACTCCTTACATTCTCCTCATCACTTAGCTGATAGTTAAATACATCTCCGTATGGCAAAGAAGTTGCATATATAGGAGTAAAATAAACATGTAGCAAAACAACTTCTGCACCTATATTCTGAGCGAAATTGAAACCGAACTCGCAAGCCTTCAAAGAATAATTGGAAAAATCCACTGGAATTAGCACTTTATTACTAATCTTCTCCAGTTTAGGTGACTTCCCCCCCACTACCTCTTCAGATAACCATGCAGAACTTTCAGTAATTTTCAGAGCATGGGGTAAGTCACTCTCCTTAATACGCACACGTACACCAGAAGAAACAACTGGTTGTATCTGGTTTACATTGTGGATATAAGTCTCAATACCTTCATTTTCAAGAACATTCTTCAATATTTGAGCTTTCGCGTACGTTAAGATTGCCAAAGTAACTAATTTATCTTCCATATATCATTGATTTTGAGATTAAAACAAATAAGAAATCCCAATTGTTGTCAGCAATTGGGATTCTTCTAACTTTCTCTTCTTAAGCTCGAACAGCTTCTTCAGTCTTACCTGCCATTTCATCTAAAATTTTTAAAGCTCGCTCTAAAACAGTAGTATCATCAATCATAACCAATCCACCATCTGGTCCAGGTTCCAAGTGAATCCCAACACTTTTCCCCTCCTTAAAATTGTGTCCACCGAAAAAATTTCTTACAGTGTCAACATTCAGTCCAAGTTCATCGGCTATTCTATGCATACTACCACTAGGCAATGAGTCTTTAATCTTACGTAATTCATTAAATGTTATTGTTCTCATATTCATAAATTTAATGGTTAATACTCTGTATTTTTTATTATCACGCTATAAACTTAAGGAAAAAAAAGGATAAAACAAACTATTTCTTTATCTTTTTTCAAAAAGAATATTGCCTCTCCAAAAAATAATCATTTTTTAAGTATACACATTACTGTCCCATTAAAATCTAAAAGAGTTCTTTGAAATA
>UMJU01004760.1_pt1 | contig 13303 bp, 11 predicted proteins | sample 1966161 | NCBI WGS metagenome assembly UMJU01 (sample SAMEA4836156, study PRJEB28245) | human gut metagenome | biome: gut microbiome; material: fecal sample | place: Denmark | collected 2008 | reverse complement strand
TTTCACCGCCGCACGAAAAGAGGAAAAACTATGGCTCTCAACTTCAATCTGGACTCCTTGTTCGAGCCCGCCCTGCTCTCCGACGAGCCCTGGTGGTCGTACATTCTGGGCGGCGCCGGCTGGACGGTTGTCCTCATGCTCTCGGCCTTTGCGCTCGCACTTGCCCTGGGCATCGTCGTCGGCACGCTGCGCACGTCGCAAAACAAGTTTCTCAGCACGATCTGCGAAATGTGGATCGAGCTGTTTCGCAACATTCCCCTCATCGTCCAGATCTTCGTCTGGTTTTTCGTCGTTCCGGAATTCATCCCCTGGTACAAGGACTGGATGTACTCGGTCGACCCGGTCTACTCTCAGTTTCTGACCGCCTTCATCTGCATGGGCTTTTTTACTTCCTCGCGCGTGGCCGAACAGGTCCGGGCCGGCATCGCCTCCGTGCCCAAGGGATTGCCCAACGCCGCCAAGGCTTTGGGACTCACGCAGATCCAGACCTACCGCTACGTGGTGCTGCCCATCGCCATGCGCATCGTGGTGCCGCCGCTTACGAGCGAAGCGATGAACCTCGTCAAAAACACAGCCGTGGCGCTCACGATCGGCCTGCCCGAACTCACGATGCGCGCCAATGAAATGGGGGAAAACACCTTCCAGTTCTTCGCCGCCTACACCTGGGCCACGATCATCTACATCGTCATCGCCCTTATCGTCAACAACGTCATGCGCGTCGTTGAAAAGAAAAGCGCCATCCCCGGCCTGATTCTTGCCAAGTAAGAGAGGAGCAGCGTCATGTTTTCCGATTTTTCCTCGATTACCGGCTCTCTGGGCTACATTCTCGAAGGCGTCAAGTACACGCTCGAGCTCACGATCATCACCGCCGTGGGAGGCCTGATTCTGGGTACCGGACTTGCTCTGTGTCGCCTTTCGACCTCTCCCCTGCTCTCGGGCTTTTCCAGGCTCTACACCAACCTGATGCGCGCCGTGCCCCTCGTACTCGTGCTCTTTTGGTTCTTTCTGCTGATGCCCGAAGTTCTCAAAGTGCTGTTCAGGCTGGATCACCCCGTCATGATCGGCGCGGAGATGACCGCCATCATCACCTTCGTGCTTTTCGAGGCGGCCTACTTCGCCGAAATCATGCGCGCGGGCATTCAATCCGTAAGCAGGGGGCAGATGTTCGCAGCCAAGGCGCTCGGCCTGCGCTACGCTCAGACGATGCGCTACGTCATCCTGCCGCAGGCCGTGCGCAACATGCTGCCCGTGCTGCTCACGCAAACCATCATTCTTTTCCAGGACACGAGTCTGGTGTACGTGATCAGCGGCAACGACTTCATGGGCGCCGTAAGCAAAATCGCCCAGCGCGACGGCGAGCTCGTGCTGATGTACTCCTTTGCCGCCGTCTGCTACCTCGTGGTTTCCGTGTCGCTTTCCATGCTCGTGCGCCGACTGCAGAAGAAAATCGCCGTCGCAGCCCGCTGAAAAAGAGAACAAAAAAACAAGGAATTTAGAAAATGTCCATGATTGAAATCAAGAACGTGAGCAAGTGGTACGGAGAGTTTCAGGTTCTCAAAAACTGCTCGGTCAACGTGGAAAAGGGCGAAGTGGTCGTCGTCTGCGGTCCCTCGGGCTCGGGCAAGTCCACGCTCATCAAGACGGTGAACGCGCTCGAACCCTTCCAGCAGGGCGAGATTCTCATCAACGGCATTTCCGTGGGCGACCCCAAGACGGATCTTGCCAAGCTCAGAAGTCATGTGGGCATGGTGTTTCAGCACTTCGAGCTCTTTCCGCACATGACCATTCGGGACAACCTGTCGCTCGCGCAGATCAAGGTGCTCGGCCGCGACAAGGCCGAAGCCGAAGAGCGCGGCCTGGCGCTGCTCGACCGCGTCGGACTGCTCAAGCACTCGGAAAAGTTCCCCGGGCAGCTCTCGGGCGGCCAGCAGCAGCGCGTGGCCATCGCCCGTGCGCTTGCCATGGATCCGGTGTGCATGCTCTTTGACGAGCCGACCTCGGCGCTTGATCCCGAAATGATCAACGAAGTGCTCGACGTGATGGTCGAACTCGCCCACGAAGGCATGACCATGATGGTCGTCACCCACGAAATGGGCTTTGCCAAGAAGGTGGCCGACCACGTGATCTTCATGGACGCCGGCGAAGTGATCGAAAATCTTCCCTCGGAAGAATTCTTCAACAAGCCGCACACGGAGCGCGCTCAGAAGTTCCTCTCGAAGATTCTCAACCACTGAGATCTCCTGCAACATCGGCATGCTGTCGCATCGTCCTTGCAAACGAAGCGACGGCATGCTTTTTTTCTTACGTCCGTCTTGCGCGCAGGTCAGGCGGCATTTCTTTTTCCCATCAACCAGCCGACGATCATGATCCCGAATCCAACGGCTATCGAGCTGGCAAGCGCGTTGACAGGCACCTCGGCAATGCGCAGGATGAAAAATACCGCAGGCCCGCAAACGCATGCAACCAAGGCAAACGATGCCGGAACATAGCCGACCGCCCAGATGGCAAAAGTAAGAGGAGCCAAAATTACTGAAGCTCTGAGTGCCATCGAAACAACGGTGTAGTTCAGAATCATTCCTTCGCTCGCATTGAGACAAACCAACAATCCAGTCAAAAGCGTCAAGGCAATGAGAACGCGTAAGCTGACCGGCTTGAGGCTCGGCCTGACGAACCGACTCAGCAAGTCGTTGTTGAGAATGGACGAAATGCTCAATGCCAATCCGGCTCCGCTTCCCAGTACGGTAATCAGCAGCGTTCCCAGGAAAAAACCCGCAATCTCCGGCGGAAGATACTGCATCATGAATTCCGTCAGCGCCGTCCGAGGCACAATCTCTGAGTGATGCACACGCATGAATAGTCCTACGGCAATGCCCGCCCCGCCAATAAACGGAACCAGAAAAGCTCCCCAAAAAAAGCCGCTTTTAGCTTGTGCTTCACTTCGAGCCATGATGTAGGCTTGGGCATAAATCTGCGTGGAAACAATACCGACCAATACCGAAAAGGCACTGCCGAGATCCATTGAAAGTCCTCTGTTGAAGAACCCCATAAAATTCATACCGCTCTGAAGCGACAGTTTCGACACCTGCCCAAACATTGATTCGAAGCCGCCCGAAAGCGATATCGCGAGAATGCCGCAGCACAGCATTGCAATCACGAGCAGAACAAGTTTGAGCAGCCCAACGACGGCAGCGCCACGAGTGCCGCCGAAAAGCACATAGAAAAACATCAGAAAAGCCGTAAGAACCAAGGAGTTCGTATAGGAAAAAGACGGCAGAATAATCGTCAGCACTGCCGTAGCCGAAATTAACTGCGACAAAATGGCTATGAACGTACCGACGCAATTAAGCGTGGAAGTCATCGTGCCGACAAGCTTGCCGTATTCTTCCGTCACGATTTCCGTGATGGTTAGCGCTCCGCTCGACCGGATCCGGGTGCCGTAGAAAAACCCCAGCAAGAGAAAACCGCAAAGCGCACCAAGGTGAAAACACAGAGCACTGTTGCCGTAGACAAAGGCGAGCTGAGCCGTTCCGATGGTACTTGACCCTCCAATAAGCGTTCCCAACAAGACCCCCGTCACCAGAGGAGAATTCAGCCCTCCGGTCTTAAGTTTTATTTTTCCGGCAAGTACGGCAAACGACAGTAAAAGAACCAAACTAACGACAAGACCGTTCAGCATCGTAAAAAATCCGATAAAAAAATCCTGAAGTCGTCTGTCGGACGCCTTCAGGACTTGAAGTACAAACGCATTAAATTAGGAATGCGGCAAAATCTTCGTCCAACCGTTCAAGACTTTGGTCAATGCATTGAACTGCCTGCTCAGACCATTTCTCATGAGCTTCGATCTTGAGCTGCATGCCGGCTAGGCAGCGCTCAAGCTCGTCGGGCTGCGGACCTCCTGAAGTTCGACGATTCCGAATGATGCTTCTGGGATCAAGCGTGCGCTTCCATTGCTCTTCACTCATCGGACATTCGGGACAACCTTGCGGATATTCGGTTTCGATTACCTCACGGTATATCTTGCAAAGAAGGTCATGAGGGAAATCTGCCGGCAAGATGTTATGGGCTTTGGCATAGCTCACGACGTGACTGGCAACATGATGACCAATGCGAAATGGCAACCCGTGTTCGCGAACGAAAACATCTGCGATTTCCTGACTGGCCGTCCAGTCAAGGTTCAGTTCCTCAAGCGCTCTCAGAGGGTTAATTCGCAGAGCTTTGAGCACACGATTGAAACGTTTCAAGGTATCGATTGCACTTCGGAAATGAACTGTGTTGTCAGAAGGCGTCTTCGGATCCGTCATACCCGGCACGATGTTATGCGCCAGCATCACGATGGTATTGGCTTCTCCCAAAAGTTTGCTCGCTGCGATACGCGTGTAAATCATCAGTCCGGGATTTCGCTTTTGGGGCATTGCTGAGGAAACGTAGGTATTTTCTCCGCCCTCCTGAAGCAGAATCCACGGACGCGGCTGCGCATACTGAACTGAAACGTCTTGAATGAACGTACAAACATGCAATGCGATTGCAGTGAGTACGGCGGCCAGTTCCGTAGCTTCATCCGTGGACTTGAATTGAGCGGCGTCGTACGCATTTTCAACCGGCCTGTCAAAGCCCAGATAGGCTGCCATGCGTTCACGATCAAGCGGCCAACTTGTGCCGTTGAGAACAGTCGTACCCATCGCACACTCGTTGACGCGTCGATAAAGTTCTCTCAACCGCTCCGCATCACGATTAAATGCACTCAGAAAGCCCAAGAGATAGTGCGCATAGCTGTTGGGTTGGGCTGCCACACCATTGGTATAGTTCGGAACAATCGTGTCAACATTGGCCTGAGCCATTGACTGAAGCGTCCGCATAACTTCAACAAGCGACTGCATCAGACTGATCAAATTGTCGCGCATGATCGTCGAACGATACGTGGCGTGCATATCCTGACTTGACCGTCCCACATGGAGCATTGTGGCTTCAACCCCCGCCTCTGCAATCAGAAACGGTTCAAAATCAATCACACGAAACGGCCTCACTGCCTTCTCTGCACAACCTTTTTTGTAAACAACCTCCAAACCTTGCGCAATGCGTCGAGCCAATTGACGATCAAGCAAACCCAGACTCGTATTGACGACAACCGAAGCTTTATTAATGGTGTACAACCAGAAAAATTCATCACGCAGCAGCGAGTTGTCCGTCATTTCATTTTGGCAGGCCGGAGAAATCCACTTTTTGTGTTCGCACGTCATAACGTCATCTCTTTAAATAAAAAGGATCCAGTTCATTACAAGAATGCAGACAGTTCCTACAATCATTGGGATAAAAGTACGCCGAACAAGTGCAAGGGGACTAATCCCAATCGCTCCAGCGACGGCCAAGACAACTCCGGCAACGGGAGACATCGAACGAACCGTGCAAGCAATGAACTGCATCGGTACAACAAGTGCCGCCGTCGAACCCCCCAACCCATTGGCAACATCTGGAGCCAACATGGCAAAACCTGAATATGCACCTACGCCGGAACCCGTAAGGAAGGTCACTGCCCCGACAATGCCCGACAGAACCACCGACATGCCGGTCATGCCAAGTCCTATGTTTTGAGAGGAGTCAATCAACAGTCCCACGACACCCGTGGCCTTAATTCCCGTCGCAAATAATTCAGCACAAATAATCAAGGCAACAATCGAACCAAAAAGCGCTCCCATTTTCTTAAAGAAAACCATTGCGTCATCGAACACTTTTTTGCAGTCGCGGAATCGAACAAGCTCAACAAGCACTGCCAAAAACCACACCAACATCAGCGCGGAAACCGTGTTCAGTCTGATGCTGCTCACGAAAAACTTGGAGAAAATGACAAGCAAAATAATCGGAAGAACTGGGAACATGGCATACCATCCCGGAGCCGAAACAAGTTCTTTTTTGATTTCGGTGCCTTCGACATATACGTCGTCGTTCTTTTTGTCGTAATAACGCTGAACAAAGTAATGGGCGACACTCACCGCAATGAGTGTGACCAGAGCAACGGGCCATTGATACTGCACTGCATACACAATAGGATCAACACCAGCAATCTTTGCCGCGAGATTGGCCGTCCCTGCTGTCGGAGCAAACGTTAGACCCGCCGTACAAGCAATAACGGCACCCGCACTGGCTGCACTGACACCCACTCCTCTAAGTATCGGCAGCAAGGCAACCAAAAGAAGCATGGCCAGACCGGCAGCTGACGGAATTACCTGAACAAGCATCTGTCCGACAAGATATGCAAACACCATCACAAGATAAGGTTGCTGCATTTTGCGCAAGGGGCGAATACACAATTGCACAAGCGCATCTGCCGCTCCAATCCGGTCCATATACCCGGCAAAACCTCCTGCGGCCATAATGATGAAACCGATGCCCGATACCTGTTTGATGGAAATCGAGCGAAGCAGTTCAAAAAAATCAAAACCAATAAATCCCGTCGGTTTTACCCCTTTGGGAAGAAAATTCGTCACACCGCATGCGACAGCCACCAGCAGCATCGCGATGCCTGAAAGCAGCAAAACCATATTTGTTTGCTTGCGTTTGATAAGGAAATAACTCGTCACGGCGACAATCAGAATGCCGATCCAAGGCATGATGACTTGCGCAGGCATAGGTCCACCTCAAGAGAGCGTTAAAAATAAGAAGGAAAAGCATCCCTCCCCTGATTCGCTTTTCATTATCTTTCGTAAAAAAAGCTAAAACCAAGGCAATTAATGCAAGTCACTTTGCTAAAATTGCAAAATATGTCGTAAAGGAAACTTCAAAGATATGGACGCGTGCGACAACATAAATGCTTGGCGATTGTTTCTAATGCTCGCCAACAAACGCAGTCTGACGGAAGTCGCTGCGCTTGAGCACGAAGAAATTTCCACGATCAGCCGCTCCATTCGGGCATTGGAAAAGTCTTTGGGGCATGATCTTTTTGTCCGCTCCACGCGGCCGCTGCGCCTGACGAGTACAGGGCAGGAATTGATCGATCCGGCTCGTGAGCTGCTGGCCGTGCATGAGGCCATGCTAAACAACCTCAGAGAAGACAATCAGCGCCTGAGCGGAACCGTACGTATCTCCGTCTCAACAGGATTTGCTTCAACTGCGCTGCCTTTTTACCTAGACAAATTCAACCAGACTTACCCTGAGGTGACTTTTGAAGTCAATTCAGGCCTTTCCATTGACCATCTTCTGAAAAATGAGTGCGATATGACTGTCAAGACCGGCGCAGTGAACTGCAACGATGTCGTTGCTCTTTATCGCGGTCTTAACTACTACATTCCGGTGGCTTCGCCCGACTATCTTCGCCGTTTCGAAATGCCTGAACATCCCTCCGACATTAGGAAGCACCGTTTGTATGTCTATAACGGCCCTGTACGCTCTCGCACTTGCGCTGTAACCAAGGACGGAGAAACAAGGCTCATCGAAGGCAAACAAGAAATCCTGATTCCCAATATTGAAAGCATCCTCAATGCCGTAACCAACAGTTTGGGTGTTGCGGTAGATATTCCTCTCAGCCTTTGTGTCAACGAGCTGCTCAAAGGACGTCTGGTCCCTATCCTTCCTGGTTGGTTCAGACCACCGCTTCCGATTTTCAACGTAGTTTCAAAGAACGCTTGGCTCATTCGCCGCGTGCGTGTTTTTGCACAATGGTTCACGGAGCAAACAGCCCGCGACAATGAAAAGCGCATTGGTGAGTTTAAACGTTACCTCAAGTCCAACTACGGTCGAGACCTGCCCAAACCTCCGAAACTATCAGAGTTGGCTACTTGAGGCGGGATCTACAAATTCAGCCGTTTTCGCAGAAGGGCGGTTAACTACGGTCAGCTAACCGCCTTAAATCTTCAAAGCGAGCCTCTATAACAAGAAATTTATTTCATCTGCTGAAGATTTACTAAAACAACTATGCAAATGGACGGCACTATACCTGCGGACTTCCGCAAACTGCGCTCTGTCAAATTCTTGATCTTTTGTATCGGTGTTCCGTTCTTAACATCGATGTAATGATTCGGACACGCCGATTCTCCTTACTCCTCCTCGGACAATCTGACCAAGTCGACAGATGTTGTACACAAGCGATGTCAGCGTGATGTTGAACTTCGCCCAAATCAGGCCAATTGACCGTACAACGCTTCCTCCGAGGGATTCTTCGATAAAACCGAACGCGTGCTCGATACGGCTACGCACGCTCGAAATCATTTTGTTGCTTTGCTTTTGATCGGCGGTCAACGGAACACCTTTGCGGCCTTTCTCACAATTAGGGGCGGCATGTTTGCTTCAAGCAGCTTCTCGACAATTTTTTTGCCTGTGTAGCCGGCATCTGCAAAGAACAGCACTTCCTTTTTGCTGTCTTTTGCCCAGTGTAAATACCGGTCGATGACCTTGGCGTCGTGTACCTTTGCTGTCGTGGGAAAGACCTTGACAATGAGCTTGCTGACGGCACACAGCAGGAAGTGGCCTTTGTAGCCGTAATGCACTTCTTTGCGCTTCTCACAGGCGGCGATACGGCCGAAGACAGTTGCAGCACCAAGCTGAGAGCCGCCAATATAGTCGTTACAGAAAAGACCTCTGGCTATGTTTCCATCCACATACAAACCTCGAATCGTGCGCCCCTCAAGGTTCTGAACTTCTGCTTTTACGTTGATGAGCGGTCCCCCGAAGGTAGCCGTCACGCCGCCTTAATACGGAACGGCATAGGTCAGCATTGATAACAACCTTTGCTTGCCGTAACGACAAAGTAGATCGTTGAAGTCAATGCCTTTTTTGTCTCAGGGATCTCGTCCCGAATCGTCCCGACACAAGTTTTAATGCCACGCCCCTTGAGTTCCTTGAGGCGCTCTGCAAGCGCCTGAGCTGCTCGCTCTCCGGTCAGCTAGTCGGCAATTGGTTCTTATTCGTAGAGATCAAAACACATAATTTGAAGAGGGTTATTGATACTAATTTCAGCTAATCAGCGGTTTGTTGATGAAAGTCACACTACGCACGTACCACCTCCGATTTACCATGCAGCTATCAACAGAGTCTGTGAAACGACTTGTTTTCAAAACAAAAATAAGGAGAAACATATGCCTGCGTTCACTCGGCGTGATCTTCTGAAGTCCTCGCTTTTCGGTGGTGCAGCCATCGCTGCAACCACTCATGTGGCAGCCGCTCCAATCAAAGGAGCTGCCAAAAATGGTGGTGATTTTGACGTCATCGTTTTGGGCTGTGGTGTTGCCGGTCTTGTAACTGCCATCGAAGCCAAGAATAATGGTGCGCAGGTTGCGCTGCTCGAAAAAATGGATCGCCCTGCAGGCAATGCCATCTGTGCCTTGGGTGGTTTTTGCGCTTGGGGTTCCCGTCACCAAAAGGCCCTAGGGATCAAGGACTCTGCTGAAGAGTTTTACACCGCAATGATGGATATCTCTGCTGGTCGTGCAGATCCGGAACTCACTCGCGTTTACACCGAAAACATTCCTGGCGACACCGACTGGCTGGAAAAAGAATTCAAGATTCCGTTTGGAAAGCCTCGTACAGCTGCCTACCCTCGACTCAACCGCGTCTGTTCCATTGATGGAGAAGGAGTAACAGGCGGCGCAAACGTTGTCTTCAAATTGCTTGAAGCTGCAAAAAAACTCGGCGTTCAGTTCTTCTGGGAACACAAAGCCGTTGAACTGCTGACGAATGATTGCGGTGAGGTTACAGGCGTTATTGCGCAAACTCCGGTTGACAAGAGAAAGTTCTCTGCCAAGGGTGGTGTGGCGATTTGCACCGGTGGCTTTTCTGCCAATCAGGAAATGACCGACAAGTATATCGGAGGTTGGGCCTCTCGTTTAGCTTTGCGCGGGTCACCTTATACGACAGGAGAAAACATTTCGCTGTGCATGCCGCTTTATGCGAAATTCGTCAACATGGATCAGTTCCATACTGGGCCGATTGTCTCTGAAACACACGTCAATCCCAACGAAATTCTCAACAGCTACAACGGCATCATCATTGATGTGCATGGGAAGCGTTTCGTAGATGAAAGTTCGACTTATGTCATCAAGTCCCTTGAATGCGCTCGTCAGACTCTGGAAAACCGCGCCTGGGTCATTGTCGACAGCAAATGCAAGGCACTTGCCAAGGTGACACGACGCTTCAAGTTACTCAACACAACCTTCTATCAGGCCAATTCCATTGAGGAACTCTGCAAGCTCATTAAAGCCCCTGCCGAAGTCGTTCTCCGTAATGTCAAACGATACAACGACGGCATTAAGAACAACACATTAATGGATATGAATCCTCCGTGTACTTACAAAAACCCGATCCCTCTTGCCAATGGACCTTTCTATGCGTTCCCGTTTGAGGGCGGCATGACCGCAACTTTCGGTGGTCCTCTGATTAACTCCAAGGCTGAGGTTCAAAGCAACGAACTGCGTTCAATCCCTGGTCTCTATGCAGCCGGCAATGCTGCTGGTGGCTTGTTCTTCCGCAACTATATCGGTGGCGCTCAGTTTGGCGGAGCAACCGTTTTTGGCCGCATTGCCGGTCGCGAAATGGCGGCCAGAGCAAAAGGTAAAAAAGCCTAGGTCGAATTTGTTCAATGACTTTGGAGTGAAATATGAAAAAAATCGTTTTGTTGCTGGGCTCTACCTTGTTCGCTTTGACATTGTCAACCTCCGTCTGCGCTGCCCAACAAACTTTGATACAAAAACACGGAGCAACCTGGCCCAAGAATACGACTGGTTTTGCAATCAAAACCGAATGTATGAAATGCCATGGAGACTATAAAAAATTAGCAGCACAGACGAAGCAGTACACCCCCAATCCACACTACTCACACATGGGTGAAGTCAATTGCGTCGAGTGCCACAATCCTAATTCCAATAAAGTTGAACCGATGTGCAACACATGCCACAAGTTCAAGTTTGAAAAGAAATCTCAGTAACTGATTATTTGTTGAAAACAAAGGACATAGTAGCCTCCCGGTTCTGAATTTAGCCGGGGGGATTTTTTTCGTTTTCCACTTGTAAGAGCTCATTTAAAAAATCAAGAAGCCCTCGTACAGTATGAACACCAAGCTTTTTAAATGAAGAAGCTCGGTGCCCTTCTACCGTCCTCTCGCTGATGTGTAGCGTTCTTGCCGTCTCTCGGTTAGTTTTCCCGCGGGCAAGTTCCTGACAAACCTCACGCTCTCGACTAGTTAATGATGCATACCGAGCAACGATATCTGCTGGTGTTTTCAGACCTGCTCGCCTAAATTGTTGTTTTGCGAGAGCTGAACTGACGGCATCAATCAGTTTTTCTGGATCTACCGGCTTGGATATGAAATCCACCGCTCCTTTTTTCATAGCGAAAACGGCCATATCCATTTCGCCATGAGCGGTCAGAAAAATAATTGGCAATAAGCATGCCCTTCGATTGAGTTCCAATTGAAGTTCCAACCCGGACATGCCCGGCATTCGAACATCAAGAATCAGGCAACCAGGCACGCTCAATGCATCTTGTCTTAGAAAACTTACCGCATCGGCATAAGTTTGCGTTTTCCAACCTGCCGCCTGAAGCATAAATGCCAAAGACGAACGCAAAACATCATCATCATCCACAATGCGAATGAGTACCTCAACATTTTTCTCATCGCTCACCAACACTGCCCTCCAAAGGTATGCTCACGCTAACCGATAAACCTCTGCCGTGACCGCCCCGGCAGAAAGCAAGTCTTCCTCCGTGACGCTCGACAATGGTATAAACGATGGATAACCCAAGCCCCAAACCATTGGGTTTGTTAGTTTGAAACGGCTGCGTAAGTCTGCTGAAGTCTTCTTCTGAGATTTCCGGTCCGTTATCCGTTACCACGAACAAAGCAACTTGATCACCCGCTGAAACAGAGATCGTGACACGCGGAGTGGGTACTTGTGCGACCGCATCCAAAGCGTTTTTTATAAGATTAACAGCAACAAGCTCTAGCTCAACTTTATCGGCTAGGACAACAACAGGATCCAGCAGACGGATCAATAACGCCCCATGCGGGTCGCGGCCGGCACTGCGGATAGCCTTGATAGCATTTTCAACGCAAGTTTTGAGACTGATCCTTTCCCGTAGTCCCGCTGGCGTTTTCGCATACGATCGAACTTTCTCGACGATACCATTGGCGCGTACCGCCTGAGATTCAATGGTTTCGATGGCTTCTTTTGTTTTGTCCCAATTAACTTCTCCCCGATCAAAAAAGAACATTAAACCGCGGGATAAACATGCGATGCTAGCCAAGGGTTGTCGAAGCTCGTGCGCGATTGTGCTGGAAAGTTGCCCCACAATCCAGAGTTTCTGCATAGCATCCATTTTTTCTGCAGCAAGCCGGGATTGAGTTTCAAGTGCTTTTTCACGTTTAATCGACTGTTTCAGCTTGAGGTTTTGTGCGACAGCAAAAACAGACAATGAAACGGCTGCAAAGAAAATCGCAACAAGCCAGGCCCAATATTGCTGTACAAAACGCTCCACTGTCCACTTTCTTAAGTATTCATAGGGTCCTAGGCGCAGTAAGCGATAAAGGTCATCCACGCTTTGGTAATTAGTTGCAATGCCCCAACGCAGTCCATTGCCGACACTTGGCTGGCTCAATAAAGCCAAAGTAGCTTCACGGCTTAATTCGGATGCTACTTTTGGAGTCGTGCTGATTGTCCATCCTGGGTAAAGCGGCGTAGATCGGCGACATTTCTCACCAGGTTGAGTGGTTTCATTAATGACACGAAGAGCTCCCGGTTCAATTTTCCCCTGTTCGATCAATGTCTCCAACATACAAAGGCGCAGGAATCCGACATCCGTTCGTCCGGCAATGACATCCTCAGCAATTTTTTGCATGGTGTCACCCTCGCCTTTAAACGATATTTTCGAGAAATAAGTCTCCGGATCAACACCAGTTGCTGCTATTGCTCCCATCGGCACAAGGAATCCGGTAAAAGTAAACGGCCTGTTGGCTGTGAGTTCTTTATTGCGCAAACTCTCTATCGACGACAAGTCCGTCCTGTCAGTTCGTACAACAATTGCTGCTCCGTCGGTGTGATTAGGATCGGGATACTCGTTGGTCATTATGCTGACAAGTTCTCGATTGCCTGTCTTGAGTGCAGTACGACGATAAAATCCAGCCGATCCAAATACAAAATCAAGTTCATCTCGCTGCACTGCTTCCGACAGTTCTCCGGGAGAATAGTACCGGACGTCCAATTGTCGCGGCTCAACAACCTTGCGTAGGGTTTCGATTGTTTTTGTGTACAACACTTCGTGGGGCGTCGGCGTCGCATAGTTGGAAATACCTAGATGCACAACATCGCCCTGATTCTCTCCT
>UMJU01057435.1_pt1 | contig 13376 bp, 9 predicted proteins | sample 1966161 | NCBI WGS metagenome assembly UMJU01 (sample SAMEA4836156, study PRJEB28245) | human gut metagenome | biome: gut microbiome; material: fecal sample | place: Denmark | collected 2008 | reverse complement strand
CCCGCCGTACTGGATGCAGCCAAAGATTTCTTGACCGACTCCGAGGTAAATCAAGGTGTGTTCCATGTGTTCCGTCGGGACGTGGGAGCTGTCCGCCTGTGGGAGCGGGAAGCTGAGCCGGAGGTGGACCCGCAAACCGGTTCCCTGCTCTCCGCACAGGATATTAAAACGCTGGAATCTTTTACCGACGATGTGTCGGGCTACTATGGAAGGATGCTCCACTGGCTGGAGAACTTCATCGAGCAGGGCGTGCAGGCAGGAAAATTCACCCAACGTCAGGCAAAGCAGGACCTGCAAATTGCCTTGTGGTATGCCTTTGCCTGCAACAATCTCGACGAGTACCGCTACTACTATAAAGCAGCAGACTGGATGAAAGATTCGGAACAAAATGCTGCGGGCTGCGCCATGTGGTACTACCGTTACTCGGCAGCGCTCATGTACTGTAGTCGGTTGGAAGAAGCGCTGGACTATGCAGAAAAGGGCATCCGGGAGGAACCGGACTATCCGTGGATTTGGCTGCAAGCCGGCAAGCTGCGCAGTCACTTCGGAGATAAAGCCGGTGCATTGGATGCCGTTGCCCATGGTCTTGCACTGATACCCGGCGATTATGAGTTCCTGACCTTGCAAAAAGAAATTGAAAACGGCGCGCCGCTGGAGCAGATGGAATACCACTGGATCAATCCCGATGCCGACCAGACGCTCCAGCAGGGATTGGATGCGGATGCCGACAATAAACAGCGAGCCATCTCCTGTATAACGGTCCATGCGGATGGACTGCAACGCTTCTGGAGCATCTTTGGTCCAAAGCCGGAGCAGTACACCCCTAACGCACCCTATACCCGCTTCCCCTATCCGGTAAACGGGCGGACGGTCGATTTGGTTTTCCAGATGAACGAAGCAGGAATGTCCAAACTGGACGCCGACTGGCTGGAGCAGCTAAAAGGCTGGATGCAGAGCGGACAGTGGTTGGAGCGGGAACATCCCGACGGCAGAGCAGCCCGCCTGGATACAGTGCTGGTGGGTCTTGACTACCACATCGGTCTGCTCTACAAGCTGACAGCGGAGGAGGTCTACTTCCAAATCTTCCTCAACCCGGATGGAATTGAGCAGGAAGAACTTTTCTGGTCCTCGGAAGAAAACGGTGAACCGGAGCTTTATACAGAAGAGGAGATGTCTGCGGTAGAGCAGCACATCCAAAAGACCTTTGGCACGTTTGAGCGTGTCTTTCACGAGCTGGTTTCTCCCGACATCCATGTGGACATCTGCATGATTCCACCCTCTGAGGAACGGGACTACTACACACTGGTGACGATGGGCATGGGTGCCCACCGGATGAATGTGCCGGAGGAGTTGGCAGAATACAAGCTGGAGCGGGCGGAACTTGCCATCGCCCTGCCACCGGACTGGAAGCTGGATCAAGAATCTATGGAGGAGGAAGGCTGGTACTGGCCGATTCGACTCCTGAAGGTGCTGGCACGCCTGCCGATTGCCAACGATACCTGGCTGGGATGGGGACACACCATGGACAACCAGTCCCCCTTTGCGGAGAATACCGAACTTTGCGCCAGCCTCTTGACCGCTCCCCAGGGCATCGAGGGAGATGATGGGGTCTGCATCCTGCCAAACGGCGAGGAGGTCAACTTCTACCAGGTCATCCCATTGTACCGGGAGGAGCTGGACTATAAACTGGAGCATGGCGCAGATGCCCTGCTGGAAAAGATGGCGGATGTCAGTTTTGTCGTAAACCCCACCCGACAGAAGGCTAACACGGAAGACACCCTTACCTATGAGGATTTTGACGGTGAGATGGACGATGCCTGCTATCATATCGAAAGCATTGAAGAGAAGGAACTGCCTGTTGACCCCATCACTGCCTATAACCACATGGCAATTTATCTGCGCTGGTGCATGGAGCATGACCTGATGAGTGAAGAATTCATAGAAGAATACGGTGAGGTAGTCCAACAAGTCAAAGCAGACCCTGCCGGTGTGGATCTAAGGGAGTTCATCCGGGATGAACTGGATAGCTGCTTGTTCGCTGTGCTGTTCAATCACCAAGGTCACGCATTTGCTTCCTACTACTATGGGGAATCGGACGACCCTTACTATCCTGCCGATATTGACAACCATGCTTTGGAATACTTCGGCTCAGAGCAATATCACTCCGACGAATTCCAGGATGAAGCCTACCTGTTCGTCCCCTTTGATGAGGACTATTATCAAGCTATGGCAAAGGTCATTGCAAAACGATTTGCCAACTGGCAAGGTCAGGCATAATCAGGAGAATCGAAACATCCTGCTCCCATCCTCTGAGACAAATCCCATAAGTCAACCTGTTTAAAACTGATAACAGAAGCGAGCGGGAACCTGTTGGAGTATATCAGACGTTCCGTGTGTATGCAGGCTTGTGAGAAAAAGATGCGCTCTTAAAGCAAAAAGGCATTACCGACTTTTGCAGTCGGTAATGCCTTTTTAGTATGGAAATTATTTTCTTTATAAACCGCAGGAAATACAGAACTATTTTGCGCACCTATCTCGTCTTTTCCTTATTTCTGCTCCTGTATATACTCCACCGCCGCTTCTAGCATCTCATCTTTTCCTTCTTTAATGCCCTGGATGGTTCGTTTTACTTCAATATCGGGAGAAACACCAATTCTCTGAGTCTGACCCCCGTCGGGTGTATAAATGCCTTGAGCAGTATACATTACCATATTCCCTCCAGGGATTGGCAGTATCAAACAAAAGCCATTCGATCCTATGGTATTTTCACCCATCAGTGCCACTTTTTCGCCATTTTGAACCAGCATCGCAGCATACTCTGAAGCACTCTGGCTATGTTCATCAATCAAAACAACAACTTCTTTATCGTAACGATAAGCTGACCTGGGTTTTGTATTAAAATTAAAAACCGGCTCCTTAATAAATGTGCCTGGCACCGCTTCAGAAATCGACGCAGTGAGTAAACCAACCTCAGCTTCTTCAAAAAGATACGGAGGCAGATGCTGCCAACTATTAGCAGGATATTGCCGATAGTCCACAATCAACCCATCAGTGTCTTTTAAAGCATTCATCGCTTCCGCCCATTTTACTTCGTTGCCATGAACAGCACCTGACTGAAGATTCATAAAAGCAGGATTGATCACGCCGATATTCCCCTCAATGATTTCGTATGGTTTTTGCTCCCCATCTTGGAAGCTGACACCATATCGTGGTCCAGAATATTGAAATTCATCCGCATTGACGTTAAAGGTCATCTCTTTTCCATCTCGGATAACCGTAACTTCAGGTGTTTTACTGTGGGAACGAAGAAGAGAATATTGCAGGGCATTTTTGATCTTTTCATCGGTAGGAACTGAAAAATATTTTTTTTGATGTTCTATTACATCTTCAATATCAACGCCGTCTAATTTTCGAATAATATCTCCAGGTTGAAGCGGACAGGACTCATCAAATGTTTGAAGAACAACAATCTCTCCTTCAGCAGAAACAAATTCCACATCATTAATGAGATATTCGCCAAATTCTTCTTCAATAAAATCTGCATTTGAACCAAATGTCACATGCGCATCCTGTAATTTTGCGGTTAATGCAGCAATGGTGAGGTCATAACTATGCTGGTCGCTTCCTTCCAGCATTTGAAGAATGAAGTCCGGCAGAAGATCCTCCCAATCTTCGTCCAAAATATCAAGATAAGGATAATAATATTCCATTGCATTCCAGACACGGAACAGTCCGAGCAGACGATAATTTTCATCGCTGTAATCCATATCTTCATACAGTTTCTCGTTGCAAAACATTGTAGGCTGGTTATATCCTGTATAATAATACCTGCTGAAGTCGATCGGTGCATTGAACCGATTGATGTCAGGAAGCGGCTTTGTCAAAGGTTCCATATTTGCTGAAAGTTCTTCACCAAGATATTTTTTATCGAATATCCAGCTTGTATCTGCAATCACCACTTTATCTTCTTCCTTTGCTGATGACCATTGAGCAGCCGGAGTATCTGTTTCATATTCGATTTCACCTAAAGATAACAGCCATTCATTGAGAATTTGATTGGTTGCCTCACTATTCTCTGCCTGCCGTACTTGAGGAATCAGAGTAATCAATTCTGCATCCCAGTCTTTTTCTCCCGTTAAGAAAACAGGGTGAGTATACTTGACATATCCCCAGACTTTGCAGAGCTTTTCCAGATTCTGCACTTCCTGCGAATATTCTTTTTTCTCATTTCCTACTGGTGCACACGAAGTAAACAGCAGGCAAACACACAACAGCACCGCCAGCAGCCTTGTCCATTTGCTCATCACGACATCTCCTTTGAGTTTTATTTTTTGTTTTCTTTCCGTATGTAAGCGACCGCCGCCTCCAGCAGTTCATCGCGTCCTTCCTTGATGCCCTTTAACAGCAACGCCATCATCAGAAGGTTTGATTATCTGCGCATCAAGACATCCTCCTTCTTTTACAAAATCTTCTTTCCGTTTAGATTCATCTTATCACATTTCCTGCAAGAGTCAAGAGTCTTGTGAAAAAAAAAACAAAGTCAGCTGATCCCGATTTCAGCTGACTTTGTTTTCATTTCTAATGCTCTTATTTTACCCACTGTTGCAGTTCTTCGTCGAATCATCCTAAAAGCATCTCAGTGCTCAATCCCTTCCCGCGCCAACAGCCCTTTGGTGTGGTAGTAATGCTTGACCTCCTGCATCTCGGTGACCAAATCCGCCAGTTGAAGCAATGCGGGCGGGCAGCCGCGTCCGGTATAAACCAGCTCCACCGGCTGTGGGCGCAGCTTTGCCAGTTGTTCAAGCTGGGTTTCCTGCAAAAGTCCCAGCTGCCACGCGACGTTGATCTCATCCAAAATGACCAGATCATACCGCCCGCTTTGCAGGGCAGCCTGCGCCTTTTTCAGTCCGTCTGCCGCTGCATCCAAATCCTCCTGTGCCGGATGCTTTCCAATCAGACATCCCTTGCCGGTCCCATACAGCTCCACAACAACACCCAGCCTGCGCAGCAGCGGCACCTCGTGGTACTCCTGGTCCTTAATAAACTGCCCGATGTACACCCGCATTCCTGCACCTGCCGCGCGCACTGCCAAACCGAGGGCAGCGGTCGTCTTGCCTTTGCCGTCGCCGGTGTAGATTTGAAACTGTCCTTCCAGTGTCATCCTTCTCCGCTCCTTTTTATAGTACAACAGGACAGCCTGCCGATTGAGCAGACTGTCCTGTTTCTATTTTTATGACAGATGAATGATTCCTTTTTCCAGCATCGACTGTGCTGCCAGCATGATACCCACCTTGCCGGTCTGGTAGGTCAAGCCGCCCTGCATCCAGACTGCATACGGTTCACGCAGCGGTGCGTCTGCCGACAGCTCGATGGATGCACCGTTGGTGAAGGCACCCGCCGCCATGATGACCTGACTGTCATATCCCGGCATATCCCACGGCTCGGGAGTCACATAAGAATCGACCGGTGCGCCCTTCTGCACACCTTCACAGAAGGCAATCAGCGCCTCCGGTTTTTGCAGGCAGACCGCCTGAATGATATCTGCACGGATTTCGTCGCTGGATGGGGTTACTTCATATCCCAGCAGCTCATACAGAGAAGCGGCAAAGGTTGCGGTCTTGACAGCAGAAGCCACCACTGTCGGCGCAAAGAACAGTCCCATAAACAGCGAACGGGTGTTACCCAGTGTGCAGCCGACCTCTTTTCCTACGCCGGGTGCACTCAGACGCTGGGCGCACATATCCACATACTTGGCTTTTCCTGCAATATAGCCGCCGGTTGGGGCGATGCCGCCGCCCGGATTTTTAATCAGAGAACCGATGATGAGGTCAGCACCGACCTGGGTCGGCTCCTTCTCCTGCACGAATTCTCCGTAGCAGTTGTCCACCATGATGATGGCTTCCGGGTTGACTGAGCGCACCAGACCGACAATCCGCTCGATGTCCTCCACAAACAGCGATGGACGCAGCGAATAACCGCGGGAACGCTGGATGTAAGCGACCTTCGCACCCTTTACTGCCTGTGGGATGCCCTCATAGTTGACCTTGCCGTCCTCAAGCAGGTCCAACTGCTCATACTGCACACCGAAGTCCTTGAGCGAGCCGCTGACCTCCTCCTTCTGCCCCAGCCCGATGACTCCATGCAGAGTGTCATACGGCAGACCGGTCAGGCTGACCATCCGGTCGCCCGGGCGCAGAACACCGAACAAGGCAACGGTCAGCGCGTGGGTGCCGGACATAAAGTTATAACGAATCAGTGCATCCTCGCAGCCTAAGATTTCTGCCAGAACCTGGTCGAGCACCTCTCTGCCGCGATCTCCGTAACCGTAGCCGGTGGAGGCAGCAAAGTGGGACTCGCTGACATGGTTGTTGATAAAAGCCGACAGTACCTTTTCACTGTTGTACTGTGCAATGCTGTCGATTCGGCGAAAGTTCTCTGCGGTTTTTTCCTCTGCTTTTGCACACAGCTGGCGCAGCGCCGGATCTATGTTAAAAAAACTCATTGGTTTCGATCTCCTTTTTTATCTCCTCTGTTTCTCTTATCTACAGCTGCCTGCTCTTCCACTCGGAAGTTGTGACAAAGCCCAGCTTCTGATAGAAGTTCTCCAGCTGTTGGTCCGCACAGTCGAGCAGCGGCGTTTTTCCCTGCCAAAAAGCCTCCAGACACAGGCGGGACACCAGCTGACCACCCAAGCCCTGTCCGCGAAACTCCGGCAGGGTACACAGGTTGAGGATCAGCCCGTAATCGCAGCCCTCCGGCAGCAGGATTCCGCCCACTGCCGCTGTCCTGTCCTGTACGCACAGCTGAAAGAACTGCCCGCCGCCGCGTTTTAAAAAGAGCAGCCGCGCCAGATAATCGTCCTTACAGTGCCGCTTGGCAAAGCAGGGATCCGCCTGTGCCAGCAGGTCATACACCTTGCCCAGACTTTCACAGGGGCAGACCAAACTTTCACTGACATCGTCGGGCAATCTCTGGCAGATCATCCGCGGTCCTGAAGGATGGCTGACTGCCGGCAGCTGCCCAAAGCGCAGGTCATAGCCGTCGATCAGCTTTGCCGAGCCCGCCAGTTTACCCGCAGGTTGCATCTGCAAAAATTGGTGCAGTTCCTCCCAGCGCTCCTTCGACCGGGGAGAGCCGACCATCCGATAGGTCTGCCCGATGCGGCAAAGCAGATACTGCGCATTCTGCTTTTGTGTCTGCGACTGCCCTACCCACAGGTCACTGTACTGCCAATCGACCTGCGCGGTATCCGCACAGCGCGAAAGGTGGGCAGTCATCACTTCCGTTCCGTCCCACGGCTCCTTTGCACAAAGGCGCTCGATGGTGGTTCGGTCCTCTTGGGTCGCCAGACGGATCATCCTTCTCCTCCTTTATCTTACAGCTGCGCGAGAGCGCCTACCAACTCCCGGAGCAAACGTGCGCAGGATTCCAAATCGCGTGGGTCAAACATCGACGATGGCGAATGGACATAACGAACCGGTGCTGCAACGGTGAGTACTCTGCATCCGCTACCTGCCTTGGACATAGCAGCGGTATCGGTGGTGCCAACAATCTGGTTTTTAATCTGGTATGGGATTTCCTTTTCTTCGCACAGCTTTTTAGCCAGAGCAAACAGTTCACGGTCCATAAAAGCACCTTTATCCTGGAAGCTGAGCACCGCACCCTTGCCCAAAGCGCAGACCTGCTTGCCCGCAGATACGCCGGGAACATCCGCTGCACAGTTGGTATCGACTGCTACGGCGATGTCCGGCTGTACCGAGAAGGCAGCGGCGCCGGCAGCAGCACCGATCTCTTCTCTGGCAGAAAAGACGACGGTCACATCGTATTCCAGCGGCTGACAGAGCAGGTCCAGCAGCAGCAGGCAGCCGATGCGGTTGTCCAGTGCCTTTGCACAGATGCAGCTGCCCATCTCAATAAAGGTCGGACGGAAGGTTGCAAAGTCGCCCGGCTGAGCAAATTGCAGTGCGTCCTCGCGGTTTTTCGCGCCGATGTCGATGTACAGCTGGTCATAGCTGAGCACCGTTTCGCGGTCGGAAGCACTTTGCAGATGAATCGGTTTTGCTCCGACAACACCCAGTGCGCCGCTTTCCAGACGGACCGGTTTGCCGACTACCACGCGGGTGTCGATGCCGCCCATCGAAGAGAATCGCAGCAGACCGCTCTCTTCGATGTAGGTGATGATGAAGCCAACTTCATCCATGTGTGCTGAAAACAGCAGTTTATTTTTGGGGGTCTGTTTCCCCTTTTTCTCGCAAATCAGGTTGCCCAGTGCATCGGTGCGCACCTTGCAATCCTCCGGCAGATGGTTTTTCAGCCAATCCGCCACCTTTTCTTCTCCGCCGGACACTCCGTCTATCTCACAAAGCTGTTTGAGCAGTTCAAGCTGTTTTGTCAATTCCATGCTGATTCCCTCCTTATTTCACGATGCGTTTTGCATAAGCTGCAATCAGCTGTGCGGTCTTGTCCACATCATCCACCGAGATGGTTTCGATTGGGGTGTGCATATAACGCAACGGAATCGAAACGCAGCAGCTTTCCACACCGTCCTGTGCAACAACGATTGAATCGGCGTTGGTGCCGGTGTGTCCTCCGCTCATAACCTCCAGCTGGTACGGAATCTTTTCCTCCTCGGCTGCTGCAATCAGCTCCTTGGACATTTTGCGGCTGAGGATGGCGCCCATTCCAATGGCAGGACCCTTGCCAACCGATGGAACGTGCTTGTCTGCAATCTCCGGTGTGGTGCCAAAGGTGACATCCACCACGATTGCCTGGGTCGGGTGCAGGGCGAAGGCTGCGGTTCTGGCGCCCAGACCGCCGGTTTCTTCCTGCGCACTGAGCAGAACGGTCAAACCGATCGGCTCCAGATGATTTTCTTTCCAATCGTTTTTAATCAACTCCGCTGCCTTGATGATAGCAACGCAGCAGCAGCGGTCATCGAAGGCTTTGCTGGAAACCAGTCCGCCAGCCATCTCGGTGAAAGGACCGACAAAGCTAATCTTGCTGCCCAAATCAATCTTTTCCTTTGCCTGCTGACCGTCCATGCCGACGTCAATCCAGATTTCATCCACTGTCGGATTCTTCTTTTCTCCGCTCTGGATGTGTGGCGGTACGCTTCCCACCACGCCGGGCAGATCGCCCTGTGCAGTGTGTACCACCACCTGCGATGCCATCAGCAGTCTGCGGTCCACGCCGCCTGCCTGTCCGACCCGCAAAAATCCGTTGTCTTCGATGTGGGTAACGGTCAGACCAATCTCGTCGATGTGTGCATCCAGCAGCAGGTGCGGACGTCCCTCCTGCGGCGGCATCACCTGGCAAACCAGACTCTTCTGGATGGTGCGGCTGCATTCACCCAGATTTTCACATATTTCCTGGGCAACTGCCAGTGCGTGGTCCTCTCCGCCTGCGACACCGTCGACCTGTGTCAGCTGTCTAAGCATCTGTATTGTTTGCATAAAAGCACTTCCTTTCCTGTTTTGCACCGACCGCTGCGGCAGACGGTGTTTTCCTCGTATCTTCTATTTTACCATACTTTTTCCTTTTTTTCACTCATTTTTGTAAATTGAGCAGAAATACAGCGCACCCCCTTCCTTCTCTGGATACAAAAAATCAGCACAGCCTTTTAGCTGTGCTGATTTTTGGGGAAAAGCAGAAGATTTATCCTTCCTTGTTATCAGAAATCATAATGCCCTGATAGGGAGAAGTAGACGGCACGATGATACCATCCGGCAGGGTGATGTCCTTGCCTTCCATGCTGAAGTAGATGTCCAGGGTGGAAGGGTCGCCCTGCTGCGGGTCTACAAAGTTATATTGCAAGGTGTGCTGAATCGAATCGAGAATCATTTGCAGCAGAGAGGTCGAATCATAAGCAAAAAATTCTTCCTTCTGTTCCTGTGGTGGTCCAACCACAATGGAGCAGGTGTCCGCAAAGGTGACGGTCATCCCGCCTTTTCCGCCGGTAGTCGGCTCTGCCAGATCGAGGTTCCAACCGGTCAGTTCGCTGATCTGCTCGATCAACCAGTCCGGTGTCAGCTTTCCGGTGTAATCGACCGGATAGCTTTCAAATTCGCCATCCATCCCGATGTACAGTGTGGCGGTCTTTTCCTCTTCCTGAGGCTGCTCCACCTCTTCTTCCCCTTCATCCGGCTGCGGCTGTTCATCCTGGGTCTGCTGGTCGGATGCTGTCGGCTGGTCCGGTGTCGGTGCCGGGTTTTCTCTGCTTTGGCAGGCGGTCATGCTCAACAGCAGGCTCAGACAGAGCAGTAATGCAATCCACTTATTTTTCATGGTGTTCCCTCCTGTAAATCAAAGGTTTTTTATCCAGGCTGCTTGCGGCTTCTATCATACAGGTGCTTTTTTCTGCACCCTTTGTTGCAGCCTTTTCCCTATTGTACCACACTTTTTCAAAATCCGACATAGGTCAGCAAAAAATTTACAAACAAAAAAGTTGCTTAACAAACTGTTGCTAAAGCAATCATTTTCGTGTATAATAAAACACAGAAAAATCAACTGTATACAGAGGAGGAACACATATGGGTGCAGAAGAACAAAGACAACAAAAATTTGACCGTATGACCAAGACCCCGATTCCCCGATTGATTGGCGAGCTGGCAATCCCGACCATCATCAGTATGCTGGTCACATCCTTTTACAACATGGCGGACACCTTTTTTGTCGGCAAAATCAACACCAGCGCCACCGCCGCCGTCGGTATCGTTTTCCCGCTGATGGCAATGATTCAGGCGTTCGGCTTCTTCTGTGGACACGGCTCAGGCAACTACATCTCCCGCCAGTTGGGTGCGCACAACTTTGAGGATGCCTCCAAGATGTCCGCGACCGGTTTCGTTAGTGCCTTCGTCCTCGGGTTGGGGATTTTGGTCGTCGGATTTCTTTTTACCGACCCGCTGCTGCGTATCATGGGTTCCACCGAAACCATCCTGCCTTACGCTCGTTCTTATATGCGCATCATTCTGATTGGCGCACCCTACATGACCGCTTCTTTGGTACTCAACAACCAGCTGCGTTTTCAGGGCAGCGCCTTCTACTCGATGATCGGCATCACCACAGGAGCGGTTCTCAATATCGTTCTGGACCCGCTGTTCATCTTTGTACTGGACATGGGTGTTGCCGGTGCGGCGTTGGCAACCATCATCAGCCAGTTTGTCAGCTTTTGCCTGCTGATTGCGGGCACCTTCCGCGGCGGCAACCTAAGGCTGAACCTAAGGGATTTTTCTCCTTCACTCAAATATTATCAAAACATCGTCAAGGGCGGTGCGCCCTCCTTCTTCCGGCAGGGACTGGGCAGCTTTGCCACCGTCTGTCTGAACCTGATGGCAGGTCCCTATGGCGATGCCGCCATCGCTGCCATGTCCATCGTGACCCGCATCTCTCAGTTTGCCGCCTCGGTGGTCATCGGCTTTGGGCAGGGCTTTCAGCCGGTATGCGGCTTTAACTACGGAGCCAAGTTATTTAAGCGGGTACAGGAGGGCTTTTGGTTCTGTGTCAAATTCTGCACCTCGGTCCTGCTGGTTGCTGCAGTGTGTGGCTGGATTTTCTCGCCCAACCTCATCGGCATCTTCCTCAAAACCGACCCGCTGGTCATCGAATACGGCTCACAGGCGCTGCGCCTGCAAGCACTGACCTTCCCGCTGGTCGGATGGATTACCATTGCCAATATGATGCTGCAAACCATCGGCAAAACGGTCAAAGCCTCTCTGCTGGCGATGTCCCGACAGTTTCTCTTCTTTGTTCCTGTCATCCTGACCCTGCCCGGATTTTTAGGGATTTTGGGCGTTCAGTTCAGCCAACCGATTGCCGACTTTTGCAGCTTTCTGCTGGCAGTTCCGCTGTCCATCAGCGTCCTGCGGGAAATGTCCCACGAGCAGGAACAGCTTGAGCAATTGAAAATCACCCGTGAAAATTAACCTCCATCTTGAAAAACACAAAAAGAGCATCCCTCTATAATAAGGGATGCTCTTTTTTATCTTATTCTCCATAGGCACAGAAGGTGTAGCCCTGTGCGCGCAGTTCGTCAATCACCTGTCCCAGAACCTGTGCATTGGTCTGCGAAACTGCGTGCAGCAGGTAGATGGCACCCGGGTGGCATTTGGACTCGATGGTTTCGATTGCCTGCTGCGGGTCAGGCTGTTCGTCCACCAACCAGTCGCGGTAAGCAAAGCTCCAAAATACGCTGCGATAGCCCAGCTGCTGTAACAGCGACAGGTCTGCCTCGGAAAATTCTCCCATCGGGAAACGAAACAAACTCATCTCATAGCCAAAATTCTCTTTGATATACTCATGCAGACCCATGACCTCCGCGCGGCAGTCCTCCATCGAGATGGTCGGCATCGAAAGGTGGTTGACGCTGTGGTTGCCGACGATATGTCCTTCGCCGATCATCCGCTGTACCAGCTCCGGCTCCGCTTCTGCATAAGGCTGGGTGACAAAAAAGACCGCAGGGGTCTGCTTCTCTTTAAGCACATCCAAAATATCGTCGGTATAACCATTTTCATACCCTTCATCGAAGGTCAGATAAATCTTCATCTGGTCCTCGGCGATAAAGTCGGCATCGTACTTTCCATACTTTTCCTGATAGGCAGTCGCACCGCTCGGGCGGTTCTTTTCATCGGTCGGACCGCCCGGTCCCCATCCCAGCTTGGTAGTATCCAGCCCGCCGCTGACCGGCGTAATCGTCTGCTGGCTTTGCTCTTCTTTTTTCGGCAAGTCTTCCAGATTTTCTTCTGGTTTTCCTTCCTGTGGCTTGTCCTCCGGTTTTTCTCCTGCCAGCTGATCCTCTGGCGGATTCTTCTCTTCATTGCTTTGCTGCAAGGATTGCTCCTGCGGCGGCTCGAGCTGCTGCGGTTCCTCTTCTTTGTCGGATGGCATCCCCTCTGAAAGCTCATCAATACTGTCGGGAACATCTCCCTGTTCAGGCACCCGCTGGGAACATCCGCCCAGTCCCAGTACAAGCCCTGCTGCTAAAACAAGAGGAAGGACCCTCTTTGTAAAAATCCTGTTCATCGACTCACCAAACCTTTCTTTTAAACCGCATTGCTCCTTGTGCGTAACTTTGGATTATTGTTTCTTTTTTTGCCCATCATTATACATCGGTCGTTTTTCTCATTATAAAATACGGATGTCATAAAAAGCAAGCCTGCGGGCAAAATAATTCCAAAAGCTCCTGATTTTCTTCTGCAAGGATTTTCAAACGTACAACGAAAGGATGGTCCTATGTTCAAAACCAAACGTCAGATTCAATCTATCAAAGCCCGGGAAATTTTGGATTCCCGTGGAAATCCCACTGTGGAGGCGGTCGTCATCCTCAACGACGGAAGCCTCGGACGCGCCTGTGCTCCCTCCGGTGCTTCCATCGGCAAACA
>UMJU01042184.1_pt1 | contig 13662 bp, 9 predicted proteins | sample 1966161 | NCBI WGS metagenome assembly UMJU01 (sample SAMEA4836156, study PRJEB28245) | human gut metagenome | biome: gut microbiome; material: fecal sample | place: Denmark | collected 2008 | reverse complement strand
GCAATCTTATGATAGACAGCATTGCTTCTTATCCTCCGGAACATTGCTTCTGATCAGGGCGCTTCGAGAAAATCTATCAATAATTGCACTTGGCGCTTGCTGAAGGTCTGGTCATTTTTTCCTTCACGGCCGCCGTAGAGCTGGCGGTGCAGTTCGGGATTGACGGCGATCCACTTCCGCAGTTTTTTCAGTGCGGCTTCGGCCGAGAGGCAGGGGAAATAGAGCTGTGCGAACTCAGTCTTCAGGTATGCCTTGATTTCAAATTTATCTTCGGGAGTCTCTTTTTTATCTTCGGGAATCCTTTTCGTTTTTTCTGTTGTTTCCATGTTCTATGAATTTTAAGAATTTGTTGTTTTGAAGTTTTTAGTCTGAATTATTCGTGGAGGCTTATCGGGAAGTCCGGAACAATTGCAGACTAAGGTAGAATATTTACATAACGCAGCCATTTCCGGCCGCTTTTTTTGCCCGTGTCAGTGACAAAATGGTGACAGTGACACCTATACACCTATTTTGTGCTCTTTGTGTTGCACTTCTTATAGTTATCTCCTTCTTTTATAATAAGTTGGGCTTTGACGGCTTTTTGTATCCAGCGTTTTCCGGTTCGTGCGCAGGCTCCATTTTCCTGTACAGCCCGGACGAAATCCATGTAGGTAAAAACTCTTGGCATGGATGCAAGGGTGTCCTCAAGCTGGTGGAACTTGTGCATGCTCACGGGCGGCAGACTGGTGTCGGGCAGCGAGGTGCTGAGCAGAAGACTGTGTTCGAGCAGCGTGTGGGCGATGTCCATGGCCGTCCGGAAATCATCGTCCGTGCAGCAGTATTCCTTCGCGTAAGCGTAGTCGGTGTATTTCCGGAAAATGGTGAGAATGGCTGCCAGGCGCATGGCAAGCAGTCCGTTGCGGTAAACGATGCCGCTTGAAGATTCGCGTCCTTCTAGCAGGGTGCGTTTCAGCAGGAGGCTGAAGTGGGCGGTATGTTGTTGCCACTGTTGGGGACTGAAGGTGACGAGGGTGGGCGACTGGAGCAGCAGCTTGTGCATTTCAAACAGTTCGCTTCCCAACCCGTAGAAGTAGCTGTGCAGGTCCACTTCCCCTTCCTGGGGTGCGCACGATTCCCACAACTGGCTTTGCTGGCGGGTGTAGATGCCGAAGCGGCTGTAGAGTCCCACTTCGAGCGAACGGAAGAAGTTGCGGAACTGTTCCTGCGTACCGGCGATGCTCAGTGCCAGGTGGGGGTGGTGAACAACGATGGGGTCGCCGTCTATCTTGTAAGAAGAGGAGACTTCTTCGTGATGGGCCGCCTTACAGAGGATGTCTTCGTATTTGCCGCAATCTTGTCCCAGCGAGGAGACCAGGGTGTTGATTTCGGTAGTAGTCATGCAGCAACCTATTTCGCCGGCAGCGGCAAGGCTCTGTATGAGCCGGCTCTTACTGGTGGTGGCTGAGATTTTGAGGTATTGCGCCTGGGGCTCTTCCGGTTTCAGGTCGAGGTTGGGCAGGCGTTTGGCGTGCCGGGCCTGCTGCTGTTCCTGCTCCCAGGCCAGTAGTTTCTGATCGTATTCCTTTTTCTGTTCGCGGCGCAGTCGGTCGTAGAACTCCTGCGTGGCGTCCAGCAGTATGGATGTGAACCCCAGCGCACCTTTTCCGGCTCCTGCGGGTGCTACGACGGCAAGATAGAAATGGGGCGAAAGCAGTGACTTCTTATAGAAGAAACTGACGTTGGGAAAGAGGGCGCTACAACTGTTCATGCTGCCCAGCAGCATGAGGTCGCGTTCGCGCTTGTCGGTGGCATGTGTGCAGCAACGTTTCAGAAATTCGGGCAGGCGGGTATAAACTTCCTCGGGGATGTATGGGGAAGCGGCCCGTAATTCGTTGTTTTTTTCTAACACTTCTTCGGGTGATTCCTCCTCGTTTGCAACCGAAAAAGGTGCATAGGTGTCACTGTCACCGAAATGGCACCGATTCGTCTCTTTTTCTTCCTTTTTCTTCTGAATAATGAACTGATAACCAGATACTACGCGTTTTTGTATATCTTGCATCGTAAAATCGGTAGCGGCGTAATGCTGCGCGAAAAGTTCGGTGAGCTTTTTTGTTTCCTCCTGCGAAAATCCCTTACTTGCTGCCGCACGTCCCAACTTCAGGGCAAGGTCGTTCCGACTACCGCGGATGAAGGGGTTGCGGTGTTCGAATTCATCGAGGAAGTTGGCTATGAAGCCATTTTCCGATGGGGCGTTACCCGGGGCGATTGTTTCTTTCGTTTCTGCCTCTGTTACTTTCGTTACGCTTTCCGCAGGCATTTCGAAGGCGATTGCACCGGGATTGTAGTAGGCTTCGGGATGCCAGGAGTAGAAACAGGGCTGCGTCAGTATCTTGCATTTATCATCGTACGGGTGACCTACGTGTGCGCTGACCGCTCTACCTACGGCTGCATAAAGCTGTTCGTAATTTTTCTGCACGTCTTCGGGACGGACGTGTATCAGCATTTTGTTCCCTTCTTCGGAGATGCTGATAAAGGAGGCGGCAACAAAGGGGAGCGATTGGGAGAGGAGGAAGATTTCCCGGGTGCGTCCGTTGCTGTGGTCGAGGTCGATGCAGAGCAGTTCGCTGTGTTGTTGCAGGTCTTTTACGGCGTGTCCGTTGCTGCATACGCCTGCGGGGATGATGCACGGCATACCGTCTTTCAGTTTCTGTGCTTCGGCTTCGTGGCCGGGCAGGGCTTTCAGGCGACGGTAGTCCTGCACTACTTGCCTGAAGCGGTCGCTGCGTACCGTGTCAATAAAATCGTGGATGCTGATGGTGTGTGGTGCTTTGCTCCGCACGCTTGGGAATTCGGAAACCAGGGGTTCCCGATTTACTGTATTTTCCATATCTGTTTATGTTTTACAGTCGTGCATTGGCACTATTGCCTTTACACGCCTCGAAGGTATGGAAAACATTTTTTTAGATACTTTGCGCTTTTGTACACTTGCCTTTTTTAATGTTTTGATTATCAGTACGGAGGAACGGTTGAAGTGTACAAAATGCTTTTTTGGATAAATTTAACAGCTACAAGATACAACTGCTTTTAAGTAACGCTTAAAAAATAGGTTGGTACATAAGAAAGTGAGGCGAGTAAGTTTATAAATGATAATTTAGCGAAGCGAAGCTTCGCAGTTGACAAGGTAATCAGTTGACAAGGGGACAAGGGGCTGCGCAGTGTTAGGCTGCGCTGTAAAATGATAATTTAGGAGTGTAGTTATTGATATTCTGACTATCTCAATTCCCCTTCTCCAGTTGGAGGAGGGGTGCCCAACGGGCGGGGTGGTAGGTGAGAGAAAAATTCCTTTATCTTATTATGAATAGGTATTTTATTGTTTTACCTACCACCTCCCCCTACGGGTACTCCACCCCCTCTGACTCCCCCGTTATCGGGGGAGAGCAATTCCCGAGAGGAGGAGAATTTAAGATACTTCGCGTAACAATAATTATCATTTCACCGCGCAGCCTAACACTGCGCAGCCCCTTGTCCCCTTGTCAACTTGTTCCCTTGTCCCCTAAATTATCATTTATGTACCAACTTGTTTTTAAGCGTTACCAAATTCTTTTCCTGCTTTTTTCTTTTTTGCAATCAGCGACGAACTTGTCTATTTCTTTGCTGAGTTGCTTCAGTTCCCTGCATGCCTGGTCGCTTAGTTCGTGTTCCCTGTTCAATTTTTCCAGGTATTCTTTTATTTGTCTGATGGCTTGCAGTTCGGCTTTACCGGTTGTCTCGCAGTGTTTGTAAAGGATGTCTTCCTGTGTGTCAGTAGTTAGCTGGCTGTTCTTTTTAAACTCATGGTTATGTGTATTTAAAATATTTGATTCTGCAAAGGTAAATAGATTTATGCAGGTTGGGGAATAATCCGGGGTAAAAGTAAAAATAAATAAGGTAAAGTACGGATAAGTTCGCCCCGGTACGTCCCGGTACATCCCGTTTCGTCCTTTCGTTTTTGGTCTCTGAAGTACCTTTGTTGTGTCCTCAAAGTGGGGATCCTACGGAAGGTTTCGGGTAAGACGTCGCCTTGTATCAGTTTCCGTTCGAAACTATTTTCTTCCTTTTTAAACTCAAAAAAATTATGTCAGTAACATTTAAGAAAGTATTACGTAAAGACCCTTTCCATAAAGATGGTACGGGTAAATACTACCCTCAATTAATCGTTTGGGGAAAATCGGCGACACTGGAAAGTATTGCTGTTCAGATGAAAGAATCCAGTTCGCTCACTCTGGGTGATATACAGAGTGTGATAACCAACTTCGTTGGTGCTATGCGTCGTGAGCTTTTCAATGGCCGTTCGGTAAACATCGACAACTTCGGTGTATTCAGCCTTTCGGCTACTACCGAAGGTTCGGAGAAGAAGGACGACTGTCAATCTACCAAGATCAGATCCGTCCGTATCAACTTCCGTGCTTCCAGCAGTATTCGTCCGCAGGTGGCTGCCACGCGTGCCGAAGACCGTATGGACTTCGTGGATCTGGAGTCGCAGTTGAAGGCTGCCGGCAGTGGTTCGGGCAGTGGCGAAGGTAGCGGCAACGAAGGCGGTGACGGAGGATTGGACGAGAATCCGCTGGGATAGGCTCTGAAACCGTAGTCTTCGGAAATTAAAAATTAAACACTAATCACTAAGTTACATGAGAACAATCGATCACATCGTTATTCACTGTTCCGCCACACGCGAAGACCGTTCGCTGACTGTGGCCGAACTGGAGGAAAATCACCGTTGCCGTGGCTTCCGCGGTATCGGCTATCACTACTACATCCGTAAGGATGGCACGGTAATCAATACCCGTGCTTTGGAACTTGTCGGGGCGCATGCCAAGGGCCATAATTCTCACTCGATAGGCATCTGCTATGAGGGCGGTCTTGATGTCCGGGGGCGTGCCAAAGATACCCGTACGCCTGAACAACGCTCTGCGCTCCGGCTGCTTGTGCATCAACTCCTGAAACGCTTTCGGAACAATGTCCGTATCTGCGGGCATCGTGACCTCAGTCCGGACCTGAACGGTGACGGAGTGATAGAGCCGGAAGAATGGATTAAGGAGTGTCCGTGCTTCGAAGTGAGCAGGGAACTGTGATTTCCACTCTGTGACAATCATTTTTTTTAATTGCGTGGAAAGGAGGTGTGGAATTATGGCAATCAAGAAATCCGTATGGAGTATGATCTTGAAAGTAGCTGTCGCGGTGGTAACGGCGATAGCGGGTGTGCTGGGCGTAAATGCGATGACCCTGTAATGCGCTCTGATAATGACTTCTAATTTTCTGTAAACCGGCAATCCGGATGCTGGTTTGCAGAAAACGATATTAAACTACAAACAATAATGGATATGAAAAATATATATCGAATTATACTTATTATTATACTATGCACCGGTGTATTGCCGGTATGTGCACAAAGCAATTATTATGCTGCGATGCCTGATGTGACACCGCCTTCACCTACTTCCCGAGTATTTCAGAAGTTTTTGGGCTATCCCATTTCTCATGCGACGGGAACCATTGACATTAGTATCCCTCTATATACTGTGGAAGCTTACGGCTTGTCTCTCCCCTTGACTTTGAAGTATCATTCTTCGGGGATAAGAGTGCAGGATCCTGTCGGTGTGGTGGGACGTAACTGGGCTTTGTTTCCGGGATTTAAGATATCACGGACGATTATGGGCAAACCGGATGAGGTGTATCCGGTGGCAGATGTCAGCGGAAATCTGACACGCGATGACTATATCTATATGTCTTCTCCTTATTCAAATGATTGTGATTGTTGGAATGAGCGCGGACATATTTATCCGTGTATGGACGGCCAGTATGATGTCTTTCAAATAAATATGCCTGGTATGGACGCTTCGTTCATATTACAACGTGTAAACGGGGTGGATGTAGTGAAACAGATATCGGATACTCCTTTAAAGATAACTCCTAAGTTGGATAATTCTACCAACTTTATCAGTACACGACTCTATGGTTTTGAAATTCTGGATGACAAAGGTATACGGTATGCCTTCGGGGAGAAGAATCCTGTACATGGTTTATCTAGTCCACAAAAATATGTTGAATATCAGCCTTATGGTTCTTGCTTTTGCGGTTGGATGCTTCGTGAAATCATTTTCCCCGGTAATGAAAAAATCTCGTTCACATACCAATCGGTAAGAGAAGATGTCCCAACTTTCAATCATACCTTATCGGTATTAGACAATGGGAAATCGATGTGGCTGGCTGTTTTCATAACGATATGATAGATAGCTCCACTGGCTCTGACAGTTCTTTTTGGCGTATACTTGGAGGTGATGGATACCAGATAAATGAAGGAAGAGACTCCCCTTATTCTTATATAAACAGGTCGTTGGTTCCTGATAGTATTATTATTCCAAACGGTTTGATTGATTTAAACTATTCAGCAGGTAAGTTGGCTTCTTTGAATGTGAAACAATCGTCAGGCATACAAGTGAGAAATGTACAGTTTACTTATGATACAACAACGGGTAACCTGCTGAAGAAAGTGAATATCAACGGTGAGGGCAATTATCTGTTTACCTACAAAAATGAAAGTTCTTTTAGTTATTTGCGTTCCGGTTTCGATTGGTGGGGTTTTTATAATGAAGCGGATTTCGGGGATGCTGACCTTCCCAATATAAATCTTGAAATACGGAAGACCACGGGTTCGTTGAATGTTCCTGTCAACCGAACTATCGGTAATCGTGCCAACAGGAAGCCTAATGCTGCGTATATGGACACATATTCATTGACAGAGATGCTCAGTCCGACAAAGGGAAAATTGAAAATTAGTTATGAACCACACCGCTTTACGGTAAAAAGAAAAGAGGAAATAGGTGGAGGGTTACGTGTGAAATCTACTGAGTTGTATGATCCGGTGTCAGGTAAGACAATCGTAAAAAACTATACTTATGAAGATGCGCATTTTATAGGTACGGATTATCCTGATGAGAAAAGTCTGATAACTACCAGATATATATGTCCTCTTGATGATGGTGGTTGCAGAGTACGCCAACGTACGCTTTCTGTATTTTCCGGTTTTCCCAATGTTCGGGGAAATACAAATCCTGTATGGTATGGCAAGATTACTGAAGTTGCCTCCGATTGGAAAAAAGTCTATCAATATGATTTTCGACCGGATGAATATGATAATGTCATTTTTGATGATTTATCCCCTGATTATTCATTGAATAATGAGTGTTTGCTTTCTGCAATGAATAGAATGTTATATCCGATTCCTTGGTTATTATCAGAAAACTTCTATAGGAAATCGGGAAATATTTATGAGAAAGTGCAATCGTTGACCAATATGTATGAGAAGTCTGAGATGAAAATGCCGGCAGCTATAGTAACCCCTTATCAATTCGGACTGAATGGCTACTCGAGCTGTCAGTTTATGGAAAAGTTGATAGCTTGCCCTAGTTATAATTATTGTGATGTATATGGATCTCCGGTAAAGTCTTTTCCATATTATATAGCTACAGGCTATCATCGCTTGAAGTCCACTTGTAAAACCACTTATCAATCGAGTGACAGTATTGTTGAGAAGTCTTTTTTTGCCTATGATACGGAGCGTCCGTACAATATAATAAGTAAATCATCTTTGTGTAGCGGAGGTGCAGAGCAGGTGGAGAGAACCTATTACAGTAATAACACTATACCGGATAAAGAATCTCTGACAGCATCCCAGCGAAGTGCCATTCAGCTATTGACTTCGCGAAATTATCTGACCACGCCTGTACAGCAGACTATGGAGAAAAAGGATAAACGGCTATACAGTGTATTGAGAGGATATAGCAGTAGCTTGTCTTCCGGGATGGTGGTGGAAGATCAGTATTACTGTAAAGGTACGGATAAGTACGAAAAACGAATCAGTTATAATAAATATGATATTTATGGTAACCCTGTATATATCAATAAGGATGGTGCTGAGAAGGTTGTATATTTGTGGGGATACAAGGGGCAATACCTGCTGGCTGAAATCAAGGGGGCAACTTACGAAGAAGTTAAAAAAGCGCTAATGGTGGATCCAGCTTCCATGTCGTCGTGCATACTTCCTTCTATACCTCTGTATCTGAATATGATAGATAATTTGTATAAAGCTTTGCCTTCTGCCCTGATTACCTCCTATACTTACCATCCCTTGATTGGGGCAAGTGGCATAATTTCTCCCAATAAAGCCAAAACGACTTTCGAATATAACAGCGATAGTCAGTTGATTCGCATAAAGGATACGGAAGGAAAGACAATGGAGGAATATCAATATCATTTCCGGCCATAAATGCAGTATGATCATATAAAAATAGTATTATGAAACGATTATATATTTTGATTTCATTTCTTTGCCTGATAGGTGCAGCTACAGCGCAAAATAGTAACCAGAATTATGTGGTTACGCGTACTATGCTGAATGAAAGCAGTAGTTCTTACTTGGATGTAGTGAAATATTATGATGGTTTGGGACGTTTGTGCCAAACCGTGCATAATCAGGTGACTCCACAGAAAAATAATCTGCTGGATCTTTCGGAGTATGATGAATCGGGGCGGGACGTTAAAGACTGGCTGCCCGTATATTCATCCTCTGCTTATTTGTCTGCGTCTGCTTTTTCCTCGACTGCTTCTGGTAATTATGGCTCAACGGCCCGTCCTTTCAATCAGTCGGTGTACGAGGCTTCTCCGTCCGATCGGCTTGTGGCGCAATATGGCCCGGGAGCGAAGTGGAGTGACAAACCGATGACCACTGATTATATGCTGAATGGCTCCTCTGAGGTATTAAGCTGTGTGCACTATTCGGTAAATGGTAGCACCTTAGTGAATGGGGGAAGTTATGCCACCGGTGAATTGTATGTTGTCCGTACACAGGATGAAGACGGCAACACGGCCTCTCAATTTACGGATAAGCAAGGACATACCGTATTGGTTAGTCAGTTGAATGGAACTGTACGTCATGATACCTATTATGTGTACGATGACTATGGTAATCTTTGTTATGTGCTGCCACCTGCAATGGATGGTAATATTTCTACGGCCAGTCTAAATCTTTATGCCTACCAGTATAAATATGACAGGCGCAATCGTTGTGTTTGGAAGAAGTTGCCCGGTGCAGATGCTGTGTCATACGTTTATGATTTGAATGATCGTCTTGTTTTTTCCCAGGACGGAAATCAGAAAAGTCGGGGAAAATGGATGTTCTATTTGTATGATGACTTAAGCCGCCTGGTTGTGCAAGGTGAATGTGCTAATACGAATACTTCTACAGCGTCCGCTCGTTCTGTTGCCTGTACTCGCGTCAATACGGCTACGGGTTTAGGAAACAGCGGATATTCATCCGATTTTGCTTTGACTGCTCCGGTTGTGTATTTAGTAAACTATTACGATAACTATGATTTCCGTACATTGCCGGGTTTTAATAACAGCTTTTTTCCAGCCAATACTTTGAGTGCTAAAGGTTCTTTGTCGGGGAGTGTCATTACTGTTTTAGGTAGCAATACAAAGTTGTATTTCGCCAACTATTATGATAAGAAAGGGCGGGTAACAAAGACTGTTTCAAGCAATCTGCTGAGTGGCTATGAAACAACAACTACGATATATACTTTTACCGGTAAACCTGCAAGCGTGAAGCATGTACACATGGCGGCCGGAAAGACTACGCAGATGGAGATATATACCTATACTTATGATCATGCGGAACGATTGACGAAGGTTGAGCATTCGTTGAATGGAGTGAAGGTTACGCTTGCTGCCAATACTTATGATGAACTGGGGCGATTGTCGGGCAAGTCATTGCATGGTTCGGCAAGTAATAAGTTGGCGTATGCATATAATATACGTAACTGGATAGAATCGATATCATCAGGTGGATTATTCAATATATCATTGTATTATGGCTATAATGGAAATGTATCCCGTATGGTGTGCCGATGTCCGGGGGATAACAAAACTTATGGGTATAACTTCGCTTATGATAATTTGTCACGCCTCACCTCGGCACAAAGTCTGATTGGTGGCGTAATAACTCTGGGCTACGCGACCAACTATAGTTATGACAAGAATGGGAATTTATTGCATTTGCGGCGTGGCGGACAAACCGGATTATCCGGCACTGGAATCATTGATAATTTGTCTTTTACATTAAATGGTAACCAGCTTAAAGCCGTCAATGATGACGCTACGGCTACGGCTTCTAACGGCTTCGAATTCAAGGATGGTGCCAAGCTTGCTACAGAATATATGTATGATGCCAATGGCAGCTTAATAAAAGATTTGAATAAGGGAATCGAAATTCAATATAATTTATTAAATTTGCCAAGTCAGGTCAGTTTCTCGGATGGAAGTACCATCACTTATACTTATGGTGCGGATGGAGTAAAGCTTCGCACGGTGCATAAAATAGGAGGTGTTACTACCACTACCGATTACTGCGACAATGTGATCTATGAAAATGGTACGGCTAAACAATTGCTGACCGAAGAAGGATATGTCTCTCTGTCTGATAAGAAATATCACTATTACCTGAAAGATCATCAGGGAAATAATCGGGTGGTAACTGATCAGGCCGGTGGGATGGAGGAAGCCAACTACTATTATCCTTTCGGAGGTGTCTTCTTAAGTAACGGGAATGATGTTCAGGCTTATAAGTATAACGGGAAGGAACTGGATACAAAGAAGGGACTGAACTGGTATGATTATGGGGCGAGAGAGTATGATGCGGTGCTGGGAAGATGGCATGTGATGGATCCTTCTAGTGAAAAATATTATGGAGTGAGCCCTTACACGTATTGTAAGAATAATCCAATTCTCAGGATCGATATTGATGGGAAAGATGACTATGTAGTGAATAAGAATGGTTATGTGTTTTTTTGGAAAAATACAAAATATGAAGATAAGGGAGATCGAGTTTATTATTTTGATGGAGAACATAAACCGAAGCAGGTAAGTGGAAAACCGATAACTATAATGGATAATAAATTAATGCCTGGTATGGTTGAAAGTCAAGGTAAAGAAGGACGAATTACGACTTATGGACAAACCAGCAACATTCATGATGCTGCAAATCTCTTTAAGTTTGCAGCGGATAATAGTGTTGTTGAATGGAAATTGGACGTATATGAGAATGAAAATGATGGGCCGACAGCTATTATTATTACAGACCATAAAGAAGGCTCTGTGGAAAGTGGAAATAATGCAAAAAGAAGGACGGCTGTGAATGGTCGCAAAAAAATAGATATTCATTCTCATCCTGGCGATGAAAGCCAGGGAGCTTCTGCTTCTGATATGAAATATATTAATAGCAGAAATAATGCAGTTTATTTAAAGAGGGACCGAACGTTGCATGATTATAATTCAAAGAAAAGCAATATAACAACTATTCATATAAATACGATCGAAGATTTGCAGAAGTATATACAAGACAGACTAAAAAAATAGATTGTATGAGAAATGTATTATTAATATTATTACTTATTTCTTTGCCGGGTTGTCAACCCGGCAAAGAATCCCCTGCTCGTTCTACTGCTTTACGGGAAGTTAAGCGGTTGATTGATCAAGATTCTTTTCCTGCGAAGTATATCATTATGTATGAGGAACCATCGAATGACATCGGTTCTATCTATATGATAACACCGGCTAACTCTCCATTGGTGGAAGGAAGTTTGGAAAGACCGGAGAAAGTGATAAAGTACAAGGATAGGTATATCTGCTTAATGAATCCTATGGAATCAACTGATATGCCCAAAAATAAATTGATTGAGATAACGGATTATCCGAATGATACAACAACAGGTCCTGTATATGATGAAATATGGTATATAGGGGTGTCTAAAAATGGGAAGAAACATACCTTGGTCTCTACAACATATAAGTCTTACCTCACTTATTATTATTATTCTTTTCCTCAACTCTTGGAATATGCATTCAAAGATTATGATTCGACCCATTTACCACGCTTTATATTGTCTTCATATTCTTTAGTTGTGGATAGTTCATACATACCCAAAGGGACATTGTATAATCATATCCAACGCATTGATGGAAAAATATATTATTCCAATGTTTTAGATGAGTATTTTAAAGAAAATAAAGATAGTATACGTAAGGACTTTTTTGCAGTATTAAATGGGAAAGATACACTTAAACTAAATATTGTAGATACGATAACACAGCATCTTTTCTTTGAGAGTGCGAATAATGCTGCTTTCTTTAGATCGCTAACAAAAGAACCTTGGGATAAATTATACGATTTGCTTCGCGACTCGACTTTTTATTTTTGTGCTGAAAAAGGCACGTATGTCAGGCACTCCGTTCCGTATAGCGACTATTATTGGCTTTTTAGTATACACGATAATTGTTCTTATAAATATGTAGATGAGGTTTATAGAAGAGGGATAAAGCAGAGCTTGAAGGATTTATACGGTAGTTATGAAGAATGGGATGCAAATTGATTTCATTTATAGGATTCAATGTTGGTTTTGTTGGTATGATATCCCCTGTCTCTTAACTCCGAAATATGGGTAGAGGCAGGGAATATTTATTCTCCTCCCTGTTCTACAATACGGACGGCTTGAACGGCATGAGATGTTACAACGGCAATATCCTTGGACTGAAACGCTACGGGTGTCAAACTTGCTATTGAATATACGTATGATACCAATGGCAGCTTAATAAAAGATTTGAATAAGGGAATCGAAATTCAATATAATTTATTAAATTTGCCAGTTAGGTCAGTTTCTCAGATGGAAGTACCATCACTTATGCTTATGGTGCGGATGGAGTAAAGCTTCGCACGGTGCATAAAATAGGAGGTATGACTAATGCAAAAGATATATTTATTATTGAGTATTTTGTTTTTTATTCAGGTAGATTGTTTGGCTCAGTCTTTTCTTCCTGATGAGAGTAATATAATGAGTTATGAAGAAATTCTAAATTTGTATCCTAAGTCATTGACATCTCATCTTCCAGCAAAAATAGATGGAATGAATCTTGAATTTTTACATTTATCTTCTCCTTTGGCAGGGCGGTTTCTAAGCTATATTCATTTGGTGTCACCTTATGACACTAAAAGTGAAAAATTGAAGAATGAGGTCGCTTTAAAAGCAAAGGCTATATATTATTTACGGGACTCTTGTTTAACAATACCTTATGATTACGAGGATATGAAAGTAAATGAATCGGATTCCGTTCGTAACCCCCGGAATACTAGTATGTTGCCAATTCCTAATTTCCGCTCTTGGGATGATGCATTTACTTTGCCATTTTATCAAGAAGCGGTTGTTTATCTCCTTGATGCAGAAAAAGGTTGTTTCCTACCTGCTGATTGTCTTACTATATCTGGAGTAGGATTACCCAAAGGATGGGAACATGGCTATACTAAGGGGGTAGCTTTTTATAAAAACTCTGTTGTTTATTGGCTTGAAGTTTGGTAAATATGTTGAGTAATATGTACTGCGCCTTACTCGTTTATATGTTTACATTTGTATTTGTCATCCAATAATTTACATAAAAAGACTCCAACCGAGTGCTATTCTCAAGAAAAATAGTATTTTTGGAAGAATTACTGAAAAGGATACCTTTATATATAACTTTAAAAAGACCCGACTATTATGATGGAAAAAACACTGGTTATTTTGAAACCATGTACCCTCCAAAGAGGCTTGGTAGGTG
>UMJU01016465.1_pt1 | contig 13704 bp, 9 predicted proteins | sample 1966161 | NCBI WGS metagenome assembly UMJU01 (sample SAMEA4836156, study PRJEB28245) | human gut metagenome | biome: gut microbiome; material: fecal sample | place: Denmark | collected 2008 | reverse complement strand
ACGTGATTATCGCCGCCGTACTGCTTTCGGTCTTTGCCGTGATGTTCGTGGTGCCTTTCGTTGAGCAGTGGCCTTATAAGCCTGTTTTTACGCTTGACGTGATCTCCCGCATTCTCTCCGACAGTGTCGTCTGGGAGGTCTACGGCAATTCGGTCGGAGTGGCCCTAGCAAGTGCTGTGACCGGCACGTTGCTGTGTTACGCCGCAGCAATGGTCAATGCACGTTCTCAGCTCAAGGGCTGGTGCCGCACGACGATGGACAGTTTTGCCATGCTCACCAACACCGTGCCCGGCATGGTGCTCGGTATCGGCTTTCTCTTTGCCATGAGCGGCACGATGTTGGCCAACACGTTTGCCATTCTGGTGCTCGTCAACCTGGTGCATTTCTTCACTTCGCCCTATCTGATGGCCACTTCGGCACTGAGCAAGATGAATGCCGGATGGGAGACCACGGGGGCTTTGATGGGCGACAGTTGGCTCAAGACCGTCATGCGCGTCGTGGTGCCCAATTCGGCCGCCACGCTCTGGCAGATGTTCCAGTACATGTTCGTGAGTTCCATGGTGACCATCAGCGCAGTCGTGTTCCTGTCGGGCGCCCGCACCATGTTGATCACCACGAAGATCAAGGAACTCCAGTATTTCGAGAAGTTCGAAGAAATCTTTGTGCTCTCGCTTTTGATTTTCTTTACCAACGTTGCGGTCAAGCTCATTTGCGACGCCCTTGCAGAACGTGCAAGAAAGAACCCGCAGGGCGGTCTGATTCAGTCGCTCATGCGCCGTCTGAGCTCGAGCCGTACTCCCACGCTTTCAACTGTTTCCACCGGAGCTTAAAAGAAATGCAACCGATGACCTGTTTCAAACTGACTTTTGCTGCTTGTGTGTGCGCTGCCATGGTCGGCTGCGGCAATGACGGCAGTACCGATGCCGACAAGGGCAAAACCGCTGCGGCTCCCGCCAAAACTGCCGAAGTGGTGATCTACACCAACGCCGATGAAGAAGCTCAGACGGCAATGAAGAATGCCCTTGACAAAAATGGCATGAAGGGTGCCTATCTCATCCAGTCGTTCGGTACGTCCGAATTGGGCGGCAAGCTTGCTGCCGAAGGCAAGAACATCGAAGCCGACGTGGTGACGCTCTCGACCTATTACCTCGACAGCTTCCAGAAAAAGGAAAAGCTCTTTGCCGATCTGCAAAACAAGGCAAAGACAATTCAGCCGTCTCCGTCCTACTGGACGCCGATTCTGGGCAACACGGGTGCGCTTTTCATCAACACCGAAGTTTTAAAGCAAAGCAAGCTCGAAGCTCCGAAGTCCATCGCCGATCTGGCTAAGCCCGAATATGCAGGCCACATCTCCGTGCCCGACATTATGGGCAGTTCTACGTCTTGGTTGATGACCCAGGCCGTCATGTCTGCTCAGGGTGAAGAGGCTGGCGCCAAGACGATCGCCGCGATTGAAAAGAACGCCGGTGCACATCTGGAAAAGTCCGGTTCTGCACCGTTAAAGAAGTTGCGTGCCGGTGAGGCGGCCGTGGGTTTCGGTCTGCGTCACCAAGCTGTAGCCGACAAAGCCCGCGGTCTGCCGATTGACTACATTGATCCGACCGAAGGCAATTTCCAACTGCAGGAAGCCGCTGCCGTTGTTGACAAGGGGGCCAAGACCAATCCCAACGCACAGAAGGCCGTTGAAATTATCGTCAAGTACGGCCGTCCCGAACTCTTGAAGTTCTACCCCGTGGCGCTTTACGAAGGTGAAACGGTTTCTGCTGAAAACAAGCCCGCTCGTTCGAGTTTCTACAAAGAGCCGCTCACTGTTGAATTGCTGCAGAAGCACCAGAAGATGGTCAAGGACGCCGGCAAGTAATTCTTTTGATTTCCAATAAGCCGGCTCTCATGCGAGAGTCGGCAGTTTTCTTTTTTGATTTGTCATGATTACCGACCCGAATACCTACAAACTTTTGACCCCGGGGCCCCTGACGACATCATTGTCCGTTCGTAAGGAAATGCTTGTCGATCGCTGCACATGGGACGACGACTACAAAGAAATGACTCAGTTCGTGCGCCGTGAACTCCTCACGCTTGCCCACGTTTCCGAACCCGATTACACCACCGTGCTGATGCAGGGTTCGGGTACGTTCGGCGTGGAAAGTGTTCTCAGTTCCGTGGTAGGTAAGAATGACTGCGTGCTCGTACCCGTCAACGGTGCATATTCGGAACGCATGTGCCAGATTCTGGAGCGTTACGGCATCGCCTTTGTACGTGAAGACTTTGCTTGGGACGAACGCGTCGACGCTGCCCGTCTGGAGTCGGTGATTGCCGCACATCCTGAAATCACGACGATCAGCATCGTGCACAACGAAACGACTTCGGGCCTCATCAACGATCTGATGAGTGTCTCGGAAGTCGTGAAGAACCACAACCTGCGCTTTATCGTGGACGCCATGAGCTCCTTTGGGGCCGTGGATGTGAGCGTGTCCGAGCTCGGCATCGATTTTCTGATCTCGTCGGCGAACAAGTGCATTCAGGGCGTTCCGGGCTTTTCCTTTATCGTCGCTCGCCGCGAAGCGCTTACGGCTACCGAAGGCAACGCCCGCACGATTTCGCTCGATCTGCACTCTCAGTGGAAGACGATGGAAAAGGACAACGGCAAGTGGCGCTTTACGTCGCCTACGCACGTCGTAGCCGCTTTTGCGCAGGCGCTTAAGGAACTGCAGCAAGAGGGCGGAGTGACGGTTCGCGGCGAACGCTATGCAGCTACAAACCGCAAGCTGCGTGAAGGAATGCGTACTCTAGGCTTTGAACCGTTCGTCAGCGAAGCCTTCCAGGGGCCGATCATCACCACCTTCCTTTATCCGGAAGGTCGCAACCTCGACTTCAAGCACATGCACCATTGGCTCAAGGAGCAGGGTTATGTGATCTATCCGGGCAAGCTCACCGACCGAGACACCTTCCGCATCGGCAACATTGGCGAAATCTACGACGCGGACGCCGACCGCATTCTTGAATTGTTTGCACAGTACACCAAGGAGTTTATGTAATGAACCGCATCAAGGGCGTGATTTTCGATTGGGCGGGTACGACGGTTGACTTCGGTTGCACGAGTCCTGTCTCGGCATTTAAGGAAGCATTTCGCCGAGCCGGTATTGACGTGACGGACGAGGAAGTTCGTGCGCCGATGGGGCTTTTGAAACGTGATCACATCAAGTCGATGCTCGCGATGCCTCGTATTGCGCAAGCCTGGCAGGACAAGTACGGTGCCGCGGCGACCGACGCCGATGCCGAAAAGATCTATGCCGACTTTGAACCGGCCCTGATGGCTGTGCTTGATCGACATTGTGATCTGATTCCTGGCATTCTCGAAACGATGGAGTATCTTCGTCAAAACGAGATCCGTGTGGGTTCGACCACCGGCTTTACCCAGGAAATGATGGCTGTGGTGACCGAAGGCGCCCGCAGGGGCGGCTACGCACCCGAAATGGTTCAAACGGCTGACAGCAACAACGGTTTTGGCCGTCCTTGGCCCTATATGATCTTTTCCAATATGCGCGGTCTCGGTTTATCAAACGTGCGTCAGGTTGTGAAGGTGGGCGATACGACCTCCGACATGGCCGAAGCAAAGAACGCGGGGGTGATTGCCGTCGGCGTCTGTGTAGGCAGCTCCATGATCGGTCTGGACGCACAGAGCTGGGCGACGTTGCCCGAAGCAGAACGCGCCGAACAGATCAAATCGGCACGTCAGCGCTTCTATGCCGCCGGTGCCGATTATGTGATCGAGAGCATCGGTGATTTGCCGGCTCTGATTGAGGATCTCAACGCTCGCAGCGCTGCTTAATTCGCACCAAAGGGTCTTTCGAAAGCCCGTGTGTCGATCTTGGCATACGGGCTTTTTGACGTGTCGGCATCGTTTTGGTTGATCAGACGAATAGGTTATCGTTTTCTTCGATCTTCCCGCGGGCGCGAGCAATGCGCTGCTCCCTGAGTTCGTCGAGTTCTCTCTCGATGCGTTCCGCACGACGCCAAAAATAGACCACGTTGCCGAGGATGATGCAGATGAGCAAGGCTGAACCGATGCCGATGACGTAGTGGATGCGCGAGTCTGCAGTTGTGATTCCTTGGCTGCCGTTGTTTGGTTCGTCGCAATAGCCGCCTCGGCTCTGACAGGCAAAACGATTCCGGTCAGTGAGAAGAACAGCACAAGTTCCGTAGCTGCTTTGCAAAGCCAAGAAGATGAAAACCACATGACCGTCAAAATCGTTGGAAGGCAATCAGAAGCGTAGTACGAGAACCGAATCGGCGCGATCGAACAGCGCACTATGAGAAGAAATGGCAAGAATGCGCAAAAAGTCTCTTCCAGAATTTTTTTGAGGTTTCTTGTCAGATTAACGTCGTGACAATTGATTAGAGAGCTTTTCGAGCTGCTGGAGTGTTGCCGGTTTAGAAAAACTTAACCGTGATACAAAACTTCGAAACACGGACGTCTTTGCGTTTGATTCAAGTCAAAAGCAGCGCTATTGCTGCCTCTAGACTCTTTGCCTGACAACATAAACCACCGCTTTGCTACTTACTGACTCGACGTCAATACCCGGAAGCATTGCGAATCTAAGGAGAAAGAGATGATCAAACCAATTGCGGCAATTGTGCTCAGTGCCTTATTTTCTGCCGTATCAGGATTAGCGACAGCTCAAGACTTGGCTTCTTTTCATGCCGGTATGGGTGGATGCACTGCTTGCCACGGCACGAAAACTGTAACGGCCGCTAACGTTCCGGACGATGAAATTGATCTCAACAACAAATGCATGGCATGTCACGGCGACTATAAAAAATTAGCTGACAAAACAAAACACTTTGATCCGCATGCAAGTCACTTAAGCGATAGAAGTCCCATCAACTGCACGGCTTGTCACACGGCTCACGCAAAACCCAAGCTCGTTTGCAATGACTGTCATACATTCGATTTGAAGATGCCATTTTCCGATGCTCCTGAATCGGCCAAATGGGATGCAACGATTGATGCCGAGGCTGTTGAGGCCGCCGAAAAGTCTGCTCCGCGCGAAACGGTTGACGTACTGGTGATCGGTGCGGGTTCGGCCGGCTTAAATGCGGCAATTGCAGCAAAGCGCGCCGGAGCCAAGGTGGTTTTGCTTGAGAAACACTCTTTTGCAGGCGGCAATTCCATGCTTGCTGCCGGCGGTTACAACGCTGTCGGTACTCCTCAACAGGCTAAGAAAGGCATTAAGGATACCGTTGATCAGTATGTCAAGGACACCATGAAGGGTGGTCGTGGCAAAAATGATCCGAAGCTTGTCCAAATTCTTGCTGAAGGAAGCGCCGACGGCGTTAAGTGGTTGGAAGACATGGGTGCTGATCTCTCGGACGTGAAACGTTCCGGGGGAGCTGCCGTTGATCGCACGCATCGTCCGCACGGTGGTATGACGGTCGGGCCGCATATTGTGGACGTTTTACGTGCACAAGCTACAAAAGAGGGCGTGGGTGCTCGGGTGAATTCCCGTGCCGTCAAGCTTTTGCTCGACAAAGATTACAAAATTGCCGGAGCCATTGTGCATGGCAAGCACTCCGGCTACTACAAGATTGCAGCCAAGGCGGTGGTTTTGGCAACCGGCGGCTACGGTCAGAATAAGCAGATGATTGCCTTCTATCGCCCGACCTTCAAGGATATGACGAGTTCAAACAATGTAACGAGTACCGGCGACGGCATTACCATGGCACTCAATATCGGCGCTTCCATGACTGATATCGATTGGGTCCAGGCGCATCCGACCGTCGGCCTTGATAGCCGTATTTTGATCAGTGAAACCGTTCGCGGAGTCGGTGCCGTAATGGTCAACATCAACGGAGCGCGTTTCGTTAACGAACTTACAACACGCGACCGCGCAAGCGATGCAATTTTGCATCAACCGCAAAAGCGGGCTTGGTTGGTTTTTGACAGCAACCTTTACAAGTCCGCAAAGATGGTGCAAGGCTATGATCACTTGGGGATGCTCAAGAAGGCCGACACTTTGGCTGAGTTAGCCAAGATTTGTGACATGGATGCGAAAACTCTCGAAAAGACGGCCAGCGACTACAACAAGTTCCGCAAGGCAGGAAAAGACGAAGCATTCGGTCGTCCCGATATGCCGCTTGGTATTGAAAAGGCTCCTTTCTATGCGGTAGCTGTTGCTCCCGGCATTCATCATACGATGGGTGGAGTGGCGATCACGCCGGAAAGCGAGGTGCTGGACATCCAAAGTCGCCCGATTCCAGGGCTGTATGCGGCAGGAGAAGTGACGGGAGGCGTACATGGCTTTAACCGCCTCGGAGGTAATGCTATTGCTGATACCGTCGTCTTCGGTCGCCGTAGCGGCGAACATGCAGCTGCCTATGCACTCAAAGCCAAATAAGCAAACTTTCTTCTCCTAATCTCGTCTGTTTCTTGGCAGTGGAAATCTGCTGTTGCCAAAAGGCAGACATTTGAGGTTCTGTTGGTTCGACAGGACCTCTTTTTTTTGGTACTAGAGCGTTGACAGCGGAGAAATGTTGCATTCCTTGAAGAAAAGCTCTCGCAATGCAGGCAAATGCTCTTGTTTGTAGACCGCGTAAATGCAGCGGCTGCTTTCTTTTTTATGATCCGGATTAACCTCTTTTCTTAGCTCAACCAAATCTCCGCGGCGAATTTCTTCCGAAACGGACAGCAACGGCATCACAGCCAATCCAAGACCGGTTTGAACCGCTCGTTTGATCGCGCCCATCGTATTCATAGTAAGCGTGTTGGAAACGGTAATTCCCTGAGCCAAAAGCCATCGCTTGGCTGCATCGCTTACCGTTGCTTCCTGATCCATGATCCAGGTGGCTAAACAGAAATCTTCCGTGGTCGCTTCAACCGATATGTATGGACTCTTCGGGCTGGCGATCAATACGAAATCGTCTCGGAAACACGGGAAAAAGGTTAACGATGAATCCACAGGAGGACGGCTGATAAAGCCAATATCCATACGGTTCTCAAGAACTCCGGCTTCTACGATTTCATTGTCTTCAATCAGCAAAGTAGGATCCACAGTCGGATAACGTCGCTTGAATTCCGGGAGCCTTCGGGAGAGGATGTAAATGCCGCAGGCGCGGTTGGCACCGATGATCAGCTTCCCTGCCAGCCCTTTTTCTCGGGCTGCGAAAATATCCTCAATTTCGCTGGCTTTAGTTACGACTAGTGTGGCCAGAGGGAGGAGAGCAGAGGCAGCGTCCGTCGGAAACAAGCCATTGGATTTTCGTTCGAACAGTTCTGTTCCAAGTATTCTCTCGAGTTCTTTGAGCGACTGACTTGCCGCACTTGTCGTCACACATAGTTTGGCAGCAGCTTTTGACAAGCTTTTCTGATCGTAGACACCAAGAAAGATTTCAAGCTGACGCAGTGTGATGTGCATAACCGGAAAACACTCCTTCGCATACTCCGAACTTCGAATGACATTGTATGTGGCTCAAGAAGCTAGAGGAGCTGATTTTTTAGGTAGCGCTAGGAAAGATTTCGATCAAGCGGTGTAGCACAAAAAGAAGCGGATGCCTTTTACGATGCGAAGACTAACACTGAGCAATAGCTGGACTCAGCGTGTTTCTACAGGCAGAAATTGCAGCAATGGTGAAAATTTTCGAAAAAAAAGACGCATCACCGAATGGCAAGCGTCCTTTTTTGCAGCGTTTCAGAAATTTGTGTTTGGTGCCCAAGACTGGACTCGAACCAGCATGCCTCTCGGCGCTGCGACCTGAACACAGTGCGTCTACCAATTTCGCCACTTGGGCACAAATTTTCTGAGACGCGAATTATTACCAAACAGAATAAAAATGTCAAACGATTTTCGAAAAAAATTTCTGCGAGCAATTTTTAGGAGAAATTGCTTGCTCAAAAGACTTGCCGACAGGCTCTGCGCCGCAACTGATCGGTCCGTTCAGATAGTCGGCATCGTCTTGTCAGAGTTCCGTCATTTTTCCTCAGGTATGATGCGCTTGATTCGAGGCCGACGAGAAGGATGTTGCCGATGCGTCTGCCATTTTGTAGCCAATTGATGCTCCGAGAGCACATAGAGAATTCGAAATGCAAAAGAAAGTCCACGAGAAACCCAGTCAATCCAAGGCATCTCCCGAAAAGAGGAAGCAGGACACCTCCAATTATGCCGACAGGGCATTTGTTCTTGCCCAAGGGGATTCTTTTTCCAAAACCGTCTTCACTAAGAGCTATCACGAAACGTTCGGTGTGACGCTTGCTGCGGCAAAGGAGGCTTTTGAAAGGCTTTTGGCAAGCGAAATCATCGCGCCGGCTCAGCAAGCCCGCCATTACACGCGTGGTCCCGGTATTTCAAAGCAAGAAGATCTTGTGCGTCTGGTCGGCAATCGAACCGGCGAATTCAAGATCCGCAGTCTTAAGAATCCCGACAAGATTGTCGAAGGCGTTAAAAGTTCCAATCCGCACCACGGTTTGTTGCCGGGGGATGTTGTCTACGGTGCTTATGTCAACGACGACTACGGGTTTGTAGCTCGCATTCTGGTTAGCCGTGCACTGCGTGAGCCCGTTTGCACCATTAACTATGCAAAGTCGGCCGGCGTGGAAGGCTGCGGCTCTTCGTTCTCCAATCGTTTGGATAAGAACGCTGTCAAGAAACTTCAGCAGCAGTTCTTCACGATGAAGATTGACGAGTCCTGCTGCAAGCCGTTTTCCGCCATTGTGCCGTTGACCGGTACGGTCGGACGCGTGATCGGCCCCATCGACTCCACGCAAAGCGAAATCGACATGACGCTTGCTCGCCTCGGTATCCCGAGCGAATTTTCCGAGGAGGCCCAGGCGCAGGCTCAGGCGCTGCCCGATGCGGTCGAAAGCGACAAGGAAATCGAGGAGAGAGTTGATCTTCGAGATGTTGGTCTCGTGACGATCGACGGCGAAGATGCCCGCGACTTTGACGATGCGGTATGGTGTGCGCCGCTCAATGATGGCGAAAGCGGTTGGCGCCTTTTGGTCGCCATTGCCGACGTAAGTCATTACGTCACGCCCGAAAGTCCGCTTGACGCCGATGCACAGCAGCGTTGCACGAGCGTGTACTTCCCGACGCGCGTGGTACCGATGTTGCCCGAGAAACTCAGTAACGGCCTGTGTTCGCTCAATCCGGGAGTAGATCGCTGTTCGCTTGTCTGCGACATGATCGTTTCGGAGAAGGGCGAGGTGACGGCCTATCAGTTCTATCCGGCACTGATTCGGTCCAAGGCGCGTCTTACCTATACGAGTGTCTGGAACGCGCTCAACGGCGACGTGCAGGACTTTTTGGTGCGCGGAGGCAACCTCACCGACATCAACAATCTCTACGCACTCTTTAAGGCGTTGCTTCAGGCCCGAGGTCGCCGCGGAGCGGCGGACTTTACGTCGGCCGAAACCGAAATCGTAACGGATCCGCAGACGCAGAAGATCGTGGCCATCCGCAAACGCGACCACAACGATGCGCATCGTCTGATTGAGGAGTGCATGCTTGCGGCCAATGTGTGTGCCGCAGACTTCATCGGTCAGAACAAGGCCAAGAGCCTGTATCGCGTGCACGATGCCCCGCCGGCAGATCGGCTCGCCAATCTGCGTACGACGCTCGGCGCCTTCGGTCTCAAACTCTCGGGCGGAGGAAAACCCACTCCTGCGGATTACGCCAAGGTGGCGCATGAAGCCGAAACGCTGCCGGCAGCCGAAGTCATCAATACGCTTTTGCTTCGCAGCATGCAGCGCGCTGTATACAGCCCCGACAAGAAGCCGCACTACGGCCTCAATTACGACGCCTATACGCACTTCACTTCGCCGATTCGCCGTTATCCGGACTTGCTGGTGCACCGCACCATCCGCGCTATTTTGAAGGGCGAGCGCTACGAACCGGTGTTGGCGCAGGCGCCGCAGGAGCTGATGCAGGCACGCATGTCGGAGCTAGCGGCTGCTCAGGGCGAAAAAACAGCCAAGAAGAGCAAGGTTGACATGACCTGGGAAGTGCTCGGTTTGTTGACGTCGGCGGCAGAACGACGCGCCGACGACGCTTCTCGTGACATCGTCGCCTGGATGAAAGCCGACTATATTTCCGGGTATCGCCGCAAGTGCTTTGAGGGTGTCATTACGGGCGCCAATCCTGCGGGCGTTTACGTTACGCTTACCGGCGTGTTCGTCGAAGGGTTCGTGCATGTCAGTCGTCTCAACAGCTGGGAGTATTTTTACTACGATGACAAAAAGATGCTTTTTGAAGCTGAATTCGGCTCCGAGCGCTATATGATCGGCGACAAAGTGACGGTGCGCGTGTTTGCCGCGAGCACGGAAACGCGCCGCATTGACTTTGAAATGGTGCAAAATCACACGGATAAACAACGCACCCGCAACAATAAGAACAAAAAAACGAAGAGAAGATTCTAAAAATGCCCAAACAAGTCGTATTGGCAGGCTTTCACGCCGTAAATGCCAGAGCAAAACTCAATCCCGACTCCATCCGCGTCGTCTACGTCGAAGCTTCGCGCCGTGACAAGCGCATGCAGCAATGCAAGGATCGTCTTGCGGCTGCCGGCGTCAAGGTCATGCAGGCCGACGCCAAGCGTCTGGAGGGTATGGCACCGGGCATTCCGCATCAGGGCATCGTGGCGCTTGCCGACGAGCTCAAACAGACGCTCGATTTCGACACGCTGCTTGACAGCATCACGCCGGACACGCTGCTGCTTGTTCTCGACGGCGTGACCGATCCGCGCAACTTCGGCGCCTGCCTGCGCGTGGCCGATGCCGCAGGTGTTCAGGCAGTGATTGCGCCGCGCGATCGTTCCGCTAGCTTTTCGCCTGCAGCCGCAAAGGCCGCAGCGGGAGCCTGGGAAAGCGTCCCCGTTGTGACGGTCACCAATCTTGCCGCGAGTATCACCGAGCTTCGTGACGCCGGGGTTATGGTGGTCGGCACAGCCGGCGAAGCGCAAAAGACGATCTATGAATTTGATCAGAAGCGTGCTTTTGCCTGGGTGTTGGGCGCAGAAGGAGAGGGACTTCGTCAGCTCACACGCAAGCGCTGCGACGAACTGGCCAAGATCCCCATGTTCGGGGCGGTCGACAGCCTCAACGTTTCGGTAGCCACCGGCGTTTGTCTCTTTGAGACTGTCCGTCAGCGTCAAAGCTGACTAACCGATTTTTAGCAATGGTTAAACAGAAGGCAGCGCTCTGGAGAATCCGGAGGCTGCCTTTTTTGCGAAAGCGGTGTGATGCTTATTTGGCGGGCATTTCGGCGACGGCTTCAATTTCGACGAGACAGCCGAAGTGCAGCGTCGTGGTCGAGACAATGACGCGGCCGGGCTTGTGTTCGCCGAAGAATGCGGCGTATTCCTCGTTGATCGGTCCCCAGTAGTTGACGTCCGGCGTGTAGATGCGGCAGAAGACGACATCGTTGGTGGTAACGCCTGCGGCATCAAGAACGCGTTTGACGTTGTTCAAAGCCAGACGGGTGTGCTCGCGGATGTCGCCCTTGCAGACTTCACGCGTATCCGGATCAATCGAGAGCTGCCCGGAAACGTAGAGCGTGCCGTTGGAGATGACTCCGGCGCTGTAGTGACCTTTGTTTTCGCCTTTGAAGTCGGGAGTGACGATCTGCATGGGAAAAGTTCCTTTGGTTGGGGTTTCTACAAGATAAGTCTGAGCGTGGCAAAAGTCGCGAACTAGTCAGCGGATTTTAAGCTCACGAACGACAAGTTCCAGCAATCGGATCGAAGAGAGTCTTAGCTCGAGAGAAGAATCGAGCCGAGAGAACCGAAAAACTCGGCTTTCACTCTTGGAAAAGATAGCCTCAAACCTTACAATTACGGCACCTTACGACTTCGGCTGCACGATGCTGCAGATACCGAAGGTTTTTGCGTTTTCAGAAGCCCTGCAATGACCCCTCGACTTCGGCTCAATCACATCACAAAAGCATATCCGGGCATCGTCGCCAACGACGACATCTGTCTGGAAGTGTGTCCCGGGGAAGTGCTTGCTATTCTTGGCGAAAACGGCGCCGGCAAGTCCACCCTCATGAAAATCATCTTCGGTTCGGTCACGCCGGACAAGGGTTTCATCGAGTTTGACGGAAGTCCTGCGCAGATCAGCAGCCCTTCGGAAGCCAACCGTTTGGGCATTGCCATGGTGCATCAGCACTTTGCCGTGTTCGAAACGCTTACGGTGGCGCAAAACGTCATTCTCGGCATCGCCGAAAAGATTTCCGTGGAGGAGTGCGCCAAGCGCATCAATGCGTTAGGTGAGCGCTACGGTATTGCGGTCGATCCGTTTGCCATCGTTGCCGACCTCTCCATGGGCGAGCGCCAACGCGTGGAAATCATCCGCGCCCTGATGAGCAATCCCAAGCTTCTGATCCTGGATGAGCCCACCTCGGTGCTGACGCCCCAGGCTGTCCGCAAGCTTTTTGAAACGCTCAAGAAGCTCGCCTCCGAAGGCGTTTCGATTCTTTTTATTTCTCACAAGCTCGACGAAATTCGCGAGCTAGCCGATCGCTGCACGATTCTTCGCGCCGGCCGCGTGATCGAAACGGTCAATCCGAAGGAAAAAACCGAAGAGGAACTCGCGCGCCTGATGATCGGCAAGGAACCGCCCAAGCTTCTGACTTCGGAAGGCACGCCCGGCGAAGTGGCGCTCGAATTCAAGGGCGTGAGTCTCGACGGCGGCCATCACGTCACGGGGCTTACGGACATCAAGCTCACGGTGCGTGCGGGTGAAATCGTCGGCATCGCCGGCATTTCCGGCAACGGTCAGTCGCGATTGCTCGGCGTTTGCATGGGTGAACTCAAGCAGACGAAGGGTTCCGTGAAGCTTTTCGGCGAAGTGGTCGACGATCTCGATCCGGCCGAGCGTCGCGCCAAGGGCTTGCGCTACGTGCCCGAGCAGCGTCTTGGTCACGGGTCGGTGCCGGAGTTTTCGCTCATCAACAACACGCTTTTGACGGGTGATGATTTTCACAGCCACGGCTTTATCAAGCAGGAAGAGGCCGAAACGTTTACCGATCTCGTCATCGAGCGCTTCCATGTGAAACCCGAAGCGCCGAAGGCGGCGGCAAGAAGCTTCTCGGGCGGCAATCTGCAGAAGTTCATTGTCGGCCGCGAGATCCTGAGTTCTCCGGGTGTACTCATCATCGACCAGCCCACATGGGGCGTGGACGTGGGGGCCGCCACGGTGATTCACAATTCTCTGATGCGCCTTCGCAGCGAGGGTGCCGGCATTCTGGTCGTGAGCGAAGAAATCGATGAGCTCTTTGCCATCTGCGACCGCATTGCCGTGATGTATCGCGGCTGTATATCGCCAGCCATTCCCGTCAGTTCGATTACGACCGAAGAGCTCGGCCGCTGGATGGCCGGTCTGTGGGTGGGAAGCCCCTTCCGTCACGCTCAGTCCGCCGACAAGGAGGCCGAATAAAAATGCAATTTCCTGTGCGTTTGGTTGCCCGCAGAACCCCGGGCTGCATGATGTGGCTTTCTCCGGTTCTGGCTCTTGGCCTGACTGTGTTATTCGGTGCGATTCTGTTTGCGATGCTGGGTAAGGACCCACTCAATGCGCTCTATGTGTTCTTGATCGCTCCGCTTGAAACCCTGCGCGGTTGGGCCGAAGTCGGCGTGAAGATGACGCCGCTGCTGCTCTGCGCCGCCGGTCTCGTGGTCTGCTTTCGAGCAAGCATCTGGAATATCGGTGCCGAAGGC
>UMJU01014432.1_pt1 | contig 13722 bp, 10 predicted proteins | sample 1966161 | NCBI WGS metagenome assembly UMJU01 (sample SAMEA4836156, study PRJEB28245) | human gut metagenome | biome: gut microbiome; material: fecal sample | place: Denmark | collected 2008 | reverse complement strand
GCCGCCGCAAGAGTTGCACCACCTGTATAAGCAAACAGATTCAGAACCTTGATCGGTCTGCCAGCCTTGCGGATCTTGTCTCCAAACCAGTCCCAGTTTGCTGCCTGCTCCGGGAAAAGACCGGTGTGCTTGAAGCTGAATGGTTTCAGATGGAACGTAAGATTCTTGTAATGAAGATCCCACTGCTGGGGCAGATCAAAGAACTCCCATTCACCGCCTCCCTTGGAGCTGCGGTGATAGTGTGCGTTCATCTTGCGCCATCCTGGCTCTGTCTTCGGTGTATCCCAGATTACCTGCGGATCCGGACGGACAAGGAGATATTTTCCCCATCTCTCCAGTTTCTCGCCGCAGGAAGTATCAATTACTTCGTATTCTTTCCAGCCATTTGCTATCCACATTTTATTTTTACCTCATTTTCTATTATTTCGCACAAAAATCCTGAATGTCATCCATGAAGCATATCTGTATAAGTAAAATCATGAATCATTTATAGCACGAATGCGGACAACCCCTGGAAATCGCCACAAACGCAATGTAACTGACTTTCATTTCACCTAATATCAAATAACAGATTTATGATAGCAGAAAACTGTACCCACGTCAATTTTGTTCATCTTCTTCCCTGAAAAAGTGCCCAAAAATCTGCCTCACTTTTTTCGGATTTTTCCCATTGAACCACATATTTTTTCGCACTATAATCACATTAAAAAGGAGCGTGATTCAAATGTCAGAAAAGACTACCGATAATAAACTTCCTTACACCTGTACCTCCGCCTACGACCGCAACGCCTGCAAGGGCTGCGTCTGTTCCACCTGCTATGAACAGGAATTCTGCGACAGGTGCAGCAGCTGCGAAAATCAGTCGAAGCGCAAGGAGCGCTGCAATGCTTATGAGGGTGCATACAATTATTAGTCCTCTGTTTTTTTCTCCTCATGCACAAAAAAGTCTGAGTACAGATGCCGTTGCAAGCGACATACTATACTCAGACTTTATTATGAAATCATTCTTTCTGCATATTCCTGCAGCAAACTATCAGCATCTGGCTTTTTCTGCCTTTTCCTTCTGTCTCTCATCCCACAGCTGATCTGCTCTCTCTTTCCAGCAGGCTGCATATTTATCACATTTGCCGCAAAGATGCTCTGCACTCTCCGGTGACTGAAGATCAGTGGATTTCGCGCCGGTCTCTGCAACTAATTTACGCAGGATCTCCGGATTCTCCAGCATTGGGCATGGACGAAGCATGTTCTTGTTGAAAGGCTGGTTATCATGATAAGCCTGGAAAATCGGGCTCTTCAGTGCGTCCAGAAGAGAAGTATCTTTGATATTGCAGTTTGAATAATGGATGAATACACAAGGCTCCACATCACCATTTGCATTAATATGCAGATAATGTCTTCCACCTGCAATACATCCATGTACAAATTCAGCATCATTCTGGAAATCCAGCGTAAAGATTGCTTTTGTGCTTCTGAATTTACGAATTGCATGATACATTTCTTCTCGCTGGTCCGGTGTAAGAAGAAGCTCCGGTGAAGCATCATTTCCAACTGGCATGTAATGGAAGAACCATGCAAATAATGCACCACAGTCAATCAGCTTGTCAAAATATTCCTCACTGCTTACACTGTCTACGTTCATGCCTGTATAGCAGGTGGAAACTCCAAATGGAAGACCTCTGTCCTTCAACAGTTTCATTGCATGCATAACCTTCTGATAGATTCCCTCTCCACGGCGTCCGTCGTTGGCTTCCTCGGAACCTTCCAGACTGAATGCCGGAACGAAGTTCTTTACTCTTAAGATTTCATCACAGAATTCCTCATCGAAAAGTGTCCCGTTTGAGAAGGAAAGGAACTCACAATCCGGATGCATCTCACAAAGTTTAATAAGATCCTTCTTACGTACAGTAGGTTCACCACCGGTATAAATATACATGTAAACACCAAGCTCTTTACCCTGTCTGATAATGGAGTCAATGGTCTCCAGATCCAGGTTCAGCTTGTGACCATACTCTGCTGCCCAGCATCCTGTGCAATGCAGATTACAGGCACTTGTAGGATCCAGAAGGATTGCCCACGGAACATTGCAATTGTTCTGTGCAGCAACCTCTTCCTGTCTTGCACTTCCCTTTAAGCTGGCATTTACAATAAAGTTCTGGAAAAATACTTTTCGAACACCTGGATCCAGCTGATACAGGTTCATGATCAGCTTATACCAGTTGCTGTCTGTGTCCTGGATTGCATTACGAATGGCATCTCTCTGACCTTTATACCAGTCCTGCGGAGTGAATTTATCTACCAGCTCCATCAGCTTCGGAATGTTTGTCTCCGGATCCTTTTCCAGATATTCTAATGCTTTTGTTACAGCACCTTCCATAGCGGCCTGTTTTGCTTTATCAATCAGTTTCATAATGCTCCTCCTTTAAATTTCTCTGAATTCATCTTCCCAGACTACATTTTCATTCTCACGGATTTTCACAGTGTATACTACCACGCAAAGCTTCAGTATTCCCTCCAGCAGAAATGCCACGCCTGTAAAAATCACAGTCAGCTTTGCACCTCCTGCCGGATCAACAAGAAGAAGCATTCCAAATATTCCGGTTGCTACTGCAATAAGCAAAACTGCCCACCAGAGCTTCAAACCGAATTTTTTCGCTTCCACTGACATTTGGATCCGAAGCAATGCATCGGTCAGAATCACAAGACCGAAAATCACGAAAATCAGTCTTAGTATGGCTTCCCTTCTCACCAGAATCAGAATTCCAACTGCAATCATGAGAATTCCAAAGCCAAGGTCAAATTGAAAAGCCAGACAGTAAAAATCTCTGGAAAAATATCCGATTATTTTTATAATTCCATCTGCAATAAACAGAATTCCTGCAAGAACACAAATTATTTTCACAGCTTTTTCTGGAACAGCCATCAAAAAAATTCCCAAAGCACAGAAAACAACTGCCATCACTATATATCCATTTCGTGCTATTTTCAAAGTTCCTGACGAATTCATTCTGATTCTCCTTTCTGCTTTTCATGGATTTATTATAGTAAGATAAATTTCAAAAAGGAACGGACAAAAAAAGGACTGTGTCTGAAATTCAGACACAATCCCATATTTGCCTAAAAGTTTACCGCATTTCCATTCTCCGAGGAAAAAGCAGATTTACAAATTCCCTATAGGATTTTCAGATAAGCTGGTTTGGTTCCTGCCACCTTTTCCAATGTTTTCTCAAAAGTATTTTCATAGAGTTCACGCAGCTTCTCTGCATATTCTGTCAGATCATAAGACATCCTGTGATCCATCCAGTCCAGAATCACTCCAATCATTACACATTTATAAAAATGCATGAGCACCTTCATATCTTCTTTTTCCATAATTTCTTCTTTAAAATTATGTACGATATACTGCTTTATAACATACTGGCACATTTTATCCAGTGCACTGGTAAACGTTTCTCTCTGCACGGAACAGTAAATATGGAGCATGGCCTTCTTGTTCTCTCCGATCAGCTTCACCAGTACCTCAAGGCATTCCAGCATAGAATCCACTTCCACCGGATGTTCAAAAGCGTTGTCTACTTCCCGAAGAAGAGCTGATTCCACAACATCAGAAATATCGCGGAAATGATAATAGAAAGTATTCCGGTTCACACCGCAGCGCTCCACAATATCCTTCACTGTAATTTTCGCAAGAGGTTTCTCATTAAGCAGTTCAAACAAAGTCCTGATAATAATTTCTTTCGTAAAACCAGACATTTTCTCACCTGTCATCTTGAAATGAAACCGGACAAAAGCCTAATCGGCTATGTTTCCAGCTTGTTAAGTTATTATCACAGATTATGCCACAAACCAATTTAAAATGCAAGGACAACGCGCCCTTGCATTTACATTAATTTCCCCTGTTTTGATAAAACATCAATTTCTGGAACTGATTCATTTCTTCGGATACGTCCCGGACAGCTCCATAAAACATCTTATGTCCATCCTGTTCTCTCAGGAAAAATGCTTTGATATTTATCCATATATACTGACCGTCTTCTCTTCTGCGGCGCACAGTTCCCTCTGCACCTTCAGCCAGTCTCTGGAAAGACCGCTGGAAAATATTCTGCATTTTTTTCCTGTCATCCGGGTGTATTGCCTCCATGACCTGAACATTCTCTGCCAGATCCACAGGATCCTGTCCAACCAGCAGACAGTATTTATCATTTACCTGCAGCAATTCCACATTATCACAATATACATCATAAATGGCAATTGGTCCAAGAATATTATTCAGTATGCTATCACTTGCCAGCTCAGACTGAAACAGATCCTTGAAACGCACATGCTCAATTTTTCGTGCCTGAATCCCCCGGTAATCCACATTATTCTCGTCATTGAGAAGTATTTTTATTTCTTCGACTGGAAGAGGCTTGTAGAAGAAATAGCCCTGACCATAAATACAGCCCATATTCAGCAGATAGTTGATCTGGTCTTCCGTCTCAACTCCCTCTGCAATCATGCGAAGTCCCATAATATTTGCCATTCTGGTAACAGCCTCAAGAATTCCCATTCCCTTGTCCATGGTATTCTCATCCATTTTCAGGAACTTCATGTCAATCTTCAGAACATCTACATTTACATCCTTCAGCATATTCAAAGAAGAATAGCCGCTTCCAAAATCATCCATCAGAACGGTAAAACCTGCATTTCGCAGTGCCTCTGCCACACTGGTGATTACCTTATATTCTTCTACATAAGCACTTTCCGTAATCTCCAGCTCTACATATTCCGGCGGAAGCCCATATTTGCGAACCAGATTTTTAAAATGCTCTACTACATCAATTGCATAAATATCCACACTGGATACATTGACAGAAATAGGAATTACCTTGTGTCCGCTTTTTATCCAGTCCTGCAGCGTCTGGCAAACCTGCTCCCACACCTTCATGTCCAGTTCTGTGATCAGTCCGTTACTCTCCATAACCGGAATAAAATATCCAGGTGCCACAATTCCCTTCTCAGGATGCTTCCAGCGCACCAGAGATTCCAGTCCGACGATCTTACCTGTGTTCAGATTACATTTCGGCTGAAGATAGTAGATAAACTCATCTCTTTCCAGACCGGCCTGCACTTCAGCAAGGAGCACATGATTATTCTCCAGGCGTGTCTTCATATCTGAGCTGTAATAAGCACAGCGTACAGCATAATTTCCCTTTACTGTCTCCTGCGCAAGAATTGCCCGGTCATACATCTGTGAAGCACTGAGACTGATATCATCAATTACATAAAAACCAAAAGCAGGAAGGAATCCGGTATGTCCACCGTATGCACGCACAAATCCGGTAATACGGCATTTCAGATTTTCGAGGACTTTTTCATCATTTGGAAGAACAATTACAAAGTCATCCCCACCCATATATCCGGCAATCCCGCCAAATTCCTGACGCATTTTATTAAGATGCGCCCCGATTTCTCTCAGAAGCTTGTCACCTGCCACCTGACCATACCATTCGTTAAAAAGCTTAAAATGTTCAATATCAATGGCTACCAGACAGTATTTCCCTGCCGCAGTTTCATTTACTCTGAGAAAAGTTTCTGTCTGTGTAAAAAAAGGATTTCTGGCAAATAAACCTGTAAGCTTATTCTTCTCAGTCTTGCCCGGGTTTCTCCGTTCCAGAATCTCCTTCTTCATATTTACAAAACGGCAAAGATTATCCATATCTTCCTCGTAAATATCCTTTGCCAAAATCACATGACAGTTCCTTGCTCCCGGCCACTCGACCTCTCCGGCATTGATTTTCAGCCATTTTCCCTGATCTTCATTATAAAATAAATCGGTCTTCCGGTTCGGATGTGCCAACGGGCAATTACGACAGGGCTTCTCTCTTCCCCGAAACTTCTCATAACAGATCTCGCCAGGCTCAAAATCTGAAAACTGTTTCGCCAGTGCTTTACTCATATACTGAATTCGATATGACTCATCTACTATGTATGTAATTGTCTCAGTTCTCTTCTCCTGTCTCATACGCGTCCTTTTCCATTTCTGAATGTAAATCCAACGATTAAAACTATTAAAAATATTATAAGCTATTCCTTTTCAATACGCAACATGTCAACTCGCGAAAGTTTTTCTGTTTTTTTTTAGGCAAAATGACACATATTACAATAAAGCTAAGAAATGCTCCCGCCAGAAAACAATAGAATCTATTGGCTGGCTGAATGAATTGGAAAAACAGTATGATGACCCTATTGCTCACTTTCAAAAAAGAGTGGAGCAGCTAAAAGCTGACAAAAGCCGACAATATTGTTGCATTTAGCGTGGCTTTCTTTTACACTCATATTTATCGGACAAGTACGTTTTTATACGGTGCAGTGTATCCATAAGCTTACGTACAATATTTTCATAAGAATATCTTAAGATTTTACCCCTTTCATCTTAAATTTTGTCTGATACCTTATATATTACAGGGGAGGTGAAAAAGAAAATGGCAACAATTCTTGTATGTGATGATGATAAAGATATTGTAGAAGCCATCAGCATTTATCTGGAACAGGAAGGTCACCAGATTCTAAAGGCTTACGATGGACAACAGGCACTTTTGGTTTTACAGAAAAATGAGGTAGACCTGTTGATCATCGACATTATGATGCCGAAGCTGGATGGCATCAGGGCAACTTTGAAAATCAGGGAGGAACATTCTCTTCCTATTATTATTCTTTCAGCAAAGTCCGAGGATGCAGATAAAATTCTTGGATTGAATGTTGGAGCTGACGATTACGTAACCAAGCCCTTTAGTCCTTTAGAGCTGATTGCCAGGGTTCGTTCCCAGCTTCGAAGATATACCCAGCTGGGTGCAGCGGTTTCCTGTGAAAGTCAGCATATTTATACAACCGGCGGGCTGACGGTGAATGACGATCAGAAAGAAGTTCAGGTGGATGGCGAAGCCCTGAAGCTTACGCCAATTGAATATAATATTCTGCTTCTTCTCATAAAGAATCAGGGCCGGGTATTTTCCATCAATCAAATTTATGAAAATATCTGGAATGAAGAAGCAATTGCGGCAGATAACACAATTGCCGTGCATATCCGGCATATCCGGGAAAAGATTGAGATCAATCCCAAGGAGCCCAGGTATTTAAAAGTTGTCTGGGGACTTGGGTATAAAATTGAAAAGCTTTGATTAAAAGTATTTGAAAGATTCGCTATTGGATATGCCAAATGGCGTTACCAATACGATAAGCAGCACATTATCAAGAAAGGGATTAATCATATGGAAAAGAAAAAATGGCACCGCAACCCTGGTATCAAAGGGCTTTTGCTCCTATTGCAATATATTTTTCTGGGAACTGTAATCTTCTCAGGTTTATTTTTAATTACCTCTTTGGCACATGGTCTGAGGCTTTCTGATTCCGGGAAAGATTATCTGGATTCCACGGCATTTGCCAATACCCTCTACGACGCAGCCTATGACGTGATGTACGGAATTTCTGTTACATTTCCCTATACTAATGTATCCTGGAAAGGCCTTGCCCAAAATGAAGCTTCCCAGTCATCTGACAAAAATGCCTCATCTGAGGCTCACGCTTCTTTAAATCAGACATCTGCATCCCAAGTAGTTGATCTTAATGAAATTGCCAACGATGAAGAAATCTCTTTTCAAAACACCTCCGGTCTGGCCTATTCAGTTTCAGACCTGGAAAAATGGGCGCAGGACTTTGATACCTCCAGTGGAAATCCCATTGTGATCTGCCACCAGGCTTCTTCTGCCGGCGAGTCACTTTCCCGGCATTATTATTATGTTCAGGATTTTCTGGAAAAAATTGACAGCGGAGAACTGGATTTTTCTGTGGATATGGAGTATTACGGATTCAGTGACTCTGCAACTGAAATAGCATCCTACGATGAAAATCTCAAACAGCTTATCGAAGACATCAAAGACGACATGCAATATGGTGTAATGGATGATCTTTCCGGCATTCAGATCACATCCGGGGGCGGCAAAGTGCTCTATGATTCCATCTCCCTCTATGATGGATATTATGAACCAACAGAGGCTTATCCGCCCCAAGGCGCAGACAGCATTCTGGATGTTCTAAATTCCAATGCCAAATGGAACGACCGCATAGATGAGGCTTTCGAATCTCTTTACAGCCTTCTTTCCAGAACTGACTTTTATATCCAGCAGGAGCAGATTCTGAAAAATTATTCCCAGGGTCACTCCAACATGAGTTACATTTACATTAACGAGGATGACGGACAGGTTATTTCCAATAACAGCAAGCTGAAAGCCCAGCTGGGCTATACCTTGGAACGCAGTGTAACACACGCTGATTCAGCCATAGAAAATCCTACAGCTGACAATATGGGGGGCACCATCGATTATTGCACAAAACTGACAGATCTTTTAAAATCTATAAATGGTATTTCCTATGTTCTTATCCAATATCAACCAGATGGATTTACCAGCAACCTGGCAGGGCTCAGGAAATACAATACTTTCCCCGGAAACAATGTTACCTGCGACTCCTGGAAGGAGGTGGCAAACTCCCTGCTGCCAGCAGTAAACAGCAATTTCATCTTTGCCGCCTATGTGGATCAGGCATTTCCTGTTTCCGATACCTTTGCCACTGACAAAACATTTTTTGAAAACTATTCCAGATATCAGAAGCCGGTATTTCTTTTCTTCCTGCTGTGCGGCTTTCTTTTCCTGGCTGCGTTTGTATGGCTAACAGCAATTGCCGGAAGAAAAAACAGCGACCAAAAGCTGCACCTTTGCTTTTTTGACCGCTGGCCAACCGAGCTTTCTGCAGGACTGATTCTGCTTGCATGGTTTCCTGTCCTGATATTCCTTTTACAATGCCTGTCCTTTGCAGACTATCAGACTGACCGACTGCGTGCCACATCGCTCCTTGATGTGAGTCTGTTGCTGAAGCTTATGATTCTGGGGCTTTACACTTTATTCTGGTTCCAGATTGGCTACCTTAGCCTGGTACGGCGGATCAAGGCAAAGCAGCTCTGGAAAAACAGCATCATGCGCCGTCTTCTTGTCCTGACCTCCAGACTGATTCATTCAGCCAGTCACAAGCTTCACGCCCTTGCTGATCTCTACTCCAGAAACACTGCTGCCAGACTGAAAGCAACCTTCGCTTTTCTTTGCTTTCTTTTCATCAAATATATAATCTGCGGTCCCTTACTTGGCAGCATGCAGCTGTTCTTTTTCTTCAGCTGTCTGGCTGATCTTTTGATACTGCTATATGTTATTACAAAAGCCTGCAGCAGAGAACAGATCATAAAAGGACTGAGAGAAATTTCCAATGGAAACCTGCAATATAAAATTCCTCTGGAACGGCTTTGGGGCGATGATAAACATATTGCAGAATATATTAATAACATTGGAAGCGGTCTTGACGCAGCTGTAGAAAACAGTGTGAAAAATGAGCGAATGAAAACCGAGCTGATCACCAACGTTTCCCACGATCTGAAGACCCCGCTGACTTCCATTATCAGCTACATTGATCTTCTGAAACGTGAGAATTTTACGGATCCTAAGGTTCTGGAATATCTGGATATTCTGGAAGCCAAGGCAGCCCGGCTGAAAGTACTCACAGAGGATGTGGTAGAAGCCTCCAAGGCCAGCACCGGAAATCTGACACTGAACATGAATAATCTTGATTTCGTAGAAATGCTCCATCAGGTAATCGGAGAGTTCGAGGAGCGTTTCGAAGAACACCATCTTACCATGATAGTACATTTTCCAGATGAGCCTTCTGTAATCTATGCGGATGGCCAGCGGCTGTGGCGTGTATTGGAAAATATTTTCGGAAATGTAACAAAATATGCCATGGAAGACACCCGGGTTTACGCGGAAGTAATGAACGCCCACGGTCAGGTGGTTTTCACCCTGAAAAATATTTCCGCCCAGCCGTTAAATTTCGCTGCCGAGGAACTTACCGAGCGTTTCGTCCGCGGTGACGTAGCCCGTGGCACCGAGGGAAGCGGGCTTGGACTTAGCATTGCCAAAAGTCTTACTGAGCTCCAGGGCGGCAAATTCCAGCTTTACCTGGATGGGGATTTATTCAAAGTGACTATCACCTTCCAGGCGCAGAATTCCAAGTGCACTGACGCAGAAGTCCCTGCTCAGCCCAAACCGGAAGCGAGATGATTTTTATCATATGCAGCTATAAAAATAGCAGCAGGAGTAAGCGATTAGTTGTTACTGTTCACTCCGTTCACAGTAACACGCTTCGCGATGCACAGAAATCATGCTTTGCATGATTTCGCGCCGCAACTCTCGGGTTTTCTGTGAACTTTGTTCACAAAAAACACCTCGCGGAATGTTACCAGTGCACAGTAACCTTTAGATCACATAATCATCTGCACTTGCAGCCTGCCAGTCCAGAAGATCTCCCAGTGTAATATTATCTACCACCTCATTGATGGCATCATCAATCTTCTTCCAAAGAATACGGGTAACACAAGCATCCCCTTTCTCACAGCCGGCTCCATCCGGTGCTACACAGTCTACCGGTGACAGGCAGCCCTCGGTAAGTCTGAGGATCATGCCCACGGTGTACTCCTCTGGTCTGCGCTGCAGTAAATAGCCGCCCTGTGGTCCTCTGACACTCTTCACATATCCGGCCTTGTTCAGCACGGAAATGATCTGCTCCAGATATTTCTCGGAAATTTCCTGTCTACGTGCTACATCTTTCAGCCGGATCGGCTCTCCATTGTCATTGGTAGCCAGATCAAGCATTAACTTTATTGCATATCTACCCTTAGTGGATATTCTCATCTTCATTCCTCCTGCTCTGTGATTCTGCAAATGCAAAATCACTCTACAGAAGATTATACCTTCTAATTCCTATTATTTCAATAGGAAATTACCTTTTTATTCGCAGATAATCCAGTATTCCGGAAATAGTTATCGTCTGCGCATGAGCCGCTGCGCGAACTGATAAGCTGGTTCGCAATGTGAACTTTTTCTCACTCTCTGATGTTCCCTCATAAATTACCGGAACTGCTGTGTCGTCATAAGGCTGTCAAGAGTTTCAACTGCCTGATCATTCTGGATGATTTTAAACGTGACATCCTTTTCCCCATCAATTGGCGAGTAATAACAGCAGTCCCTAAAATTCTAATTTTTCTCATATCGTTTCCTTTCCCGGGCTAGAGCGTGTTTGACAAAATATACCGCCAAGCGAGGCGTGTCGATTGCAGAAATATGCTGAAAAAAGAATCGCAATTTTCCTGTCTTTCCCTTATAATAATGCTGATAATAAAATGCTTTATCAAACAAGTATCATTTAAAAAGCACTTGAAAAACAGGAGAAAACGAAATGAGTAACCGAATTGAGATAACAGATTTCACTGCCCCGGAGCTGGATGTTTACGCCAGAATCCCGGAGGTGCAGCTTCTACGATTCTATGAGCCCAAACCAGGACTTTTTATCGCAGAAAGCCCAAAGGTAATCCAACGCGCGGCCAATGCCGGATATCAGCCGGTTTCTTTTTTAGTTCAACACAAGGATCTGGAAAAAGAAGGAAAAGAATTGTTACAAAAGTTCCCGGGAATTCCGGTTTATACAGCAGATTATGAGGTACTTGTAAAGCTTACAGGCTTTGCACTTACCCGTGGAATGCTTTGTGCCATGACTCGCCGGGACCTTCCCTCTGTGGAAGATATCTGCAAAAATGCCCGCCGTATCGCCATTCTGGAAAATGTAGTGAACCCAACCAATATCGGAGCCATTTTTCGTTCAGCTGCCGCGCTTCATATGGATGCGGTTCTTCTCACCCCAGGCTGTTGTGATCCTCTTTACCGCAGAGCCACCCGGGTAAGTATGGGTACTGTTTTTCAGATTCCATGGACTTATTTTCATAAAAAAGTGTCCTGGCCGGAAGCTGGAATGGAGCAGCTTCGCTCTCTCGGATTTAAAACTGTAGCAATGGCTCTTCGGAACGATTCCATCAGCATTGACGCCCCAGCCCTTCAAGCCGAAGAAAAACTGGCGATTATCCTTGGAGCTGAAGGAGACGGACTGGTGGATGCAACCATCACCGGCTGCGATTACACCGTAAAAATCCCCATGTCCCATGAAGTGGATTCCCTGAATGTAGCTGCCGCAAGTGCTGTGGCTTTCTGGGAACTTGGAAAAAGGTGAGGGAATGCTTCCTCACCTTTTCCAGAGCGTGTTTAAACAGGTTCTAAGACTCCAGCATTTTCACCAGACATTCCTTTTTATAAAATGAGATTCCATAACAAAAGATATCTTTATACCTGTCCTTATAATCCTCTGCATACTTTCTCTCTTTCATCTGCGCCAGTGCTTTATCACAATCTTTATTTAACTGTTTCATGCTTTGCGAATATTTTACTTCGAAAATCGCTACCTTTCCATTGACTTTATCAATAATCACAAGATCTGGTCTTCCCAATCCATGCTCTTTGTTCGATTCAATCTGTTCACCAGCTCCCATAAAAATGCCTGTGAGAAACGCATGATAGAAGTCTTCTTTATAATCATGATAACTGATGGTATTCCACAGCAATAGATTCATTTCTCTGGTTATAATTTCTGGTTTTTGATTCCAGAGAGCCTGAAAAATCGCTGTTCGATTCCATTTTTTCACACTGTCAGCAAACCATTTCATTACCGTAGTTTCAAAAATTTCTCTTATTTCCGCATTTGGTATCTTTAATGCTTTGGTATCCGGTGAAAATGCAGTTTTCCCTTCTGAAATCCGCGCTTCTGTCAGATAACCAGTCATGTAAAGAATACTCCAAAGATTACTTTCGGATGAATGCAAATAATCATAAGTCAGGTTCTCATCAATATCCTGAAGAATATATCCACCAGAAAGCAATGTTTCCATTTTGTCCGTAATGCTATTGCCTGCAAAATCGATGAAAGAGCGGATAATTGCGTTGTCACTGGTATTTTTCCAATAACTGACTGGCTGCGCTTTGGGATTTCTCTGAAGTTCCCGCAAATAATTCATAACATCCCATGGGCAGTACACATCAATTTCTCCCATATGATATCCATCGTACCATTCCTTCATCTGCTTTGCATACTGCACTGTCCCTGTATCTTCCAGGATTTTGTTGACCTCCGGCTGGGTAAATCCGAAATATTCATTGAATCCGGTATTTGCAATCGCATCTGTAACAAAGTTATTTGTCCCTGTAAAAATGCTCTCTTTTGCAATCTGCAGACAGCCTGTGATAACAGCAAATTTCAATGAAGTATTATCTTTTAATGCAGTACTCATCATACCTCTGATAATTTCCAGCATTTGCTGGTAATATCCTTTGCTGCTGGCTTTTGCTATAGGAACGTCATATTCATCTATAAGCAAAATCATCTGCTTATGGTAATAATTCTCGAGCAGACGCATAAGCAGACTAAGAGATCTGATAACCAAAATTTTGCTTCCCTCACCAGATTTCAGAAGTTTAAAGCGCTTACGATCTTCTTCATCAATTTCTTCGCTTTCCAGCAAAAAACTGTATTTCTGATACAAATCAGAGATGGTAAATACCAGCTGGTCATATGCACTTGCAAAATCAAGTCCATCTATATCTTTAAATGTCAAAAAAATAGTAGGCCACTTATTCAACCATTTTTCACAAAGCTCGTGATTTCTTGAAATTTCAAGCCCTTCAAATAATTTCTGACTCTCATTTCGAACATTAAAGAAATAGTAGAGCATGCTCATGCCCAATGTTTTCCCAAATCGTCTCG
>UMJU01073511.1_pt1 | contig 13975 bp, 10 predicted proteins | sample 1966161 | NCBI WGS metagenome assembly UMJU01 (sample SAMEA4836156, study PRJEB28245) | human gut metagenome | biome: gut microbiome; material: fecal sample | place: Denmark | collected 2008 | reverse complement strand
GGTAAATCGTATTCTTCTCCCAGCCTATATAGGCGCACGGCTCGTCCGCCATCCCTCGCCCGGATGGTTGCGTACTTTCGGTTAGGGTCGCTGCCGAAAATATAACCTTGTCGATACAGTGCCCTGTGGAAATCTTCCGGTGTGCTGGCATCCTCACAGGCTTGGTCGATGGCCTCCTGCATCCGGGTGTACCGAGCCGGTTCCTTGGCTTTGGGCTGCTCCACCACCGATAAGCCGTACTCCCGGCACAGCTTGTCGGATGCTGCCCGGAACTCGGCATACTGACTGCGGCGTTGCTCGTATTTCTTGCCGTCCACATACGATACGGAATTGATAACGAAGTGGTTGTGCAGATTGTCCGTGTTCATGTGTGTGGCGACCAGTACTTGGAAACGCTTGCCCCAGACCTTGCGGGCCAGTGCCACGCCGATCTTATGGCATTGCTCCGGGGTGACCTCGCCCTCGCGGAAGCTTTGGTAGGCGTGGAGCGCCACCACGCCGTCTGTTTTACCAAAGCGTTCCTGTACAACCCGCATATCTTCCCATGCGTGGTCCACCCTGCAATGGATGCCGGTGACAAGCTGGGCGCTCTCGTTCAGCTTGGTCTTGGCATCGTTCTCTGCGTAGTGCAGTGTCTGGGCAAGGGCATCGTATTCGGTTTTGTCCGGGTTGGCCGCGTAATCAAGGACGCGCTGTAAGCTGTCCTTGATTGTCCAAATCTTAGTTACCGCCAATGAGCAGGTCCCTCATGCGGTCGGTCTGGGCGTTGATGCCCGCGCCAGTCTGTACAGAGCACTGCTCTGCAATTTCATCGAGTTTGTCCAATACATCAAATACCTCCGTGGGCGGATGCCCGCCCGGCTCATATCCCAGCGCCCGCTGGCGTAAATACTCTGAGAGTGACAAGCCACACTTCCGAGCCAACATCGTCACCTTTTTCTTTTCGGTGACGGTGACGCGGACATTGATTCCGACAGTTCGATTTCTCATGCGCTCGCAGCCTCACAGGGGTTCGGGGCTGTCCCCGTAGGCTTTTCGGCGGGTTGCCCTGTGGCAACACTTCGCCCATGCTTGCTCTCCTTACGCGACCTTTGTGACGCTAATGACGCTGATGACGCTGATGACGATGTTTGTGGGATACCCCAGTGGAACAACTCCGATATATCAATATCATCGTCATCACCGTCAGCATCGTCATGGAAGAACTCAAACAGACGTTTTTGTTCAGTGCGGGTGTACTTGTATTCGATACCACGAGGGCTGAACACATCGCGGGCATAATGCGCCATCTTCCGGGTGAACTGGTTAGACTTTGCATCAGAAATATTCGCTGCAACAAGCAATTCCGTAGCTGTACCCTGCCATTTTCCGACCGAGTCAATGTAGTCTGCAACTTTCCAAAGGTAGTCAGGAATAGCTTTCAACGCCTGCTGTTCTGCGGTTTCTTCCTCATCCAACGTCCAGACGCAGTTTTCTTCGCGGATATGCAGCATTTTCTCGTCCATATCGCGTCCAATTACACGAATTGTCGCGGTTTTACTCATGCGCTGACGATGCATAAGCCATGTCGTATCCGCCACGCTCATAATGCCGGTTGAGCCGGAAATTTGGTCGTAGGGGTCTGACGATGATTGCTTACGAAGATGATGTAGCAGCAGGATGCAGATGCCGTACTTATCGGCAAGCTCCTTTAATGCGCCAATATCCCGGTAATCGTTGGCATACATACTACCGCTCTGGTCGGTTTTTCGTACCTTTTGCAAGGTGTCGATGACGATGAGGCTAATATCGGAGTAAGTATGGATGAAACTGACGATTTGTTCTTCCAATCCCTGCCCAATTCCGTGACTTTCCGTCTGCAGAATGAGCCGTTCCGGGTCTTCTTCTGCATCGACAAGCTGGTAAAGGCGTTCTTGCAGACGACCCAGCGTATCTTCCAGCGAGAAATAAAGCACGGTTCTCGGTTCTGTTTCACGCCCCCACACAGATTTCCCCTGCGAAATCTGCAAGCAGAGCCAAAGTGTCAGCCAGCTTTTGCCCGCCTTGCTGGGACCGGCAAAGATTGCCAGCCCCGCCGGGAGCAGACCGGGGATAATCCATTTAGCAGGCGGTATCGGCGTTGCAAGCAGCGCACCGGCAGTAATGGTTTTCGGTAATCTTGTGGTAGTCATTCACATCATCCTTTCTTGTTTGGTATACATCTATTATCTCATACTATCGTCGTTTTGTGTGTAATAAGTTTTACTCTCTAGTGTTAAGTTGTACGGCTCACGCCGCCCCACAGCCCCACAAACGCACCAAACGGCGGGTGTTCTGGCTGTTTCGTATCCGTGTGCTGCGTGTGGCATCTGCCCCACACCGAGCGGATTTGGGCGGTTACTGCGAGGGAATCAGTTCTGATTCACTTTTATGCCTTGTCCTCTGAATAGTGAATCAAATCTGATTCACTCTCCGGGCGGGCCTCTTGCCAAAAGCAAGATTTTCTCCTACGCGCTCACGCGGGTCTGACCGCACGGACGCTAGAAAACCTAGCGGTTCAGAAGAAGTTGTATGCGGGAGAGATTACGCAGGCAGAGTACTTTGAGTGGAAGATTATGTGGCCGGAAATATAAGGCAATGCCTAGATAAAGGGCAAGCTTTGATTTAATAATAGAGCTTGAAGAGATACAACATTTTGTGGGAATCTTTAGGCTCTTTTTTGTTTGTCTGCGCATTGAAATGTTGCACAATTTAATATTGCCCATTCGACACAAAAACTGTATAATGTAGTTAATTAGAATAAAAGTTTGGGGGCTGTATGTATGGCTGACAAGAACACTGCAAATATCGGATTTGAAAAGCAGATTTGGGATGCCGCCTGCGTTTTGCGCGGCAATCTGGATGCTTCGGAATATAAAAGTGTTGTTTTGGGTTTGATTTTTCTAAAGTATATCTCTGACCGCTTTGAGGACAAGTACAATCAGCTTGTCGAAGAGGGCGACGGCTTCGAGGAAGACATTGACGAATACACTTCTGAGGGCATCTTCTTTGTACCCTCTGGTGCGCGTTGGAGCGAAATTGCTGCAAAAGCACACACCCCGGAGATTGGCACGGTAATTGACGATGCCATGCGTGCTATTGAAAAAGAGAACAAGCGCCTGAAGGATATTTTGCCCAAGAACTTTGCCCGTCCGGAACTGGACAAGCGTCGCTTGGGCGATGTGGTAGACCTGTTCACCAACATCAAAATGCTGGATCACAGTAACGAAAAGGATGTTCTTGGTCGCACCTACGAATACTGCCTGTCCATGTTTGCCGAGCAGGAAGGCAAGCGTGGCGGCGAATTCTTCACGCCGTCCTGTGTTGTGCGCACCTTGGTTGAGATATTGCAGCCGTTCAAGGGGCGCGTGTATGACCCCTGCTGCGGCAGCGGCGGTATGTTTGTACAGTCGGCAAAGTTTGTCGAGAACCACAGCGGTAACATCAGCGATATTTCGATTTATGGGCAGGATTCCAACCCGACTACTTGGAAAATGGCGCAGATGAACCTTGCCATTCGCGGCATCGAGCCTGATTTAGGCAAGTATGCGGCAGATACCTTCCTAAACGATCAGCACCCTACCATGCGGGCGGATTATATTATGGCTAACCCGCCGTTTAACCTGTCCGATTGGGGCGCAGATAAGTTGCGGGAAGATGTGCGCTGGAAATACGGTACGCCCCCGGCTGGCAATGCCAACTTTGCATGGTTGCAGCACATGATTTATCACTTGAACCCGTCCGGCGGCAAGATCGGTATGGTGTTAGCGAATGGTTCTCTTTCTTCCCAATCCGGCGGCGAGGGTGAGATTCGCAAAAACATTATCAACGCGGATCTGGTCGAGTGCATCATTGCCATGCCCACCCAGTTGTTTTACACAACGCAGATTCCGGTTTCGCTCTGGTTCTTGAACAATCAGAAAAAGCAAGGCGGGAAAACCTTGTTCATTGACGCCCGCAAGATGGGTACGATGGTCAGCCGCAAGCTGCGCGAACTGACAGATGAGGATATCAAAAAGATTGCCGACACCTACAATGCCTTTGTGGACGGCACACCGGAAGATGTAAAAGGGTATTGCGCTGCCGTAACCACGGACGAGATTGCTAAACAGGATTATATCTTAACTCCCGGACGCTATGTTGGTATTGAGGAGCAGGAGGATGACGGCGAACCGTTTGAGGAAAAGATGGGACGGCTGACCGCTGAATTGTCGGATTTGTTCAAGGAATCTCATCGACTGGAAGATGAAATCCGAGAAAAGTTGGGGGCGATTGGGTATGAAATCTGAATGGTCCACAATGAAAGCATCTGACTTTATCGAGTTCAATCCCCGTCTGAGTCTAAAAAAGGGAACTCTTGCAACGAAAATTGCAATGGACAAATTGCAGCCATTTACCAAAAGGATTGATATAACCGAGAAAGCACTATATTCAGGAGGCGCTAAGTTTTGCAACGGGGATACAATTCTGGCGCGAATTACCCCTTGCCTTGAAAATGGAAAAACTGCCTTTGTTGATATTTTACAAGAGGGTGAAGTGGGCTTTGGTTCGACAGAATTTATCGTTATGCGGGCTAAGGAAGGAGTCAGCGATCCACAGTTTGTCTATTATGTAGCCACCAGTCCTTTTTTTCGTGAAAGAGCCATTCAATCTATGGTGGGATCCTCTGGGCGGCAACGAGTGCAGCAAAGCGTGATCGAAAACCTTGAATTATCCGTACCACCGCTTCAAATTCAAAAGGAAATTGGTTCCTTTCTATCGGAAATAGACAAAAAAATCGCCATTAATAATCAGATAAACGATAATTTAACGGCTTAAAGTTGGACGGATGAGACATCAATCTTACCAGACATTAACTTTGGCAGTAATGTATCCCGGAGCTGCGCAAGCAACAGATTTTCTTGTTGGTTGCTAATGATTATTTTATACAGAGCTTCAAGTGATTGTGAAAGTGCAGTAGCAGAACTCTGTTCATAAGAAATGGTTAGGTTTAAGGCTTCAATCGGACTTAAATTAAGCTGCGCCGTTCCTTTGGCAATCATTTCTAATTGAGTTTTAATACTTGGCTGACGAAAAACGAAGTAGAGAAATGGTAGCAGTCGTTTATCAAAAGGAACGACTCTTGCCACGCGCTGATTAAGCAGTAAATTTTTCTCGTAAACGATACCAACTCTACCAACATTCCCAGTGAGGGAGAGAAGAATATCTCCAATGGAAAGTATACAGTTTTCTCTCACGCATTGTGGCAACTCATTGATAAATGCAGTTCCCGTTGAATCAATACGCCCATCTTGAACATTTTTAATAGTTATAATTTTATACTTGCCCTGTTTAAGATAGGTCTTGCTTTGGAATGCAAATCCATTGTCAAAGGTTATAATATCAGAAAGATGCGTTGTATATGGCGTTTTCTCTATATATTCCGTAACTAGAGATTGAGCTTGCAATTCTAAATTATCGTTTATCTCTACTCCCATAAGGAATGGTATTACATATGGAAAAAGTATCCGTCATTATTGAATGGTGTAATACGAACACCGGATTCATATCGGCAATTTTGGCTTGCCTAAGCTTAATAGTAAGTATAGTTGCAATCGGAATTTCCATTCATGTAAGTCGTCTTCCTTATGTTAAGAAGCTATTAGTGAAACCAACCTATTACTTTACAGTTCCAGCTACAGATGAGGGCTTGAGTGTTACAGCAACTAATGTGGGAAGTCGGCCCATTCATATAGAACACCTAGGCTTTATGATCAAAGATAGAACGATTCAGAACCTTGACACAATCTCTAAAAGTCAAATCACCTTAACCGTTTCCGAATCAACAACACAATACTTTGAAAATACAGCTTTTAGAAGCCAGGTAAAAGCATTATCACAAGGAAAAAATGTATTTATATATGCCTATGCAAAGGATAGTGAGGGAACCACATACAAGGTTCCATTCATACGAGCCAAGGAGTTTTTGAATCAACGAGGCAAAGTGATATGAATATTTTCACCGAAGACACATTTGAGCAAGCCATCATTGAACTATTTGAAAATATGGGCTACACCCATATCTATGCCCCGGATATGGACAGGGACTATGCCAGCCCCCTGCTGGACGACGAACTGCGCAACAGCTTGGCTCGGTTGAACAAAGCCCTGCCATCGGATGCCATAGAAGAAGCCTTTTCCAAACTTAAAAACTTCGACAGCGGCAGCCTTGTACAGAAAAACATGGCCTTTATGGACTATCTGCAAAACGGCATTACCGTAAAATTCTTTGACAAGGGGGAAGAACGCTCCGCGATTGTCCGTTTGATGGATTATCAGAATGTGCAGAACAACTCCTTTTATGTGGTGAATCAGTTTACCTTTTTGGAGGGCGGCAACAATCGCCGCCCGGACATTATTCTGTTTATCAACGGTCTTCCGCTGGTTTTGATGGAATTGAAAAGTCCCTCCAAGGACGAAGTGGGCGCAGAGAACGCCTACAATCAGATCCGCAACTATATGCAGGATATTCCATCCCTGTTCTATTACAACGCCGTCTGCGTAATCAGCGACCTTTCCACCAACAAGGCCGGAACGATCACCTCCGGACTTGACCGCTTTATGGAGTGGAAAAGTAAGGATGGACAATATGAGGACAACGCGGCTGTCCAGTTTGATACCTTCTATGAGGGAATGTTCCAGAAATCCCGGCTGCTGGATATTCTGAAAAACTTTATTCTATTCTCCGGCGACTCGCAAAAGCCTATAAAGATTCTGGCGGGATATCATCAGTATTTCGCTGTGCGCAAGGCTATTGAACGCGCGATTGTAGCCACCCGCACGGACGGCAAAGGTGGCGTATTTTGGCACACGCAGGGCAGCGGCAAGTCGCTGTCCATGGTGTTCTATGCCCATTTGCTTCAAGAAGCCTTGGACAGCCCCACTATTGTTGTTATGACTGACCGCATCGACCTTGACGATCAGCTGTTCACCCAATTCTGCAAGTGCGCGCCGTTCCTGCGGCAGACCCCTGTGCAGGCCGAAAGCAAGGAAAACCTGAAAGCACTGCTGGAAGATAGGCAAGCCAACGGCATTATCTTTACCACGATGTTCAAGTTTGAGCGCGGCGAGCGTCCGTTGTCCGAGCGCCGGAATATTGTAGTCATGGCCGACGAAGCCCATCGCGGGCAATATGGCTTCGATGAAAAGATTGTTTTGACTGAAAATGCGCAAGGCGAAAAAGAAGCCCACACAGTCGTAGGCAATGCGCGTGTTATCCATGACGCCCTGCCCAATGCAACTTTTATTGGCTTTACGGGCACACCGATTTCCGCCAAAGACCGCAACACCCGCGAGGTATTTGGCGATTACATCGACATTTACGACATGACCCAAGCGGTCGAGGACGGCGCTACCCGTCCCGTGTATTATGAGAGCCGCGTTGTCCACTTGAAGCTGGATCAAAACACGCTGGCGCTGATTGACTCCACTTATGATATTTTGGAGCAGCAGTCAGACACCAACACCATTGAGAAAAGCAAAAAAATGCTGGGGCAGATGGAGAGTGTGCTGGGGGCAGACTCTACCATTCAGTCCTTGTGTGAAGATATTGTTGCCCATTACGAAAAATACCGCGCCAATCTGCTGACAGGCAAGGCAATGATTGTTGCCTATTCCCGCCCCATCGCCATGAAAATCTACCGCAAGATTTTGGAATTGCGTCCATCGTGGAAAGAGAAAATTGGCGTTGTTATGACGGGCGGCAACAATGACCCGGAGGATTGGAAAGAGGTTATTGGCACAAAAGCCCACAAAGAAGAACTTGCCCGTAAGTTCAAAGACAACAACGACCCGATGAAAATCGCCATCGTGGTAGATATGTGGCTGACCGGGTTTGATGTGCCGTCCTTAGCCACCATGTATGTGTACAAGCCCATGCACGGCTATAATCTGATGCAGGCTATTGCCCGCGTAAACCGCGTTTTCAAGGACAAAGAGGGCGGTTTAATCGTTGACTATGTGGGCATTGCTGCGGCGCTGAAAGCGGCCATGAAAGAGTACACAAAGCGTGATCAATCCCGCTATGGCGATATGAATATTGCTAAGGTCGCTTACCCGAAGTTCCGTGAAAAATTGCAGGTCTGCAAGGATCTGCTGCATGGGTACGACTTCAGCGGTTTTATCGGCGGCACACCATTGACGATGGCAAAACTGGTTACGGGCGGCGTGAACTTTGTTTTGGATGCAAAGCATCCGGAGCGCAAGGATTTGTTCTTGAAAGAGGCGCTGCTGTTAAAACAGGCACACTCCCTGTGCTCCAGCATGACCAACGAACAGGAGCGCCACGAAGCGGCTTATATGGAGGCCGTGCGTTCTACGGTAATAAAGGTTACCTATGGCGGTAACGGTGGCAAGACGCTTTCTCTGAAAGAAATCAATGCGCAAATTAACGAGCTATTGAAAGCCAGTATCCAAAGCGAGGGCGTTATCAGCCTGTTTGACAGCAAATCCGCTGGCGAAAACATCAGCCTGTTTGACCCAGCCGTCTTGGAAGAAATCTCGAAGATGAAAGAGAAGAATATCGCAGTCGAGATTTTGAAAAAGTTGATGGCCGAGCAGGTGTCCGTGTACAAGCGAACCAATGTTGTACAATCCCAGAAATTCTCCGAGAAAATCACGCAGTTGATGAACGCCTACTACAACGGTTTGATCGACAATGAGGAAGTCATCAAAGAACTGCTGAAAACAGCCGAGGAGATTACCAACCTGTACAAGAACGGGGAAAAGCTGGGCTTAACGCAGGAAGAATTGGCTTTCTACGATGCACTGACGAAGCCGGAGCATATCAAGGATTTTTACGAGAACGACCAACTGATTGCCTTAACCCATGAGCTAACCGATATGCTGCGGAAGAACCGCACGATTGACTGGCAGAAAAAAGAAACCGCTCGCGCCAGTATGCGTAAGATGGTGAAGCGGCTTCTGAAAAAGTATAAGTATCCCCCGGAAGATTACGATACAGCAATCAGTACGGTTATCAGTCAGTGCGAGATGTGGACAGATCATGTGATGGATGCGTAAATAAGAGAGGGTTTTCGAATGAAAACAGATGATGAAAACGCTAATGTTTTAGATGTGGATTTTTTTCAAAAAGCCTATAAAAAGCTGAAGTCAAGCGCATATTACGATAAAACCAATCTGTACCTGCGCGACCGCATTGCGTGTGCAGAATCCGAAACGGACATTGACGATACGCTCAGGAAATTATGTGACGCTCTGCAAAGCGACTCTTGGGATAATTATGCGGCAGACATCTTGTCAAAGATACGCTGCATTCATCTTCCTAAAAAGATTGCAGAAGCATCTCCTACATCTTCGGACTCTAACAAAAAGCAGGGGACCCTTATTCTGAATAGCCGAAACGCGAAAAAAATTTATTTTGACAAAGATGGAATTCAGACGTTCATTGATATGCCTGTCGAGGGACATATTCTTGGCGTTGTGTGGATTATGCTTATCGGCTGGCAATTGGATAAGGAGTATACAAATTGCTACGGGAATCGCATCAGAGAAAAGCTGTACAATGAACTGTCTGACAATGTCACGTTCTCACCGTATCTGTTTGAGCCCTATTATCAAAAGTACGAGAGCTGGCGAGATAAGGCGCTAGACATTGCACAGGAACATCTGAAACGCGACAATGTACTTATAACTACGCTAGATTTTACCCGATTCTATTATTCGGTGGATATTACTACCGAATTTATGGAGTCTTTACTTAAAAAGACTCGTTTCGAAGATTCGCAGCGTATAACCTATGAGCGCATGAATGCCTTTGTAGAAAGTGTTATCACTAGATACTCTGAAATTTATTTCAGTGAGATACAAGAGGCTTCCACAAGGAAGATATTACCAATCGGTTTTTTGCCGTCTAACGTATTGGCTAATGAATGCTTGCATAAATTTGATAGTGCCATTTTAGACGGCTGGAATCCCATTTACTATGGACGCTATGTTGACGATATTTTGATCGTTGAAAAAGTAGAAAAAGGAAGTGCTATTGAAGAAACCTATAAACATTCGGAGCTCACTTTTGAAAAAGCTTTTGATCATTATGTTGTAAACGGCGATCGGTGGAATGGGCTTTCCGCCAGTGAGTCTGTCCGGAAAAAGAAACAAGCTCTATTCAAGAAAAAGAACATAGGTAAAAAGGCAATAGAATATTCTGTTTTGCCAAAATTTACAACGCCGCTTGGACCACAAACAAAAATCACCTTGCAGGCCCAAAAGGTAAAAATTTTCTATTTTGAGTGTGGGCAATCGGAAGCGCTCATTACATGCTTCCGAGAAAAGATTTCCAAAAACAAATCCGAATTTCGCAATATGCCGGAGGATGACCCCGTTTTCCAAAAAGATGACTATACGGAAATATATGTCATGGATCAAACGGGTGTCAACAAACTCCGTGACGTGAACGGTCTGAAACTTGATAAATACGAGCTGTCAAAGTATTTGGGGAAATATCAACGGATCAGCGGTATTGTCACCGACAAAAAAGAACATCAGTTTGTAAAAGATATCAAGAAAATCTTTGATGATGCAGCGCTTATTGAAAATTACACGCTATGGGAACGCATTATAACGATTCTGTTTATGAATCATTACTATGATGAACTTTTTGATTTTATCGGCATGGCAAAACATGCCATTGATAAAACAACAAGCTACGACGACAATATCACGAAGCGTTTTCATGTATCATTAAACAAGTGTCTGATATCCTGCTTGGCAAGAACGTTTGCCTTATATCAAGCAGACAAAAAGTTACATGTTGACTGTTCGCCGTTGAAAGAGAAATCATCTGAAATTTGCAATATCGTTGACATGGCTTTGTTGCTGTCAAAGAGTTACCTTAAGAGCCGTATGTTTGACAAAACATTGTGCGCAGTATGGCCGGAATTGATTTTTACGCTCTGCAAAAGCAATGATGTTTCGTTTAATCTCTCCTCCTATACCGAAACCCTAAGTTTTATAGGGGAAAATGCTTCCACGGAAAAAGGTCATGCCGTTTCTTTCGACATAGGGGATTTCCAGTATGCGTACTATCCCTACCTCGTGACAATGGCCGAGATTTCATTGGCGAATTTGATGCTTCGCATTGCAACGGGAACTTCTCTGGAATGCGCCAACGATGTCCATAAAAATGAGCAAATTTATGTTTGGGTAAACTACCGGCATAAAGAATTGGGTGACACCTCGTGTGAGATCAGGCACATTGGTAACTTACAGCAGCATCTATTTATAAAAGTTGGAGATGAGAAATTCACAAGTGTTAATGTTGCCATTTCCAGTCTGAAAATGTCTGATGATAACTTTAGATTGGCTCACATGAAACGCCCTAACAGAAGCTATGATCGGTATCAGAAAATTGCATTTCTGGTAAATACAGCCTTGAAAGAGAGTGCAAATCTGCTGGTCATGCCAGAAGCCTGCACACCTTTGGAATGGCTGCCTGTACTGGCGCGAACAAGTTCGCGCAATAATATGGCTATCATCACCGGCGTGGAACATATTTTTTCAGGCACAAATGTTTATAATCTAACAGCCGTAATTCTTCCCCATACGGACAGAAAAACCGGTGCGCAAGGTGCGCATATATTCTATCACTCCAAAAATCATTTTGCGCCGGGGGAATTGCAGCTTATACGAGGCAACATCTTGCAACCATTTGAAGGTAATGGTAGCTCAAAGAACCAAAGCAGTTATGAACTTTACAACTGGAATGACTTTTTGTTTTCTGTCTATTGCTGCTATGAACTCACATCAATTGCGGATCGATCCATATTCCAGTCTTTTGCGGATGCTATAATCGCGGTCGAATGGAACCACGATGTTAATTATTATAGCAATATCATCGAGTCATTAAGCCGAGATGTTCATTGCTACTGCATTCAGGTAAACACATCTGATTATGGCGATAGTCGTATTACACAGCCAACAAAAACAGAGAAAAAAGACATTCTAAGGACAAAAGGCGGAGCAAACGCTGCTGTGTTGGTCGGTAAAATTGAAATTGCAAAGTTGCGCGAGTTCCAAGCAAAAACATATGAACTTCAAAAAGATGACTCGACTTATAAGCCAACTCCGCCCAATTTCAATAGTAGAATTGCCTATCAAAAATCAACGGGACAATTATCAGCGGACATCATAAAAGAACTGTTTACCTAAAGAAGTCTTCTTGCAAGCCATCCATTCGGTGCTGTAAAATACAGCTAAAGAACTCATCAATGTGTTATATTGCTTTTTGCCGCATAGTCGTACGGCATTATAAAGCTGTACTTCCTATCGGCTCAAATGTAGGCTGTTTTTTCGCACTTAGTACAGTATAATATTATAAAGTGTAGGCAGGTGACAAAAGTGCTAATGAATTCAAATGAATATATTACAGTTGTCGATACTATCAAAAAAGAAATTCGATCGGCACAGTATCGGACTGCAGTTCAGGCAAATACCGAACTGTTACGGTTGTATTATAGCATAGGCAAGGAAATAAACGTCCACAAAGTTTGGGGTAATAAGTTTATCGAAAACTTGTCAATGGATATTCGTGCTGATTATCCTACGAACAAGGGATTTTCTGTCCGAAATTTGAAGTATATGGCGAAATTTGCGGCCACTTATTCTGAGCAAGAATTTGTGCAACAGACTGTTGCACAAATTCCTTGGGGCCATAATATTGTACTACTTGATAAAATCACTGATAGTGAGCAACGCCGTTGGTATGCGGAGACTTGCCAAAAGAACGGCTGGTCACGGAATGTTCTTATTCATCAAATAGAAAGCGGATTGTACGAGAGACAGGTTTTAAACAGTAAGGTTTCCAATTTTAAGCAGCGGTTACCTTCTCCACAGAGCGAACTGGCCACACAGACAATGAAGGATCCTTATGTGTTTGATTTCATTCCGTTCAGAGAGGATATGCTGGAGCGGGACATTGAGCAAGCCCTTGTACGAGATGTTACAAAACTGCTGTTAGAGTTAGGAACCGGCTTTGCATTTTTGGGAAATCAGTACCACCTAAATGTTGGTGGCGATGATTTTTATATTGACCTACTTTTTTACAATTTGAATTTACGTTGCTATGTAGTGGTGGAACTTAAGACGGGAGAGTTCAAGCCGGAATATGCTGGGCAACTCAACTTTTATCTATCAGCAGTAGATGGTATCTTAAAAAAGGATGCCGACAACCCATCCATCGGCCTACTGCTTTGCAAGAGCAAAAACAATCTCGTGGCAGAGTATTCTTTAAAAGACATATCAAAGCCTATCGGCGTGAGCGAATATAAGGTTACGAGTAACCTTACTGGGGAATTGGAAAAGCAGTTGCCTTCGGTGGAAGATATTCAAAATAGAATTAAATGAGCCTTTTTGAAATTTGTTAAAAGTATTTTTACCGTATGTTCTTACAGAGTTTATTTGCATTTTGACCACCATTTGACCACTACTGTGCAGTCGCCCCTCAAAATGCCGGAAAAGCCTGTTGTGATAACCAACAACGGGCTTTTTCCTATTTTGGCGGCAAATGTGCAGAAGCAACAAATTTTACGTTTCAACGTCGGTCTATACCGTCCTGTCGTAGTTCTCCGACCCGGAAGGCCAGAGGTTCGAATCCTCCCGGTCGCACCAAGAGCAGCACCTTATGGGGTGCTGCTCTTTTTGTTTTGTATGGATTTTATGGAGCAGTAAAAGAGCGGATTCTAACAGCCCGTGCCCCGCGCTTTGCGTCCCGCGGGGCAGAAACGCCCCGGTGGGGCGTTTCTAGGGCGCGGCTTGGCGAATCCCTTCGGGCGCACCAAAAAGCGCATTGCAATGTACTTTACGCAGTAAAGCGGTGATAGTAGGACTTATATTTAACACACGGCAAGAAACAATTTCCGTTTCGCACATTGTAATGTTCGCAGAAAAAACTTATAATGCT
>UMJU01030103.1_pt1 | contig 14171 bp, 20 predicted proteins | sample 1966161 | NCBI WGS metagenome assembly UMJU01 (sample SAMEA4836156, study PRJEB28245) | human gut metagenome | biome: gut microbiome; material: fecal sample | place: Denmark | collected 2008 | reverse complement strand
TGAGCGTTTCTGTAATTAAGGCCTGGCGCTGCTGTTCGCTTGTACAAGCGTCCAGCGATTCCTGGAATTTATCCTCGTTCACACCCGCCCAATTCAGCGCGTCGGCAAGGCCGCCTGTCAGCTGCCCGGTTTTCGCCGTTTCGTTCGACGCTTCGGTCAGATTTTCAATCGGCAAGCTGTCGCCAAATGTCGCAAATACACCCGTCGCGATATTCGTCCAGGTGGCAAGTTCCTTCTGATTGTTTGTCAGCTTTGCCAGGTGCGATACGGCTTCTGTTGCCTGTCCTTCGTCGCCCAGCAGCGCGTAAAACTCTGTATAGGTTTTTTCCGCAGCCTGTGCCGTATGTCCGGCGCTGGTAAACGCCGCTTCCAGCTTATTAAATTCTTCCCTGGTTTCCCGGGTACTCTCCACAAGCCCCACAACAGCCGCGCCCAATCCCGCAAGCGTCGCGCCGATACCCAAAACCGCCGCGCCTATCCCTTTCCCCACGCTGGCGATTGTGCTTCCCAGCTTTTCAAAGCCTGATCCCGTTTCCTCGGCTTCCTTTTCGGTTTTGTCCAGTTCCTTTTGCGATTTTTTCAGTTCTTTGTTTAGGTCCTTTGTTCCGTCCTCTGCCTTGTCGCTTTCGTCGCCCAAATCCTTCATAGCCTTTTCGGCTTCTTCCAGTTCTTTGTTCGTCCGGTTCAGTTCGTTTTGTGTCTTTGCCGCTGCGGTTGCAAATCCGTTCAATTCGATCTGCATTTTCCGCGCCGCATCCGCGCCCTTTTCGCCTTGCTGCTTGTATTTTTCAAGCATCTGTTCGGCGGCTTTTACCTTCTGCACCTGTTCCTGATAGGTTTTGTTTAAAATGTCCTGCTTTGCTTTCAGCGCGTCAACGCTCTTTGCGTTGTCTGCAAACTGCGCGGCAGCCAGCTTCATTTCGCTGCCCATCAGGCTCAAATTTTTGTTAATATCCTTGATCGCGTCTTTATATTCTTTTTCGCCCGTGATCTCTATCCGCGTTTTAATTGCGTCCTGCTCTTTTGCCATTGCTTATAATCCCCCCAATGCCACGTCAATCGGGTCGATTCCCTCCGGCGGTTCTGGCTTCCATTTTTCCGGGTGGAATTGTCGGTGTATTCTAAACAGCGTCAGTATTTTGTAAGGGGTCATCCGCCACACTTCCCGCTCCGGGTAGCCCAGCAGCACAACCCCAATATAAATAAGGCGGGGCAGGTCTACTTTTCCTGTCCCGCCGTCGCGTTTCCCTGTTCGGTTTCGTCGTCCTCTTCGTCCGGCTCCGGTGTTTCTTCGGAGGGAACCTCTTTTCCGGCTTGGCCGATTGCGATTGACTTATAAATGCACTCCTGCGCGTATGCCATGTTGCCCGCGTGGATCATCTTTCCTACTTCCCTTTCGGTCAGCGGGCTTTCCCCCTCTGCTGCTCCCTCGTTTAAAAGCAGCGCAAGCAGCCAGCGCACCGCCTTAAAGCGATCCTTGCCGCCCATTACCTTGTCCAGTTCTCCCAGGTCTCCGAATTTGTCTTGAATTTCGTCCATTGCGTTTAAGCTAAAAAGCAAATGTCTTTCCTTGTCTAATTCGATTGGGTAACGTCCATCTCTAAATGCGCTCATAGTAAAATAAAGGGGAACCCCCGCCGCATGGCAGGCAATTCCCCTTTTCCTCCCTTCTATTTATGCCATCCCCGTGTTTTCTTCTCTCACTTTGGTGAACCACGACTGCGCCGCGCTCTCGGTCGGCTTTGCGACGTGTTCCGCTTTCCATTTACCGTCAGGGCGCTTCATAATCGTTCCCACGATCTCCGGCGTTGCAAATTCGATGCTATCGCCTTTTGTGGCGTAGTTCTCACTTGGTACGGCAAATTTCACCTTGTACAGCCAGATGTATTTATAGTCGCCGCTTGCCTTTCTTGCCCTAAATCCGATAGCCACATAAGGCGCAATATCTTCATCACTCGCGTAAACTACCTTGTCGCTGTCCTGCTTCTGCCCCAGCAGCGCCACCAGAATAGTCGGGGGCAGATCGTTTACACCTAATGTCAGTTCGCCCGATACAAATTCCCTTACTACTTCGTCCGCACCGTCATCCGCGTAAAGGATGGATTCCGCTACTTCCACGGATAACTCCGCGCTGATTGCCTTTGCCATTCGCACGGGTGTTCCGTACTTTTCCTGTCCCTCTACTTCTTCGGTGATGGGCGCATAGTACAAATCTCTTAATCCGATTGTTGCCATACTTTTAAACCTCCAAATAAGTCGCTTCTATTGGCAGATGATAAAAGCCCGTGTCTTTTTCGTATATCTCGGGATTTATCACGATATTATAAAAACCTGCTGATTTTAGGGCCGCTTTGGCTCTTTTCAGCAGGTCGATATAATCACCTTTGGAATAGATTTGGATTTGATAAATATACTCCGTCTTGTCTGTGTCATCGTCTGAATAGCCCACTTCTTGCCCTAAGGCGATTTGAAACACAATATAGGTGTTTGCCTGTCCTTCGTACAAAAGCCGCGCCACGGGTACGCCCAGGGCTTCCAGCGCCGTTCTTAAAATATTGTCCACGGTCATTGCTGCTTTTCCCTCCACACTTTCTGCATGGTCTGGCTGATCTTGTCCCCGCTTTTGGCTCTGGCTGCCGTCAGCCACGGGCGGGCGCTCATTCCACTCTTTCCGTACTGCGCCACAAACGCTTTTGTCGCGTTGCTCACGCCTTTCCGGTCTCTGCCTTGCGGGTATACCTCTATGGATTTTCCCCCGCGTCCCTCTTTTATTTTCGTTGCTTTCACCGAATCCCGCATATCCCCGTAGTCCACAAGTTCCAGCCGCTCCATTTCTTCCCGTTCGGATTCTACTAAAACCGCCGCCCCTGCTTCCAGCATTTCGGGTACTGCTTCTTCTGCTGCTTTTTCTCGCCTTTGCAGCTGTTTTTCGATTTCTTCCAGCCCGGAAAGTTTAATCTGTGCCATTTCCCCTGTTCCCCCTCTCGGTCAGATCGGAAAGTGTCAGTTCCACCGTTTCCCCGTTCTTGCTCAAATAGGTCCGCAGCACCTTGTACCGCTTCCCCTCATGCTCTGCAATCGGTTCCCCGTGGTATTCCTCTGCATATACATCAAACTTTATTTCTGCGCTGTACCCCGCCTGCTGCGCCTTGTAAAACTCGGCATAGCCTACGGATTTCTTGTTTGCAAAAACTACGCTCTTTGTTTCGGTGTACGGGTTCGGAAAGCCGTTTTCGTTGGTCGGTTTGGCCGGCGGCGCTGTGGCAATCAAGGTCAGTTCATCATTCCATTGCATCTGGTTCCCTTCCCCTCAATATGCTTTCGGTCATCATCAGGTGGCTTTTCTTCTGGTATTCGTTTGTCAAACTCAAACCGCACCTTAAATTTTCATACGCCTGTTGGTATTTCTCGCTGTCGTCGCTATATCCAAAGTTCCCCTTTGCGTACAGAATCACCGCCCGCATAATCAGGGGGTCAACCGCCGGGGGATCGCTCTCCCCGGCGGCGGGCCACTCTGGCACAGCTACGCCCACCCGTTTCAGGTCGGCCAGCGCGGCGGCAATCACGCCGCCCACTTCTTCGTCAAAAACGCTGCTTTTGATTCTAAGGGCGGCTTTTACCTTTTCCAGCATCCGCGCTTCCCCCCTGTACTTAAGTGTTTGATTTTACTAACTTTACAATAGCTTCTCCGATTGCAGGCGCACAGTCAAAAATTGCAATGCCGCTATACTTGTAGCTGTTGGTATTGATGTCATACGCACTCCTTACCCCAATATCCTCTGCAAGGTTTGCACAAACCTTTTTGAAATTACCTAAGAAGGCTTCATGGTCCGCTACATAATCAGATAAAAGCACAGGATACCCATAAATGAAATATTCGTTATTCTGAACACTTACAATATGGTTCTTGCTGTTGTCCTGCAATGGCATAAAGTCTGTAAACAGGGTTTTTTTGTTCATTACAAATTTGCCATTGCGATCATATCCAGAAGGTAAAAGTCCAATCAGTGCCCGCACATTTTCAGCAGTAAGGGAAGCCGCCTTCGCTACGGATACGCTATTTCCCTCTCCCCAGGTATTTGCTTTGTTAATTCCCTTCGGTTCCGCAGACCCCGTACCATTGATCAGCAGATTTTCAATTTTCAGTGCGATTGCTTCTGCCAGCATATCAACAATCCAGCTTTCAAAGGCTGCAATGCTCATAGTCATTACAGCATCCGAAATCTGCACCAGTTTAACAATCTCATATCCAGAAAGGGCCACCGTGGTCATTGTGTCGGCTGCGGCAGTAATAGCGGTATTATCCTTATGGATCGCCGCATCATTGTTTTTGCCCTCAACTGCAAACTTCACTGCGCCTTTGACGTGCAGCAGGGTAACTTCATTAAGCATTGGTGCAAGTTGTTTTACCTTGCTGATAATCTCGTTTGCGGTCTGCGTTGGAATAACCTCAGCACCCGATCCAGCTGCATTACTGTATGCGCGTTTTTCCGCATCATTCAGCGGCAACCGACGCACATTTTTAAGCCATGCGGAACGATATTCGGGTGTGCCGAAAGGGTCATCCGGTGCGGTGTTTCCGTTATCGTCTTGCTGCTGGAAGCCACGGGCAACAATGCCCGCCCCCGATGCAATGTTATCAAGAATACCTTTTCGCTTTTCCGCGGCGGCAATCAGTCCGGCGCGTTCTTCGGTAAGCTGGGTGGTTTCATGCTCCAATGCTTCAATCTCTGCTGCGGTCATAGCGTCACCACGCTGTTCGATTTCCTGCTTGATAGCTGCAAGGCGGGCTTCGATTTCTTTAATTCTCATTGTGTTAAACCTCCATCATAAGTTTGATTTTTAGGATTTGTTTCCGGCGTTCCAGCCGCTCCTGCTGCTCCCGTTCGATCACTCCGTCGAAGTAGGACCGCGCCGAAATATCGGTATCGCCGTTCGCCGGATAGCTAACCGCCGAAACGTCGTAAACCTTCTTGATTTTCAATATTGTGCGTGTGTGCGTATCTTTGTTATATGCTTCTTCCGCTACGGTGAAAGCCCACGACATTTTATAAATCAATCCTTCGTCGATTGACGCATAAAGGCGCTTTGATTCATCGGTCAAGCCTAAATTTGCCGCAACAAACAAGCCGGCATCCTGCGGTTCTAATATCAAGGATGCCGGCTTGTTTTTCGCCATCTTATTTCGAGCAAACACCATCCCGGAATGATCAAACTGCATAATCACATCCGATAAATCTGCGCCCACAAGGGCGTTTCGGTCGATTACTTCGTAATATTTCACCCCGTCACACTCAAGCATAACATATGGTTTGTCAAACGTTGTTGCAAAGCCTTCGACATAGTATTCAGTATCAAATCGCTTTTCCGCCCCTGTCGGGATCGTCAACGGTTGAAACATTTGCCGATATTCTCGTTCCTTCACTATTGGCATTTTCTGTTATCTCCTTCCCCAACTCTGATACCTCCGCGTACTCTTTACGGATATAATACTTCTCGCCGCCCTCAACGTGCGCCATATTCCAAATGTCCATAACACCGTTGCGATTCAGCAAGCCGCGGTCAAATAGTTGTGTGCTGATATTCAGTTTTGTGGCATTGCTGGCGTATTGCAGCCGGTTGGCCGTAAATGTAATTGCGTTTCCGCACGCCAATTCGCGCGCCGTGTAGCTCATATTCGACATAACAAGCGATAGTTGGATTGCAAACGGTTCAATCTTGCCTTCGTAGTATGCGTTCCATTCATCTTCTGTGTATTTATTTTCTAAAATCGCGGCATTTGTCCCAAAGTATTTATATACATTCTCGGCAATCTGCTGCATTTGCAGGGCGTTGACGGTAAAGGGCTTGCTGTCGACCTGCTTAATGTCGGAAAATTTATTGTCGTAAATAATCATCCCGCTTTCATTTTCACTAGATAGATTATCCTCTGTGAATCGTTGCCGTTCTTTTTGTATATCTTCTGGTTTCAGCATTGTTGCCAATTTCCCTAGAAATCGGATACTTGCAGAATTTTTCACGCCGTTGATAATACCTTGATTTTGCGTGTGTATCAGCTGCATGGTCGGGCGTAATGCTGCGTTGCTTTCGCCAAAGAAGTCGTCTGTGTATTGGAATTGTGTCATCACCCCGACACGTTCAAACTCAATCGCTGCTTTCTGCCCGTTTGCAAATGTATAGCGTAAAAACGGTGAACCGTTGTACTCAACGACCTCGCACCGCTGCGGAAGCATTGGATAATATCCAGTCAATCCACCAAAATCATCTTCTATCGGCACAATAAAACAAGTATTATTCACTGACAGAATCGTCGCAATCCTGTATATAAATTTTGTTGTGTCCATAAAAGGGTTTGGTTTAAATTGCAATGTGCGTTCGAGATTTTTTCGCGCTGTTCCGCTGATTTCCGGTTTCAATTTCGAGCAGAAATTCGCAAACGAATGGATGGCTGCGCGCGTCAGCTCCATTTCATAAATGCTTTCTGGTGCATTTGTAAAAACAGGCGAATACCCGTTAAGCATTTTGAAATATCCCACAGCCTTTAGGTCAGCTTTCGGCTTGCGAAATATTGTTTCGAAAACTCCCATAGTGTCATCACCCCTCGTTCTTTAGCATTTCGCCTATCTCCCCATAGTATTTCTGTCTTACTGTCATAGCGTCAATAACTGATACAAAGCCGTCAATTCTCGCCCGCTGCTCAATCTTCACGGGTCTAAATTTCCGGGTTTCCATATTATGCTTTAGCGCCACGTTGAGAAAATGCGCTTTTAATAGGTTGTTGTCTGCGATTTTAAAATTTCCGTCCTTTATGATCCCCTCAAACTCGCGGATAACGGGCGCAAGGTTCTCCCCTTGGAATACGTCGTCCGTTTGAAAGCCGTATTCTTCCAGGGCGTTCACAAGGTACTGCGCACTGTATCGGTCATAGCCGATTTTTAGAATAAACAGGTCGTATTTTTCCCGCAGCATCACAAACCATTTGTATACGTCGTTATAGTCAACGTAGTTTTCCCCACTCAATGTAACAATTCCCTTTTTAATAAAAATGTCATACGGTACGCCGTCCGCTGCCTGCGCACTCTCCACGCGGTTTTCTGGCATAAAGAATTGCGTAAATGCGTACAGCTCTCCACCTTTTTCTATAATCACAGTTGCCGCTGTAAGGTCGGTCGTCTGGGAAAGGTCGATTCCTCCCACGGCGTAACTGTTCCGCAAATCTTCCAGCGTTACCGCAGCACCCGCGTTTTCTACCGTCTGGTAGTCCAGCCATGCCACGCTGCTGTTCTGTTTGATGTTGCAATACTTTGTCAAAAACTCGGCTCGTTTGCTCAAACTCCCCTCTGCGATTGCAATTTCTTCCCGGAAAAAGTCCGGGAAAACAGAAACGCCCATGTTTGGATTTGCTTTTTTCAGTTCTTCAATATCGTTCCAGCGTTCTACGTCGTCGATCATATACAAAAAGGGCAGCAGCCGTCTTTCCTTGCTGTTGCCCTTTAAAAATGCTGTGGAGCGCTTCATCAATTCATCATAGATACCATCGTTTTCATATCCCGCCGTGCTGATTGATAAAATCAGCGGCTGCCGCCTGGCTCCCAGCGCCGACTTCATTACCTCATATTGTTTTAATCCTGGGTCGCCGCGCCAGCTTGCCACCTCATCATTCACCACTAAATGCGGATTAAAACCATCGGACTTTTTCGCGTTGAACGCCAGCGGCTTGATGACAGTATTAAAATCCTCTATGTAAATATCGGATCGCCGCTTTTTCGATATGTCACCCAGCTCCGGCTCCTTTTTTATCATCTGGAAAAAGTTATCATACACAATATTGGCCTGTTCCAGCTTTGGCGCAAGGCAGTATATTTTTGCCCCGTACTCACCATCCAGATACGCCATGTACGCTATGATCGCCGATGCAAACAGGGTCTTTCCGTTTTTGCGCCCAATCACGATAAAAACTTCGCGAAAAATGCGCAGCCCGTCTTCGTCCACGATTCCAAAAATCACAGACAAACAAGCCTTTTGCCAAAGTTCCAACTTTAATAAATCTTCGCGCCCCTCGCAATGGTGACAAAAATTCTCGACAAATTTTATTGCCTTATTCGCTTTTTTTGCTGAAAAAACAAATTCACCTTTTTCCAGACCCCGAACGATGATTTCATATATCAACAAAATCCACTTTCCCGCTACGATTTCCCCGTTCGTAATTTTGTGGTAATACTCCACGATGCAGTTTCTAAACGGCATTTACCCTCATTCCTCGTTTTGTTCTTCCTGGTCTGTTTTCGGTTTCTCTACCTCCCACATACTCCCGTCCCTATGTTCCAGAAATATTCTTTCCTCTTTCGGATTTTTGGCAAACCGTTCATCAGATGTATGTTTACAATTTTCCAAACAATTTTCACACTTTTTCCGATTGCAGATATAAAAACACTCCTCCATGTTCTCCCCACTCTCTTATTCGTCGCGTAGTAACGCCAGTTTGCTTTTCTCTTTCCGCTCCGGCGGGACAAGTTCGTCCAGCTGCTTCATAATCACAGTCAGGTTTCGCGTCATTGCTATATGGGTTTTCACCGCGTTGCTTTGCGTCGTGCCTTTCTGGTTTTCCCCGTTCTGGTATTCGTCCTCATATCCCTCTTGGTTTATGATTTCTTCCAAATCTTCTAAGCAAACCGTCAAAAAAGCGGCTCTTTCCATCCTGCTTTCCGCGTTGATTTTCTTATTTTTGTCTAAATCCTTAAAGGCCCGTTTAAGTTTCGCTAACTCTTTCTTTATCCTTTTTTCTTTGCTCAACTCTACCTTTTCCGTCATAATTCTTCCCCCTTTCCTGCACCCCTCCCCCTGGACTACACACCCCCTCGCGCACCTTGTAGGGTATTTTTAAGCCCTCCCCTCGGTGTTCGGGGTTCCGAAAATTTTTATTTGACCGGGGGGGATAGTGAAATAATTTCCCCATCCTCTCCAAATTTGTATTTGATTTTCGTTTTGCTCCGGTGATGCTCTTTGTTGTGGCAGTCCTGGCATAATGCTTCCAGGTTGTCCCATGATAAAGAGATATAAGGATTATTTATATTTTGCGCAGTCAGATATATCTTGTGGTGTGCTATCTTTGCCAGCACCGGATCGTTCGGCGTGGAGCAGCGTTCACATAAGCCGCCTTTGCTTTCTAAAAATGTTTCCCGGCATTGCCGCCAGGCTTCGCTATTATAAAAGGATTCAGCCCACGGTTTCACGCTGTCCACCTCCCCGAATTGTGATAGTTATTAGCACAAATTAAAAAAGCTACTGCTTTCCACACAAAAAGGCCCGCGCACATTCGCGTAGGCCCTTTTGCAGATTCCTTTTTCCTTCGATTTTCGGATTGTAATTATCATATCATGGATAAAAGGGATGTTACAGGGCAACAATCGGGCGGCAATCGGGCAACTTTTTGCACCTGTCAAGCCCCTGTGCGCCCCGCTACGGGTAATTTGTGATAGTTCCTATCACGTTTTATACTGCTTCCTTTCTTTTTCTTCCCCTTGTCCTTCCGGCCCCTACGGCTGCCGCGCTGCCAAACATACAAACGGCCATATCGTTTACGATCCGGCTGCGCCATCTGCGGGCTGTGCGTTCATCTTTCAGCAAACCCATTTTGTCCAGGGCTTCCGCGATTTCCTCAAAGGTGTAGGGCTTGTCCTGCTTGTGTCCCTGCGCGTCCTCGCCGAAGTAATACATCCTGATAACGTTAAATTCCTTTCGATTCTGAAATAGTCTGATCACTCTGTCTACTTCGTCAAACCTCGCCTTTGTTTTGTGGTACTGGATTGCCTTTTGCCTTTGCAATTCCTCTATGATTTCGTCGTCGGTTTTTGTCCCGCTGTATCCGCCGCTACCGGGCGAAAAGGAAACAATCCCTTTGCTTTTGCCTTGCAGCTCTACTTTGATATATTCCGCTTCATTCTCCACAAGCGCGGCCAGCTTTGTGTAATTGCACAGCAGGGCTTCCATAGCCTTGTAATAGTCCACTTCCCCCGCGGCGGTTTCAAAGCAAACTGCGCTTGCCGTTTCCTTTGCTACCTCGCGGATCATCTCTTTCACTTCATCGGTTATCATGCTCTTGTGTGCCATTTGCGCTACCTTCCTTTGTTGGATATTCTACAAATATTCTAAAATCTTGTATTTTGTATTCGCTGTTTAAACAAATCTCTTTTATTTTCTCTTGTGCAGATTCCAGCGTGTCAAGCGGCGGGCAATCAAAACGGATATAGGCCAGATATTCCCCTTGTCGCTCGCTGTATATCCCATCGACTTCCGCAAAAATTAGATACTGCATCCCGCTACCTCCTACCACGCCAGCGCGTGAAATACCAACTTTACGGCTCCAATCGCTCCCGCCGTTACAAGCGCGATTATTGCCACCAAAACAAGCACCGTCATTACCCCCGATATGATTTCTGTTATCTTTTTGCTGTTCATTTCTCTGCTACCTCTCTTTTAAGTTGTTGTATAGCCTTTCGGCTTCCGGGCTTACCTCGCCCCACTCAACTTGATTTTCGTCCTTTTCAAGCATCCGCGCCGCTGCCCGTATCGTTCGCACCATTTCCCCGCGGCCTATCGGCGCTTGTCTTTCCAGCCTGTCCGCAAGGCTGTACAGCGCCTGCAATGCGTCCGCGTGGCTCTTATACTCTAACTGTTCGGGTTTCCCGGACGGTTGCGGCTGTGGCGCTGTTGGTGTTACCTTTGGCGGCTTTGGCTTTTTGAGTGCTTCGGCTCCCTCTGCCTTGTATGCTTCCAGCGTTGCCGCCTGTTCCGCTTCACTTTGCCCTGATAGTTCATAGGCGGTTGTAATCCCGATATTTCCCGCCTTAAATTCCTCTTTAAATTCCGGCGACAAATTTTTATTGATACTTTCCATTCGCCCCATCTGTGCGGGGGAAACATCCAGCATATCCGCTACAATCTCCCGCATACGGCCCTGGAATTTATAGCCGTCCTTTTTGAGCGCCTGCAATATCTCTTTTATCCGGCCCGCTTGGTAGGTCTTTTCGTAGTCTGTCAACTCCCGCGCGGCGGCGTTGGCATACAGCAGCTTTAATTCTGATATGGCTTTGTTTTCGGTCAGTGCTTCCACTTTGCAGGGCAGGGTCTTAAAGTCCTGGTTCCCGCTCTCATACAGCAGCTTGCAAGCCTGATACCGCCGCTCCCCGCTTATGATCTCATAATAGCCCGCTTCGTCTGCTTCCTTTACATCAAGATTATGTAATAGCCCCAGCATTTCAATATTTGCCGCCAGTTCTTCTATTCCGCGGATTCCGTATTGATTTTTAGCTGACGGTTTCAGCTTATCAATGGGGATATGCCGGATTTCAAACGCTGGGCGTTCCTCCGTCTTTTTTGATTGGCTGTTCAATAGATCAGCCATCGTAAATTTAGCCATTTACAGCGCCCCCTTTTGTGATAGTTCCGGTCACACTTTTGGTCAGGTATTCGTCCACCATCCACAAATAATCTTTTGTCGCCGTGCAGCTCTTTGAATGGATCGGTAGCGGTTTGCCTGTAAAGGTGCTTTCGTCTACCTTTACCGTTTTGCGGATTACCGTATCAAATAACGGCAGCCCTGTGTATTCCTTCAAAAATTGTTGCCCCAGCGTATGTACGTTGTTTCTTTGTGCCATAGTAATAAGACAGCCCGCTACTTTGATTTTTGGGTTAAACTCTTTTACCGCGTCTATCTGTTCGATCAGCTGTTCGATTCCGTCAAAGGCAAATTTGTCTACTTTCATGGGTATGATGATGTCATCCGACGCGACAAGGGCGTTAATAACTCCCATATCCAAATCAGGCGCGTTATCTATCACGGCATAGTCATACAGTTCCGCTACGTCGTCCAGGGCCTTTTTCAAACGGGTCTGCTGCGGGCGTGTGCAGTCCATCAGGATTTCTTTGTCGGCTCTCAACAGGTTCATGTTTGCGGGCAGCACGTCCAGCCCTTTGTATTCCGTCTGAACCACCGCTTCCAGTGTCGGAAATCCCTTTTCTGTCAGCACTTCCGCAAGGCTCGGGCGCTTGTAACTGTGTACGCCGAAAAACTTACTTGTGTTGCCCTGCTTGTCGTTGTCCACCAAAAGTACGCGGTTTCCCATGTCCGATAGGATATAAGCCATGTTGATCGCGGTAATGGTTTTCCCTACGCCGCCCTTTAGATTGATGATTGATATAGTTTTCATTTGCTTTCCTTCTCTCTGCCCTGTGGGCTTACTCTTGTTCCTGCCGCTCTTTGTGCTGCTCTATCATGCTTTTAATGCCTGGCAACAAAACGGCAATAAACGCCGCGGCGACTGCCTTTATCTGTTTGACAATGTGGTTATATGCTTTTACGATCCTCTTTCCATTCTCCCAAAGCAGCAGTTCTGGCGCTATTTTTTGATACATCTCTTTATAACTGCCATACTGTTCAACGGCGCGGGCCATTTTTTCTGCTTGGTTCCTTTGGATTTTGTGCGCCATCAGCAGTTTTACAAATCGTTTCCGTGTCACGACTATTCCTCCTTATTCCGTACTGTTTGGCACGTTTTCCCGCAATTCGGACAGTCAACCCATGCAAAATAAGTACCGTAGCAGTTTGGCACGTTTGTTTTGCACTCGCTTTCTGGTTTTTCAAATGTCCGGCCGCAATTACAAGTAAATTGCACGGTATCACCGCGGGTCGGCTCTTTCGGCTGGGTCTTACCGTCCAGGTAGTCTTTTATGATCTGCGCCGCTACTTCCCAGCCGTAGCAAACCGCCGTCAAATAGCCCTGCTGCAATAGGCTGTGGAGCCATTTTGATTGTTCTTTTGATACTGTGCCGCCCTGCTTCTTCATTTCGATGTACAGCCCGTGCCAGCCGTTACGGGCAACAGGTAAACACACGTCCGGCACTCCTGCCTTTACCCCTTCGGCCTTAAACCGTCCGGCTTCCGATTTTGTCCGGCTGCCGCCGTTTGGGATATGGTGCAGCAGCTCTAATTCCGGGTATTTCCCCGTGTAAAATGCCGCCCAGGTAAAAAGGTGCTGCTGCTCCACGCTTTCAGATGGTGCAGGTGGCGCGGTTTTTTCCCGTTTCTGCTTTCCCGCTACAATCAGCATGATTATTCCCCCTTGTATGTTCTTGTCATGATCTCGCTGAACAGCTGGTTATACAGCTTTTTATATAAATCGCGCTCCACCATCGCCTTTGCCAGCTCTGCCGCCAGTTTGGTAGTGCCTGCTGTCGGCTGCGGTGCGGGTGCTGCTTTTGGAGCTTCCGGGGCTATGATTCCCAGCCCGTGTATTAAAGCGCGGTCAATCTCTTTCATTTCTGCTTCGGTAGCCGCTCCTGCATAGTTGCCGATCCGGCTTACATAAACTGTATGCACTTTCCCGCACAGTGCTGTTGATGGCGCTCCCGGCCCGTTTACCGCTACGTCGCACGGTATAGAGTGACGGGTTTTTGTGGTTAAATACACAACCTCAAAGCTGTCACTCACCCTGTTTGCCTGGTCGTTTGATACGATAATCCCCGGCCTGTTTTTTTGCTCTAATGGGTCCCCCCCTTCCGGGGCTATGTAATAGATTTCGCCGCGGCGTATGTCGCGGGTGATCTGGCTGCGTTTCGCGCTCCCCCGATTTTCCATCATCCCGAAAAATGCGGTCGGGTCGTTGTAGCCCTCATGGTTGTAGATTTCGCTTGTCTTTGTTCTTGCCATGTTTATTCCCTTTCTTTTTCTGCTTCTTCGGCTATTCCCTGCATCACATATAGCGCTGGTGGCAGGGCGATTCCATTCCCCCACATTTTGTATTCCGCGCTGTCCGTATGCAGTTTGTTGTACCATATCAGCATCTGCGCCTTTGTGTATTCCCTGATGGTTTTTCCGTTTATGGCTGCGTGTGTGTTCCGCACATCCAGCCAGAAGATATATTCCGCGTCTGTAAGCTCCGTCTTTTTGTCTGGGTGTCCCCATTCATCGGGGAATCCCTGCAATCTTGCACACTCGGTCGGGGTCAGGCGGCGGACACAGTATTTTTGCTTTTCTTGTTTTACTATCAGGTCGGTTGCGTCCTTGCAGTCCCTTGCTTTTATTCCGCTTGCAATGTCGCTTTGCTTGTAATCTCCAAAGGCCTGCATTGCATACGCTACCCCGTGTCGGTCTGTGGCGTTTAAAGTAAAAG
>UMJU01069340.1_pt1 | contig 14210 bp, 19 predicted proteins | sample 1966161 | NCBI WGS metagenome assembly UMJU01 (sample SAMEA4836156, study PRJEB28245) | human gut metagenome | biome: gut microbiome; material: fecal sample | place: Denmark | collected 2008 | reverse complement strand
AAGCCACTCAAGAGAGTGGCTTCTTTTTTTGCTTTGATGGAAGAACGGCTATCGTATAGTGCAGGCTATTCTTTTTGATTGGATAAGGTAATGTGGTTCACATATCTCATTACGATCCGGTGAATTGAATTCAGCAGGGTAGTTGGAAGTACACTACAAACAGATCAGATATCCGAATCAAGAATTTCTGAGTTTATTCAACAGGATATTCTATGAAAATTCTCGTATTTTATGTTGACAAACAGTACTTCAATATGGTAATATTATTCTTGCGTTTGAGAGTTAGACGTGAACTCATTATCCGGAGAGATGGCCGAGCGGTTGAAGGCACCGGTCTTGAAAACCGGCGATGTGAAAGCATCCGTGGGTTCGAATCCCACTCTCTCCGCCAACTGAATTTTTCCATCGACCTGCGGAAGTACCCAAGAGGCCGAAGGGGCTCCCCTGCTAAGGGAGTAGGGCGTGTAAAAAGCGCCGCGGAGGTTCAAATCCTCTCTTCCGCGCCAAGCAAAGCAAGAGAAAACATTGCGTTTTCCCTTGCTTTTTCTTTTATATCGTCTTGTTTTGCTAAGAAAAGTTCAATTCTTGCATTTCAGAAAATGCCTTTACCCCTAAGTTTACCCCAATTGGATTTTTTACCCCTAAAAACTGCGGAAAGAAGCTCCACCGGCTGGCTGACTGGTGGAGCTTTCTTTTATGCCTTTTTCAGCTTTTCATAATATGATTGCGTTCTTGCTGCGGTGTCCTTCATCATCTGTTCTGATGTGTGGGCGTAGACGTTCAATGTGAAACTTGCGGTAGCGTGTCCCATGAAGTCCTGCACGCTTTTAATGTCCGCGCCGCTGGCGATCATCACCGTGGCTGCGGTGTGGCGCAGATCATGCACACGCGCGTCCGGGCGTCCGATACTGGCAGCGATCTTCTTAAAGTACTTGTAAAATGTATGAATGGCGAGATGCGTTCCGAGTTCATCCGTAAAAACGAGATTGTCGTCGTTGCTCCATAGCTTACCGCCTTTGAGCTTGTTTTGCGCCTGCCGACGCTTTTCATCCCGGAGATATTCAAAGCAGAGCGGGGGCGGCTCGATCGTGCGCGGCTTGCCGCTCTTGGTGGTGCCGGCAATGTAGTAAGCGCCGTTCTTTTTCTTCTCACGCTGTAGCTGCTGACTGACGGTGATACGCCCTTTTTCAAAGTCGACCTGTGACCACGGGAGACCGAGCAATTCTCCCTCACGAAGACCGGCAAGTAGACAGACGGCAAGCGCGTTTCGATAAGGACTGTCCTCGATTGCTTCAAGGAACTTCGGAATGTCCTCATCACGCAGCGGCGCTATTTCGCGCTGTACCACCTTCGGCTGCTCTGCGGCGTCACAGGGGTTACTTACAATGATTCCCTGTTTCAATGCAACAGAGAGGGCTTTATGCAGTACGGCAGCGCAGTTCTTGACGGTCTTTCCGCTCAGCCCCTTCTTGGTCATGGCGTTATAAACCTTCTGGACGTGCGCGCCGCGCAGAGCTTGCAGCTGGATGGCGCCGATCTGTGGCTTGATGTAATTCTTGATACAGGCCTGATAGTGAAGGTATGTTGTCGGCTTGATCTTATTGGCGGCAAAGGTATCGAGCCATTCATCAAGCCATTGTGCGACTGTCGTCTTTTGTGGTGTCAGATATGTACCACGGTCAATTTCACGGAGAATGGCCGTCATCTGCTTACGAACGGCGGCTTGCGTGTCTCCGTAAATGCTGCGGCGGATCGGCTTTCCTGTGCCCGGGTCATTGCCGACGGTCACGCGCGCTTCCCATCGACCGTCAGGCCGCTGCCGGATGCTGCCCGCGCCCTGTGCAGCGCGGCTGTTCTTCTTTCGCGGCATATTATTTCCTCCTTGTAATTGCCGCTCCTGTCATGTAAAATAACAGCGCGGTTTTGATTCTGTGGTAAGGGTTTGAACTGCATATACCGTCCTCGGTGTTGGTAGCGCCGGGGGCGGTTTTTTATTGTCCTGTGACATGGTCGATAAGAATTTCATCGTATTTGACTGTATAGCCGTCGATAATGTCACGGAGCAAATCATCAACAATTTTCTTGCATACAGCTTCAACCTCTACGTCGTACACTTTATGGCTTTTTCCAACGTCAAAGGGGAACTTTTTTCCTGAGTTGGTGAAGCTGTTTTTTTGTTTGAGCGCGACAATTAAATCAGGTAGAGAGGGGTGAGAAATAAGATAGCTTATGAAATCTTGAAGATCGCGTTCCCCGATATACTGCTCGGTGTGAAGCGTTGTTATTGCCTGCTCCCATAATCCTGTATAGGCTCCGACAGCTTGCAGCGTTTCGTTTCTTGACGGAATATCAGATCGGCCTGTCAGATAATCAAGTGAAACATTGAAACAGTCAGCCAGAGCCTGAGCGTATTCAAGTTTAGGCATCGTTTCCCCGCGTTTATATGCTCCTACGGCCGCCGTCGATATGCCAAGTTTTGAGGCAATCACTGAAATAGTAATTTCTTTGTGTTGATCCATTAGATCGCGCAGCCTTGACGGAAATATAGCTGCATATTTTGCTATATCAACTTTGCTTGTGTATGCCACGCAAATAACACCTCCCGCAATAATGTTAGCATTATGGTCAAATTGACTTTTCAAATAACTTTAATTTTGTTATGATGACGACAAAAACTTTGATTGCCATATGACGATGATGACAATCAAAGTATATCACAATGCAGAAGATTGTCAAGGGAGGTGCGAAAAAATGAAAGCAAATTGCGAGATCCGCAACGAGTGCAGAAAGCACGGAATTAAACTATGGGAACTTGCAGCGTGGATCGGTATTAGCGAGGCTACTATGACCCGCAAACTCAGGCAAGAACTCCTCAGCGAACAGCGTGACCATATCCTCAATATGCTCTACAAGCTCGCGGAGCACAAGGCGGAGCAGGAGGCGGAATATCGGGCAAAGAAGGAGGAATGCAGCGGTGGGGACTATTGATAGAGTAACCTTGTCGGTTGCAGAAACCGCCGCCGCGCTCGGCGTTTCTCGCCCAACTGTATATACGCTGCTCCACAAGCGCGGCTTTCCTGCCTTTAAGGTCGGAGGGCGGACGCTTGTTTCCGCCGAAGGGTTGCGGGAGTGGGTTGCTTCACAGGCTGGAGGAGGTGAACAGCATGGCGAACAGTAAAAAAGCCCGCCCTGACGGTGGAGCGTCAGGGCGGGCGCCGGGATGCGACACAGCAGGCCAGCAGTCCCATGAGAAGTATAACACGCGGCAGAAGCAAAAGACAAGCATATTTGACCTTCTCCCCGTCGGAGCAGAATACGCAATCAGCCGCCGCGCACTGGCTACCCTGACTGGTCTGTCGGACAGACAGCTACGTTACAAGATATCGCAAGAGCGCAAAGCGGGCGCGCTCATCCTATCGACGACAGAGGGCGGCGGAGGGTACTATCGCGCTGCAAGCGCCGACGAGCTGCGGCGCTATGTGCGGTCAATGCGCAGTCGAAGCCGTGAGACTTTGGCTGTGATCCGTGCGGCAGAGCAAGCCGTGGAGCAGATCGGAGGGTAATCTATGGCGCAGCGAAAAAAGCAGCGGCCAGGCGTGATGCTTTATTTTGAACTCATTCCTTCACTCGCGCGACTTACCGATGCGCAGCGCGGGCGGCTACTATATGCCGCTTTACTCTATGCGCAGGATGGCACATCGTCGCAAATAGATGATGACCCCGTATTGTCTGCCTTATGGCCGCTGGTGCAAAGCCGAGCGGATGCAGACGGAATCAAATATGACAAGATATGCAAAGCGGCACAATTACGCCGGAGATATGGCATCTATAAGCAGGCTCAAGAGCGAGAGGATAGAGACGTGTTACCGTTTGATGAGTGGTTGGAGCGTGTTGACGATTGTTGACTTGTGACAACGTGCGTTGCAATCTGCGACTACCTCATCTACATCTATAACGTCAACTATACCTACAACAACATGTCAACGGACAACAAAACGATTGCCACGGGCGGCCTGTAAAGTATGAGGAGGTGAAATGCTCGCTTGACGACCGATGACGTCAAAGCATGGCTGCGCCGCTATGCTGACTTGCTGCGGGAAGTCGAGCTATTGCGCGCCCGCGCTGATGCTATCCGCTATCGTGCAGCGTCTCCGCCGACATCTGCGCTCGACGGTATGCCGCGCAGCCCCGGTTTTGAGGTCGACAAACTCGGCGGTGTCGTCGGCGTGGCGGATGCGCTTGAGCGACAAGCAGCGGAGAAAGAGCAGGACGTAGCGGCTCTGTAGCGCTCTATGAGGGCAACGGCCTGTTCGCCAAGATCATCGACACGCCCGCCGAGGAAGCGACGCGGCGCTCGCCAACATTGCGCGGGAACAAGTGCACGGCCGCTTTCGTTGCTGACGAGCTCGGCAGGCTCGAATGGGATGAACAGGCACTCACTGCCGTTCGCTGGGCGCGGCTGTTTGGCGGCGCTATCGCTGTCATGCTGGTAGACGACGGCGGGCGGCTCGAAGATCCGTTGAGGGTGGAGCGCGTCAAGAGCGTGGCCGACCTCCGCATCTTTTCCCGTTCGCAGATCGAGACAGAGCTTGTCGACGATCAGCCGGAGTATTTTCACATTGCAAGCATGTACGGCGGTTTTACCGCACACGCGAGCCGGTGTCTGACCTTCCGCAACGACCGAGCGCCGGAGCTATCTGAAAATACCGTGTTCCATTTGTGGGGAATCCCTGAGTTTTACCGAGTGAATGAAGCGGTGCAGCGGGCAGCGCTTGCGAGCTCGCAAACCGTCAAAATGCTTGACCTGTGCGGGCAGGCCGTATACAAAGCGCACGGAATCTCCGCCGCTCTCGCAACGGAAGACGGCGAGCAGCAGATCATGCGGCGCTTACAAGTGCTCGATATGGCGCGCAGGATGCTCAACACTGTCGTGATCGACGCAGAGGGCGAAAGCTATGACTTTCTGGCCCTTGAGCTTGCGGGCAGGGGTGAAATCGCAGAAATTGCCCTGCGCTACCTCGCAGCAGTCAGCCGCATTCCGCCGGAGATCCTTTACAACTACCGCAGCCCGCACTGGTGGCGCAAAAGCAGTCCCGCCGCAACGGAAAACTACTATAACGCCGTCGAGGGCATACAGCACCGAATGCTGCGCGGCAATGTGCAGCGGCTTGTGTCGCTCATTCTGCGAGCAGGCAAGGCTGCGGGCGAGATTCCACAGATCCCAACAGTAAACATCGCGTTCCCGCCGCTATGGTCGGAAAGCGCGGTGGAAAAGGCGACGGCAGCACAGAGCCGAGCAGCGGCGCAGCTCGACCGCGCAAAGGCAATCCAAACGTATATGGAAACCGGCGCAGTCGGGCGGCAGGATGTGCGGCCATTGCTGAAGAAGTTAAAAAACAGTTAATCGGCGATAAGCCGAAAAATAAAAAGGAGGCAAAAAATGAAAAGACTTGAAACGACAGAAAAGATCATCGGTGAAAACACATTCTACATTAGGCCGTTTGCCGCATTCACGGCGGCCAGTATCGGCAGCGAACTCGCTGCGCTGCTCGCTCCCATTTTGAGCAACATTTTCCCCTCTCTGCACAGTGAAGAGGAAGCCAGTGGCGAGAACAATGTTTTGAGCGCCGATATCGACGATGTCTTACCGGCAATCGCAAATGCTGCGGCGTATCTGGATGGCAAGAAAATCGAACGCATGATGACGCGCTTGCTCATCGAAAATGACAACGTGTCCGTTCAGGGCGCTGCTACGGGCGGTTCTGTCCAAAAGCTGACAAAGGATCTCGCCGACGAGGTCTTTTGTCAGGATCTTACAAGCATGCTCGCGCTCGGCTTTGAAGTTGCAAAGCTGAATTTCGGCGGAATGTTCACACAGCTCGCAGAAAAGGCGCGCAACAACGCCGCCGAGAAAGAAACGGCCTGATACTTCTAAGGGCTCTGCTCTATGGTTTTCGTAGAGCAGAGCCCTTTTGAGAAAGGAGGGAAACGCGATTGACCGTCGCAGAATTTATCAACAAGGTCGGCTTTAAGGTCGACCAGAGCAGCGTTACAAAGGTAAATAACACAATCAGCGATATCAAAAGCCGTGCAGCAAAAATGCTCAGTGCTATCGGTGTCGGAATCAGCCTCACCGCGATCAACGCACTTGTCGAGGAATTCGGCGCAGCAAATCAGCAGATTCAAAGTGCGGTCGGCGGGCTCAAAAACATGACAAATGTGCAGGATCTTGTGCTTGAAAAGGCCAACGAGGCGCGGCTTGCCTACACCGACATGGCTGGCTATGTCTCGAACCTCGTGAAGGCTGGTCCTGATATCTTCCCAGTTGACGACGCGATGCAATTTGCAAGCACCGTCGCCAAACTGATGAAGACCAACGGTCGAAACGACTCTGCTATTGCGAGCATGATGGAAGGCTTCAACAAGTCGTTTCAGAAAGGCATCGTCGACAGTGAGACGTTAAACAAGATGCTTGAACAGGCACCCGAAACGGCGAACATTTTGGCAGACAGTCTCGGCGTTGCGAAGTCGCAGCTCTTGACGATGGCGTCAGAGGGCACAATGACCGTCCAGCAGCTCAAGGCCGCGTTTATGGACTCTTCCGGCGCGATTGATGCAGCATTCTCACAAATGGATATGTCTGTGACAGACGCCTTGAAAAATGTGCGGAACAAGTGGGGGCTATGGCTTGCCGAAATGGATTCCTCGCTCGGTGTCACAAACTTCATTTCGCGTGGGATCGTCAAACTGACCGACATTGCCTTACGAGGACTGAACCGTGTACGGACTGCGACCGTATGGCTAAATGAAAAGCTCGGCGGCTCGAATAATCTATTGAAGCTCGTGACCGCCGCCGCGGGCGCGTTTGCAGCAGTGACCGCCGCGCAGAGCTTCGGGCAGTTTGCGACCTTCTTGAAGGACATAAACACAAAGCTCGGACTCATCAACACGAAAAGCATGAAAACCGCCGCCGTGCTCCTCGCCCTTGCATTGCTCGTCGAGGACTTTGTCAGCTTCTTGCAGGGAAACGATTCTCTCATCGGATCTGCCTTTGATTCGCTCGGGATCGGCGCAGATCAGGCAAGGGACGCTATCAAAAATGCCTTTGGGAAGGTCAAGGAAATCATAACGACCGTTTGGTCTTCCGTCACGGGCTTTCTTTCAGATCACAGCGAAAGCATAAAAAATATGTTCTCGGAGATTTGGGGAATGGTCGGGCGGATACTGCTCAAGGTCTTCAGCTCTATCGCATCCGCCGCAACGTCTATCTTTTCCGCTCTTCAAGCCTTTTGGGCGCGATGGGGCGACAAGATCACAGCGGTTTTTGCAAGCCTTGCAGGCTTCTTTGGCCGAACCTTTGAGCGGATCATTGCCGTTATCACGCAGTTTGCAGAATTTTTGAGTGCTGTTTTCGATGGTGACATTCAAGGGGCGCTGCAATCTCTTCGCGCTATCTTTGAAACGATTTTCAACCAGATTGCAGACCTTGTCAAAACCGTGTTCACGGCAATCTGGACGGCAATCTCTGACAGAGTCACAAAAATCAAGGACAGCATCGTCGACGGTTTCACCGCTGCGATTGATTGGATCAAAGCACTGCCCGCACAGGCGATACAATGGGGCGCTGATATCATTCAAGGCATCGTCGACGGTATCAAGGGCGCTGTCGGCAAGGTCGGCGAGGCCGCGAGCAGCGTAGCCGGTAAGATCAAATCATTCCTGCACTTCTCCAAGCCTGATGAAGGCCCGCTGAGAGACTTCGACACCTACATGCCCGATATGATCGACACAATGGTAAAGGGCATCAGTGCTGGCCGCAGTAAGGTCAAGGAGGTAGTCGGGAACATTGCAAGCGATATCGCCGGTGGTATGCCTGACGTACATGCAGAGGTAATGACCACAACTGCAAAGGGCAGCACAGCGGGCTTGCAGCAGATCGGTGCGAGCAAAGATAAACTACTTGACGCAGTACAAGCCTTAATCGGCGGTATTGCGGTCATGGCTCAGTATAACGCGGCAGTCAGCCCAGCAACAGCTGCCACCGTGTACGGCGGGAATACCAGTCGGACTATCATCCAAAACAACAACTTTCATCAGCAATTCAACGGCGATCAGGCAATTCAGCGGAAAACAGCCGCCGCAACAGCAAAGGTATCGGAAGATGCAACTGCGGCGCTTGCCCGCTCTCTCGCATACCTGAAATAACCGTGTCCGTTGGACAGTCCTCGGACAAATCCACGGACACGTCCGCGGACAGTCCAATAGACAAGCAAAAATTCTGCCTGATAGATAAGAAAAAGCAGAGGCTATAACGCCTCTGCTTTTTGCTGCTATTCTGCTAATATCTGTTGTAGATCTCGCCTCTGTTTCCTGCATCAATCACCATGACAATGAGCTCCCCATGATCTACGGTGTAGATGATTCGATACTCTCCAACGCGCAGACGGAGCAGATCATTGTGCCCCTTGAGCTTTTTAATATCCTCACCGTTTGGCAGCAGCTCGATTGCGGCGACGATTCGCTTTTTCTCGTTGAGTGGCAGTCGATCAATAAATTTCTTTGCTTTCTTCTTGATGATGATTCGATACATCAATCAATCCCCCACTCCCGCTTGCAATCTTCAAGCGAATAGCCCTTGTCTTTTTCAGGATCCGGATCATTTTCGTAATTCTCGACCATGCGCTGACAAAAAGCATCGTCGGCTTCTTCGTCGGCAGTAATCCCCTGAACATAGGCCAAAACATAGCCCATTTTGTAGTCAGGCACACTGCGCAGCAAATCAATAACTCTTTCACGGTTACTCATAATGTGACCTCCTTGTCGTTTTTTTGCCATTATGAAACGCAAACATTGCACGTAAGCAAACGCACGGGAAAAATTAAGGGGCTATTTGTCCGTTGCTGTCCTCGCAATATTCTAAAAAGTTGTTCGGCTGACATTCCATAAGCTGACACAATTTTTCGATGTTTGCCCAAGAAATAGGTTTTTTCTCTCGCAATGATTGAATTGCGCCCTCAGACAAAAGGCGCTCTTTTCTCAATTTTGTCGTGTTGTACCCGTGATCCTTCAAAGCGGTCAACACATCTTCTTTATAAACAAGCGGCACTGTTTTCTCCTTTCCGGAGGCTGAGATATTGCAGCCTTCTTTTCCATTATAGTCATAATAGCACAGTAATACACGGAAATCAATGTAAAATATCAACAACATTTTACACAGATATTCGTGCAATTTGCGAATTGAAATTACACAGAAAACCGTGTATATTATAATCACAGCAAGGGAGAAACAAAACAATGTTTCGTAACCGGCGATCAGAAGAGCTTGATAGAGAGTCCCAAAGGGATAGAGACTCAGGAGGTCGCCGCCCTCGCAAAATCAAAATGGAGGTTTGATAAATGAGCATCAATGAAATTGAGAGCAAAGCCCGCGAGCTGCGGCAGCTGCAAGCGCTCATCGACGAGGCCACGGCGGAAGCCGAAGCCCTCAAGGACGCGATCAAGGCCGCTATGGGCGACGCCGAGGAAGTCCATGCAGGCGAGTACAAAATCACATGGAAGCCGGTAACGGCCTACCGGCTGGACACTGCGGCACTGAAAAATGCGCTGCCGGATGTGGCCGAACGCTTCACCAAGCAGAGCACAACGCGCCGTTTTTGTGTGGCGTAACAGAAAAAGCCCTTGCGGCGTCGCCTCGCTGCAAGGGCTCTCACTGGGGAGTTATGTTTCTTATGAAAAAGACTCACGCAAAAGCGGCTCCCGTTCGCCGCTCACATGAATCAGCGTATACGATAAGGAGGACGCTGTCAAGATGGTAATTAAACGAAATAAGGCAGAAGAGCAGGAAGTTTCCCAGCGCTGCGGCAACTGCTTACACTGGCGGCCGTTGAGCTCGCAAAACGTGCGCGGGATCCGCGTCTGTCACTACCTGTTAGATACCGGAAAAACGAGAGGAATGCGTGCGCAGGAATGCACGAGAAAGGAAATAGTATGAAAAATTTAGAGATTGAAGGCATTTGCACCAAGTATGATATGATCGGCAGCTTAATCTATGCAATGGTAGATTATGTTCCCAGTTACGGCAGCGAGAAGGAAACGCATGACCGTTTTGCGGATCTTTTCTACATTTTAGAAGAGGAATTCAACAATACAACAAAAGAGTTCCACACCATGCTCGATGAGGTGAGATGCGCAGATACCGAAGACCAGAATGACAGTGACAAAATCGACGAAATGCGAGTTATAATCGAAAGACTGAAAAAGGGAATCAAGTAAGGGAACGCCCGCCGCTGGATGATCTCAGCGGCGGGCGTTTTTATGTGGTCAAGCGCTTAAATTTTTCTATCAAAATACCCCCGAAATTTTGACCCCATTTTGACCCCATATTTGACCCCTTACAGCTTTTATAACCATTTACAGCATTTTACGCCAAAATCCGAAAAGCCTTGAAAACACAGAGATTTCTTTACGCGCATTTACAGCATTTTACACCTACCATCGAATTCAAATCCTCTCTTCCGCGCCATAAGGTGGCAACAATTTGGATATTTTAAGCGCAACGCTTAGAATACCAAAGGGTTGCCGCCTTTTTTTATTTCAAATTTTGCACTCAGGAAAAAAGATATTTTCGCGTTATTTTGGTAACTGGGGAGATTCGAACTCCCCCTTTTGCGATTTCAAGGGCAGAATTCAAAGAAGCGCCCTTTTTGCGGGCGCAGAATAGAACGTTTTTTCCTCAAAATTTCATACAATCTTTCAGGCGTCTGTTTGTTGGATTCGTCGAAGCCATCAAATAGGCGCCCTTTTTCATTTCACAACTTAATCCGTCAACCGGCCGGAGCATTTTTAGGATGCTCCGGCCTATTTTTTTGCTTACGAGGAGGACTTCACAATGAACGATCAGAACGAAACCGCGCAGCTTCGTTTCCTTGAAGAAACCGCCATTCGGCTGCGGCAGAACGGTTTCACGGTGGAACTGATCGAGGATCACCACCTGCCCGTCTGCTGGGAAAAAGGGCGTCTCTGCCGTATCTCCGGCAGGGGCAGCGTGCTGTACCGGCAGGAGTGTGTGGACAGCGTCCGGGCGCAGGATGCGCTGCAAAGCGTCATCGACACCGCCAAAACGACTTCGGAGTACATGGCGATTCTGGAAACCGCGCCGCGGCTCAAAGCCAGCGGACTGGATGGCGACTACCGTATCCTCGCGGACTTCGGTGACGCGGTGCTGGCGGGCCACCCCACCGAGCGCGGCGTCCAATTCGTGACTTGGGAGTGGGACTTCGACCGAGAAGGCGTCCATCACGGACATTATTTCCAGGACGACTATAAAGCCGCCAAACGCGACTTCACCGTGCGCAGCGGGCTTGTTCAAAAAGACGCCCTTTTTGAGCCGGAGCAGCTTGCGGAGATCTACCGCGCGCTAAGGCTTGTCCGTGAACAGGATGAAAGCCTTTCGTTTGGACGGGATCAGGAACTGGCGGAGCTGATGGAGCAGGTCGGCAAATCACTGCCGGAAGCCGCTCTGCGGCAGCGGGACGCACCGGAACAGATTGGCATGACAATGAAATAAGCACGTGCACAGGCCGGACAGAAATGTCCGGCATTTTTTATTTTAGGAGGAAAAGATGATGGAAATTTACGGCACGATTCAATTCAGGCTCATTCTCCCGCATATTCCCGGTTTCCAGCAGGAGCCACTGCCGGAGCCTGTTTGCAGCCATTCCCCGGATTGCAAGGACTGCCCCTATCCCCGCCACGGCTTTCTCTGCTGGGGTGCGGACGGGACTTGCCTGCGGAGCCGAATGAACGAGATCAACGGATTGGAGGAAAACACAAATGATGATTCAAGCGGTTCTCAGTAACCCCAGCCACCCGGAATACGGCGTGGCGACCATCCCGTTTCCCGTTCCACATGACCAGTACGCACACTGCATGGAACTGCTGGCGGCGCTGGAGATCGGCGACGCGGTCAAGGCGGACTGCAAGGTGGAGGAAGTTGATAGCTTTTTCTCTGTGCTCAAGCGCACGGAAATGCTCACGGCCAATGTGGAGGAGCTGAACTATCTCGCCAAACGGCTGGACAGCTTCGACACCGGCGAGGCCGCACAGTTTCAGGCAATGGCCCACAAGCTGGAGCTGTTTGAGTTAAAGGATCTCATCAACCTGACCTTCTGCTGCCAGCAGGCCACGGTCATTACCGACTTTTCCGACCTCGCCGCTGTTGGACGTGACCACTACATGAACCTGCACGGAGGATGTGCCAAGACAGAGGAATTGGATGCGCTGGATGGCGAGGAAACCGCTCGGCGGCTCATCGAAAACGGCGGCGGCACGATCACCCCCTACGGCGTGGTCTACGACAACGGCATGAAGTTAGAGCAGATCTATGACGGCCGGTTCTTCCCCTGCTATTACTACAAGCCGAATGTCATCACCGTTGCGGTGACCTCTAAAGCCGAACCGGAGGATACGGAGCATATCACATGGCTGTTCCTCCCTATGATCCAGGAGGAGATCGACCGCGCCCTCCTTCGCGGGGGCATCACAGATCCCGCCGATGTCCGCCTGCGGCTGGAGGACAGCCAGCTCCCCAATGAGGTGGATGTTCTTCTGGATATGGAATACGAAACTCTCTCTGACCTCAACGAACTGGCAGAGGCGACAGATGGGTTATCAAAAGCGGATATGGAAAAGCTGGGCGCCGTGGTCATGCTGGCAGAGCCAAAGTCTGCGGCACAGATCAAAAACCTTGCGGAAAGCCTTGACCTCTTTGACTTCGCTCCCGGTGCGCATACGCCGCAGGAATACGGCAAGTACATGATCCAGCAGTCCGGCCGCTTCGAGTATGACGAAAACCTCGACGCTTTTTATGACTATGAAAAGTACGGCACGGAGCGGATGAATAAGGAGGACGGGATGTTCACCGACCGGGGTTACATCGCGTACAAGGGCTACACCAGTATGGAGGAAGTGATGAACGGTGGTCAAAGCAACCACATGGTGATGAGAGGGATGATGTAAGCAAAAGCGGCTCGATCCATTTGGAACGAGCCGCTTGATAAGGAGATAAACTGGAAGTTATCCGCATTTCCACTTCCTTATTGCCTGCTCCACTGGGTCGCCTTCATAAAGCCCGCACAGAAAGCTGAAATTGTTACTGGTTAAAGCAATCACGAATTGAAGTAGACAACTCTTCATATCCTTTCAATATTTCTTCTTTATGTGCCTGCATTTCTTCATTCATTTTTGTATAGTCCAAACAGTTCTGATAACCTGCCTCACCCCAATATAGAACATTTTTGTCGGCATTATATAAAAGTCTGTCAGCACATTCAATGGAGAAATTCTCAGCATTTTCAAACTTTATCGTCTGGTCAGCAGTATATATAATCTCGATAAAGCAGTCTGTATCATTCCAAATTTCACCTTCAGAAGTTTTTTGGATTTCCAGCAAATGACCGCCGCAATTGGAAATCTGACTTGCAAAAGAGCGGTATTGATAGGAATCAATGCTAATGCTCCGTTCTTCTCCCTCAGAATAAACATTGATTTCAGCAATGCTATTTTCGACAGCAGACAGTCCATCCGGTAGCTGTTTTTCATTGTCCCCCACTGCATAAATTCCAATCAAACAAAGTGCAAGGGTCAAACATAGTGTAACAATGGAAACAACTGCTTTTCGGCGATTTGTCTTTCTTTCGCATATGGCGGTACAGACAATATAGCCTGAAAATCCGCCCAAGGTATTGATTAGAAAATCTTCCATTTCCGCATATCTGCCGCCAAACAACTGTAATAGTTCAATCAAGAATGAGATTAAACCGCTAATAATCGCCACCTTTTTCCAATTCCCTCTACAGGAACGAAAAATAAGCGGCAACAAAAAACCAAGAGGAAAAAACAAAGCGAAGTTAAGCAATATAGGGACAATAGAACTCCCAATAAACGGAAGCAAATTATAATTGAAAGGACCATTCAGACTATAACTTAGTGTGAAAATCCCCGTTAGGTTGAGAAGCGTAACGCAGTAAATGCAGAATATTCCCTCAAACATATAATTCCATGAGATAGTTCTGCGTTTTTTGAAAAGATACAGCAACACAAAAATAACAATATAAATTATGATACCTAAGAAAACCGATTCTTTAAGTGCTTGTATACCTTTTATCATATAATTCATACTATCACCTTCCCTCAAGAAATACCGATTTGTT
>UMJU01025292.1_pt1 | contig 14273 bp, 9 predicted proteins | sample 1966161 | NCBI WGS metagenome assembly UMJU01 (sample SAMEA4836156, study PRJEB28245) | human gut metagenome | biome: gut microbiome; material: fecal sample | place: Denmark | collected 2008 | reverse complement strand
ATTGCGGGAATTGCATTTGCCATTCCGGCATGCGCAGGGATTGGCTTTTTGCTAATACACATTTTTGTACATCTGTTTCAGAAGCCGATGGATGAAAATAGCCTGCCTTATTCAGAAGAGCTTTGGATTCTGGGGTGGATTTTGGCATGCGCGTGCGTGCTGTGGTGGAAAATGCACAGGGATCATTACAGAGATCTCTGACGATAGATGAGTGTAAAGGAGAGAAAGAATGCGCCTTTTGCAAAAAGAGTGTGGAAAATGTCTGCGGCATCCGTTTCTGTGGATTGTCTGTATCACATTCGGGCTGTTTCAGTTTTTGAGTATCTATACCTATGTGGGAAATGCCGGCATGAGAAAGGAACTGCGGCAGATGCATGTGGCTGTGACGGATGAGGAGACGGCAAGCCCGGAGTATGAAAGTGCCTATGCGGACTATAAAAAGACCTATGGCGGAATGTATGATACACTGGATATGCGTAAGATTCTGGAACAGAAAGAAAAAAAGAGTGGATATGAACCGCAAGGAGCCTGGGGAATGTGGATTGTGCGCAATTATGACAGGTTGCAGAAGCGGGTGGAACAGATCAGAAAAACAGGGGAAGGCACGTATGCCTTTTATCCGGGAAGTTGGTATAAACTGCACTCCACTTTGTATGGAAAACTGTGGAAGAAGCTGATTTTGCAGACCGCGGTTCTGATGATTCTTTCGATGCTGTATCTGATGGATTATGAGAGGATATATAAGACGCAGGATCTGGTTTTAGCGACCACCACCGGAAAGAAAATGATGGAAAAGAAAATGCTTGCAGGAACGTTGTGCGGGCTGTTTTATGCAGGACTGCTTACAGTGTTTACCCTCTTGGTATTTTTTGCAGCGGTTCCGTTTCAGAACCTGTGGCATGTTCCGGTGGCGGCATGTATGGTTGCAGAGCCGCGGCTGCAGATGATGTATCCGTTTGTCACGTTCTGGTGGCTGGAGCAGTGGCGTTATCTTTTGCTTGCGCTGGTGGTGCTTGTGGGACTGCTTGGGATCGTTGCGGCTGTTACTGCCGCAGTGCAGTTGTTTTTACAGAACAGTTATTTTTCGTTTGCGGTATTGGGTCTTCTTTTTATGGGGGCATATCTGCTTGCCTATGTGCAGATGGGAAATGTGTGGGATCTTATCCGGGAATTATTTAATCCCACAGTACTGTATGCAACCAGCGGAGGCTGGTTTATGGAAAATGATCTGTGCCTGTCGTTTGCAGGGAATGAATTTGCCGTGTTATTCTGCAGTGGAACGGCTGCGGTCTGCTTGATGGCTGTGGGAAAACGAAGATACCACCGGTTGGAAGTCTGATGGATGGCTGGACTTTTCCTTTCGTTTCTTTTATTATAATAAGCAGAATGTTGAAAAACAGAGGAAAAGGCAGTATGAATGAGACAATTTTACTGATCGAGGATAACGAGTCAATCATCATGGGGTTAGAATATCTTCTGACAGAAGAACAATATACGTTTTTAGCGGCAAAAACAAAGAAAGAAGCACAGGATCTTCTTGCCAGCAGGCAGGTGGATCTTGTGCTTCTTGACGTTTCCCTTCCGGATGGAAACGGATTTGATCTGTGCAGGAAAATTAAGGAACATGACATTGCACCGGTCATTTTTCTGACGGCAAAGGATGAGGAAAAAGATGTGGTGCTCGGATTTGATCTCGGAGCGGATGATTATGTGATCAAGCCGTTTCGAAATCGGGAATTGGTGTCGCGCATCCGCAATGTGCTGCGCAGGACCGAAAAAATCCGGCGGCTGACCTGTGGAAATATTGCGGTGGAACCGGACACGGGCAAAGTCTATCGGGACGGGGAACCGATCGCGGTGACAAAGCTCGAATACAAAATTCTTATGACTTTATTTTCCAATCCGCATAAAATTTTTACGCGCGAGGAAATTTTAAACGGAATCTGGGATATGGCAGGAAATTTTGTCAATGACAATACGTTGACCGTTACAATGAAGCGTCTGCGCGAAAAACTTGGTGACAAAGAGGGGAATGTGATTGTCACGGTGCGCGGGATCGGGTATCGGCTGAATCTGTGACAAAATATTGATAATTTTCATAAAAAAGAATATAATATATGTAAAATGAAAGCAAGTGTATTAAATATTGCAGAAAGGTGTGAGAATATGACAACAATTAGTTTGCGTATGGATGATGAGATGAAAAAGGAACTGGATGAAATGTGTGAAGCAATGGGAATGAATATTTCCACATTTTATATGGTGTATACGAAAAAGGCATTGAGAGAACGGAAAATTCCGTTTGAAATTGAAGCACCACAGGATCCATTCTATTCGAAAACCAATCTGGAACACATTCGGGAATCCGATCGCCAGATCAAAGAGGGGAAGGTTGTGGTAAAAACGATGGAAGAACTCTGTGATAAATAATGGAATACGAAAATAAAGAAGCAAAGAAATTTGTTCAATGGTTTCTGTTGTGCAGTGTTATAATTTTACTTCTTACAGGAACTGTGACCACGTTGGTGGTTCGCAACTACAGGGCGCGGGAAAATGAGGCAGTAACTGCAATGCTTGGCATCGTACTGAAAAACGATGGCAGTGACACAGAGGAATCCAGACAGGAAAAAATCTCAGAGTGCATGCGCATGTTAGAGCACCCGCATGCATATCAGAAATCCCATCAGAAAGAGAGAAAAGAAGCAGAAAAAATCCTGCAAAGTTATGGCATATCAGAGGCGGAACCGGTGATTGCCGGAACAAAAACCATGGAACGCAGGATTCTTTTGGGGACGCTTGGCGGTGTGCTGCTGGCGGAACTTGCAGCCGGAGGTCTGTTTTTCATTTATCAGAAACGGCGGAGCCGTAAACTTGCGGAACTGTCGGATTACATGGAAGAAATCGTCCGCGGTCATTATGATCTGGCACTGGCGGACAACACGGAGGATGAACTAAGCCATCTGAAAAACCAGCTTTACAAGATCACGCTGTTTCTAAAAGAAGAATCCGACCACGCAAAAGAGAAAAAGACCGCGCTTGCAGAATCGGTTGCGGACATTTCCCACCAGTTGAAAACACCGCTTACTTCAGCATCCATTCTGCTGGATAACCTCAATGAAAATGAGCAGATGCCGCCGGAAACCCGCAGGCGTTTTCTGCGCGAAGTCTCCCGGCAGATTTATTCCATGAACTGGATGATCGTAGCTATGTTAAAACTGTCCCGGCTGGATGCGGGAATGGTTGCACTGAAAAAAGAGCCGTTTTCCGTCAACCGGATGCTTACGGAGGCAATCGATCATCTGGAAATTTTTGCGGAACTGAAAGGCATAAAAATCCGCGTTTGCGGCATGGAAGCACAGGTGCTGCGGGTGGGCGATTTGGACTGGAACCGCGAAGCGGTACAAAACATTCTGAAAAATGCCATTGAGCACAGCAAAAAGGGCGAAACCGTGACGGTAACGCTTTCGGATAATGCAGTTTATACGTCTGTCTCCATAGCAAATCCGGGGGCACCGATCACAAAAGAAAAGATAAAGAAAATTTTTGAACGCTATTACAGTGCCGCAAACGATGGAAGCAGCAATATCGGAATCGGACTGCCCCTTGCAAAAGCCATTCTTGAAAAACAAAATGCTTATCTGAGTGTTGAATCCGAAAATGGATACAACGTTTTTATCATAAAATACTTAAAATAACCTGACAAATTTGAAAAATGTCACGGAGATGTCACCTGCCATCCGTAAGATGAAACCTGTAGAGGAGGAAAGAACACAATGGAAATTTTAAGAGCAGAACATCTTACGAAGATCTATGGCAAAGACAATACAAGTGTGACCGCAGTCAATGATCTGTCTCTTTCCGTCGCACAGGGCGAATTTGTGGCAGTTGTCGGCAGTTCCGGAAGCGGAAAATCGACACTGCTTCATATGTTAGGCGGCGTGGATCAGCCAACGGAGGGGAAAGTCTGGATACAGGGAGAAGACATCTACACGCTGAGCACGGAAAAACTGGCAATTTTCCGGCGCAGGCAGATCGGTCTGATCTATCAGTTTTTCAACCTGATCCCGACATTAAATGTGGAGGAAAACATTACACTGCCGTGTGAACTTGACGGACAGACGGTGGATAAAAAGCGTCTGGATAAACTGATCGATGAGCTGGGACTTAACGGAAGAAAAACGCATCTTCCGGAAGAACTCTCCGGCGGACAGCAGCAGCGCGTATCCATCGGGCGGGCACTGATCAACCGTCCGGCAATTGTTCTGGCAGATGAACCAACCGGAAATCTGGATAAAAAGAACAGTGACGAGATCGTTGAGCTGCTGCGCAGAGCGAATCAGGAATACAGACAGACCATCATCATGATCACGCATAATCTCGAGATCGCAAAGACCGCCGACCGTGTGATTGTCATTGAAGATGGAAAAATCATAAGGGAGGGATAGGCATGGTTACTTCCATTATGAAAAAACAGACAATCCGTGAGCGAAAGAAAAACAGACGGCAGACCATTGCCGTGTGGATCACAACCTGCATTGCCACGGCGTTGTTTGCCGCAGTTTTTTCCTTTGCTTCGTCCTGTCAGGCGGGACTGATCGAATATGCAAAGGATTTAAGCGGAGATTATGACTATGTATTTTACGATGTGCCGCGTGAGGAGGCGGATCACATTGTAAATAACCGCAAGGTTGCGACCGCATACCAGAGTGTCGGGCTGGGGTATGCAAAGCTTTCCGGCAGTAAAAATCCCGATAAACCGTATGTGTATCTGACCGCAATGGACAATCGGGCCATGCAGAAAAATGCCCTGCATCTGATCAAGGGACGTATGCCAAAAAACGATCATGAGATTTTGCTTTCCCGGCATATGATGACGAACGGTGGTGTGGAATATCGTGTGGGGGATACGATCACACTGGACATTTCCGAACGTGAGGATAAGAACGGGAATGTACTGACACAGTCGAGTGGTTACCGAACGGGAGAAAAACTGAAAAAGAAATTAACGGCATCTTTTCAGGTGGTTGGCATTGTGCAGCGTCCGAACTTTGGATTTGAGGAGTGGACAGCACCGGGCTACAGTGTAATTACATATCTGAATCCAAAGGGAGATAATATCCTGGAAAAGTACATGCAGCGCACGGATATTTATTGCAAGTACACGAAAGCAGGGCTGCGTGACCGGGCACAGACGACAGCGGATATTGTGGGTGTTACACTTACCCCCGGCGTACAGAAATTTCCGTTTATCAAAGATGAACGCATCACAAACCGCCAGATTAATGATCTGATGGAGCGGTCTCCGTACTGGTTTTATGAAAACTGGGGGCTGATAAGATTTGAGCGCATGGATATCGGCCAGTCGGCGTATCACATGCTCTATCTTGCAGTTGCGGTCACAAATGTTATCATTCTGGCAGCAGCGGTAAGCTGCATCGGTAGTAGCTTTGCTATTTCCATGGAGGAAAAGCGAAAGAGTTACGGCATGCTTGCCTCGGTCGGTGCCACACCGCGGCAGATTCGGCAAAGGGTGTATTACGAGGCATTTCTGACAGGGCGCACCGCAATTCCCCTGGGAACTGTGCTGGGACTGTTGCTTTCGACAGGCGGAATTTTTGCTATCAAAGCGTTGTTGTACGGGCAGAATACCGTACAGTATCTGCATGTTCATGTGGCATGGCAGATGCTTATCGCCGGTATTTTACTCTCAACTGTCACTCTTGTTCTTTCCGCGCGCCGTCCGGCAAAACAGGCGGCAAAAAGTTCTCCGGTTGCGGCAATGCGCGGGCAGGCAAAGAAAAGCCGCCGGGCAAAAAAGCGGACGATCACGGCTGCAATCGCAGGATGTACGGCGCTTTTTATTCTGGTATCCTATTTTATGGGAGTACAGACGATTTCGGTAGGACAAAGCAACCATATGTTTGACGATCATGCCAATGTTTCGATGGATGTGCAGGGAAGCTGGGAGGTAAACCGGTCTGCGGTTTTGCAGAGCACAAAGGAAAAAAGCGTCACGGAAGCGGCAGTTCTGCGGACGGCGGCATATATGGTGAATACGAAAGAGGTGCCGTATACACAGACGCATATCCGACGAAATGGAGCACCGGATCTCAAACATGAGACAACCGCAGTGATCCAGGTACTGGCAGTCGGAGAAACAGCGTACCGCAATTACCTGAAAGAACTGGGACTTTCCTATGAAACGGCAAAAGATTGTGCGATATTTTACAATGCGTATGCCGGGTACTGGGATGGAAAGGAAACCACATGGAAGGTGACAGATTACAAACCAGGCGACTGGATCAGGGGACAGTTCTGCCACGAAGAACAGATGGAGAAAACACCGGACATGACCGATCAGATGCAGATCGCAGCAGTCACAACCAGGCGGCCGTTTGGTGTCAATTCGTCGCAGAGCTATACCGACTCCGGAACCATCATTGTCAGTGATGCATGGCTTGATGCCCACGATCCGCAGGGCGGTGCAAAAATTACCGTAAAATACGCCAGTACCGATCCGGGAACGCTCACACAGGCACTGGAAAAAACCTATGATTTTTATCCGGAGGAAATCCGAAACCGCGATCTGCAGAACCGGGAAAACAATATGCTGTTGTTTGTAGATGGAATTGCACTCTATGGATTTTTGCTTGCAGTGCTTTTAATCGGTGTGACGAACATCTGTAATACGGTGCTGACCGATCTGTGGCAGCGGAGACGGGAATTTGTCATTCTACGCTCGGTCGGCATGACACCGAAGCAGGAGAAACAGATGCTTGCAAAAGAGTTTTTCGGATATGGAAGGAATGGCATTGCTATAGGGCTTGTCATTGGAGGCTGTGCGTCTGCATTGTATTACAGGATCTTTGCCTCTGGTGTGCAGGGCGCGTTATGGTTTTGTGTTGCGGCAACTGTAGTGATTATGGTTGGACTCTTGTTGTTGTTTGCCGGCATGATAAGGTATGCAATGATGAAAAAATAAGGACATGATTTTAGGAAGATAGGTTTTCTGTGAACAGAGAAAATTCTAATATCTGCGTCCAAATAATGCGTTCTAATAATTTTCAAGTTTCGGTTGAACATTCATATAGAACTCTTTATAATAAAAAAGGGGAATGGCTGAAAAAGCCATTTTCCTTTTTTCATTAAGAAACTGAGAATAGAAAGAGGTAATGAATGAAGACAGCATTTCAGATTTTCCGCAGGGATGTGCGACGTCTGTTAAAAAACCGTGCCGCGACACTGGTTATGATCGGCGTATGTCTCCTGCCGTCTTTGTATGCATGGTTTAATATTGCCGCAAACATGGACCCGTATGCAAATACTTCGGGAATCAGGGTGGCAATTGCCAATTGCGATACAGGGACCAAAACCGACGTGATCACGATGAATGCAGGCGATTCGATTGTTGAAAAACTGAAAGAAAACAAGTCGCTGGGCTGGCAGTTTGTCAGTGAAGAGAAAGCAAAAGAAGGTGTTCAGGCAGGAGATTACTATGCGGCAATCGTCATTCCGGAGAATTTCAGCAGTTCCCTGGTAAGTATTCTCTCCGGAGACCTGAAACGCCCGAAGCTGGACTATTATGTCAATGAAAAGAAAAATGCCATTGCACCGAAGATTACGGATACCGGTGCGACAACGGTGCAACAGCAGATCAACGACACATTTTCCGCCACGGCATCTTCGGCAGTATCAGAAATTGTAAAGTCCTCCGCAGACAGTATTACCAGAGGACTGGACGATACACAGTCGGAACTGACATCTGCCATTACCGAAGTTCAGAATAATTTAACGGATTATCAGAAGCTGGTAAAAGAATTTCAAAAAAAAGTAGATAAATCCGATGCACAGATCAAAGAAATCAAGGAGTCTTTAGATCAGGTGGATGAGGCAGCAAAGGACAGCTCTTCTTCTTTAAAAGAAACTTCTGCATTGCTGGAAAAAAGTCAGACGGCACTTGGAAAATTTTATAAACAGTTCTCCAATGGGCTGACCGGCGGGGAAGTTTTTCTGGATGAAGTTTCGTCCTCGGCTTCTAAGAGTCTGAATAAGTTTGAGATAAAGGCAGATAAGGCAAATCTTGCGGTTGGGGACAGTCTCGATACGATCACCCGGATCAATGAGAAAAATGCCCAGCTTCTCAAAGATCTGGAAAAGTTAAATCAGAATCTTGGAAAAGATACACAGTTATCAGCATCTGTCGGACAGAAAATTTCACAGCTGCAGACGCAGAGCATTTCTGCGCAGAAACTGGTAAATTCATTGAAAAGTGCAAATACCAGTATGCGGAAAGTGTTAAAGAATTCCAAAGATACGAGAAGTTCACTGGAAACGCTTGCAGAGGATAACCGTGAGAGTTTTCAGGACAGCCGGATTGATTTCAGCAAAAATATTTACCCGCAGCTGGATCAGTCACTGGAAGGTCTGGCAGATATAAGCGGAGATCTGTCAACAACCTTACATAGCATAACATCCATGACAAAACAGATGAGAGATCTGCTGGATCAGTTAAAATCTGCATTGCACAGCAGCTCCAAAGTATTTACACAGACGGGCAGTGTCATGGGACAGGTGGATCAGAAACTGCAGAAAACGGTCACGGATCTGCAGACACTGCAGAATTCGGATATGTATCAGAATATCCTGTCACTGGAAAAGATTGATGCCAAAGATATTTCCAATTTTATGTCTTCTCCGGTAAACATAAAGACGGATGTCCTGTATGAAGTGGAAAATTACGGAACAGGAATGACCCCGTTTTATACAAACCTGGCACTCTGGGTAGGTGGACTGATACTGGTTTCTATTTTAAAACAGGAAGTAGACCGGGACAAAGAAGTGCCGGATTTTACACCGACAAGTGCGTATTTCGGGCGTATTCTGCTGTTCCTTATCATAGGACTGATTCAGGGAGCTATCGTATGTGCGGGAGATATTATTCTGCTGAAAGTACAGTGTCTGCATCCGGTAAAATTTATTCTTGCCGGAATGTTAACTTCCTTTGTCTATGTGAATCTGATCTTTGCACTGGCATCGACGTTTAAGCACATGGGAAAAGCACTGGCGGTTCTTCTGGTAATTTTACAGATTCCGGGTTCTTCCGGAACGTATCCGATTGAAATGATGCCGGAATTTTTCCAGAAACTGCATCCACTGCTTCCGTTTTCTTATTCGATCAGCGCAATGCGGGAATGTATTGCCGGATACTATCATCATACTTATAGAAGCAGCCTGGGAAAACTGCTGGTATTTTTACTGGTTGCATTGTTTATCGGGCTTGTACTCCGTCCGCTTCTGATGAATCTGAATCATCTGTTTGATGTCAGACTTGCAGAAACCGATCTGATGATCTGTGAGACGGATTCCAAAGGCAGGGATAATCCACAGCTGCAGCGGATTATGCAGGTGATTATGAAAGATGATGCGTGGAGAAAGAAATTAACAGAGAAAACACTCGCGTTTGAAAAATATTATCCGGTCATGGTACGCTCCGGTTTTATCTGTATGATGGTCATACCACTCGTATTTCTGATTTTGATGTTTAGCCTGGAATCCAAACTGGTCTATCTGATTTTGTGGATCGTTTCTTTACTTGCACTGATTCTGTATCTGCTGATTGTGGAATATCTGCATGAAGAGATGAAAAAGAAATCTGTTTTGGGAGAGATGAGTTCTGAGGAACTGATGAAAATTTTGAAGGAGGAGAACAGCAAATGAAAAACATTCTGAAAATTTTCATCGACGACGTGAAACGGATTCGCAAAAATGTAATCGCAATGATTGTTGTCATCGGTGTCCTTGTCGTTCCGTGTCTGTATGCATGGTTTAATATTGCGGCAAGCTGGGACCCGTATAACAATACGGGAAATTTAAAGGTTGCGGTGGCAAGTGTGGATGAGGGATATACCGGAAGTCTGATTCCCCTTGAGATTAATGTAGGGGAACAGGTGATTTCCGCACTAAGGGAAAATACACAGATGGACTGGGTATTTACCAGCAAAGAAAAGGCAATGGAGGGGGTAAAATCCGGACAATATTATGCGGCGATTGTTGTTCCGGAGAAATTCAGTACCCAGATGATGAGTCTGTTTTCCGATCAGATTCAAAAGCCGGAAATTATTTACTATTCCAACGCCAAGGAAAATGCGATTGCACCAAAAGTGACCGACAAGGGTGCAACCGCGATCCAGAAACAGGTGAATCAGGTATTTATACAGACAATATCTGACACGGCAATGACGGTGTTTCAGTCGGTCTCTAATATGGCTGAGGCAAACGGAGCAGACCGGCTGGTGGATAATCTGATCCACAATCTTGGGGATGCATCGGATGACATGGATATGATTGCGTCCACGCTGGAAACTTTTTCGGGGATTACGTCTTCTGCCCAGTCCCTGCTGACTGCGTCTTCTGATTTTTTAAAAGAACTGAAAACAGAGTCTGCGGATGGAAAACAGGTTCTGGAAAATTCCAAAAAGACGTTTACCGATATGAAAACGACAATAAGCAGTGCGACCGAGAGCGTGGGCAAAGCACTGAAAGCAGGCCAAAAGGTATATTCTGAAATGAGCCTGCTTTTGGATCAGACGGTGGAAGATGGAATAAATGGCAGTGAGGATACAGCAGATACCCTTGTAAAAGCAGCAAAGACGGTGGATAAAAACATCAAGTCATTTACAACACTCCGGGATAATTTGATCAAGCTTTCGGAAAAACATCCGGAAACCGATTCCTCAATAGGGCCTATGATTGAAAAGATCAACCGTTCTATTGAAAAACAGGAAGAACTGCGGGATGATCTGACCGATACTGCGGTTTCCATGAAGAAGTCCACAACCAGCCTGATCTCTGACAAGAAAGCTTTGGATGCCCTTGTAAAAGAAAATCAGAAACGTCTGCAGCAGATCAGCAAAGAATATGAAAATGATGTAAAAGGAACTTTGCAGAACCTTGCAGATTCGATTGGTGAAACATCAAAAGACATTACCGGTCTGACGAAACAGATCAATGCAAGTGCAAAGGGTGTTTATACGTTAACGGACACCGCAGGATCGGATCTGTCAGAAATACAGACCTGTCTGGGTGATTCCGGTAAACTTTTACGCAAATCTGCAAATAAATTAAAAAAGATTACGGATAAGCTCACGAAAGCAAAAGACAACGGGGATTATGCGGATCTGGAACATATGATCTATGATAATAAGTCCGGAGTCAGTGCTTTCCTGTCGGCACCGGTGGAACTGAATACGAAGAAAATTTATCCGATTGATAATTATGGTTCTTCCATGGCACCGTTTTATTCGACACTTTCTATCTGGATCGGCGGAATCGTGCTGGTTGCGATGTTAAAAGTGACCGTTTCCGAGGAAAGCATAAAAAAGATGGGACTGAAAAATGTCAAAATTCATGAAATTTATCTTGGACGCTGGATCATATTTCTGATTCTTGGTCTGTTGCAGAGTACGCTGATTGCACTGGGGGATCTGTATTATCTTGGGATTCAGTGTGCGCATACGTTTCTGTTTTTATTTGGGTGCTGGTTTTCAAGTATAGTCTATGTCACGATCAGTTATACGCTGACGGTTTCATTTGGAGATATCGGAAAAGCAGGCAGTGTGGTTTTACTTGTTATGCAGGTTGCGGGAACTGGTGGAACTTTCCCGATTGAATGTGCTCCGAAATTTTTCCGGGCTGTGTATCCGCTTCTGCCGTTTACGCACAGTATGGCAGCCCTGAGGGAATCGGTTGGAGGCTGTTATGGGAACGATTACTGGATAGATCTGGCAAAACTGGGCATCTTCCTGGTGATTGCACTTTTTATGGGACTTGTACTTCGTAAACCGATTATCCGGATGAACGAAGCGTTTACCGAACAGCTGGAGGAAACAAAAATAATCTAAGCGTAGAAATGAGGGCAGAATTGTTTTATTTTTGCGCAGTAATGTGAAAGAAAATTCCGTAAAAATGCCGTATAATGCAGGTATTCAAATATGAGAGAGGCAAGGAGGATACGGTATTGAATAAGGCATGGTGGAAAGAAGCGGTTGTATATCAGATTTATCCGCGGAGTTTCATGGATTCAAATGGAGACGGCATCGGGGATCTCAATGGTATTACAGAAAAATTAGAGTACCTCAAAGAACTTGGAATTGATGTGATCTGGCTGTCCCCGGTTTATCAGTCACCGAACGATGACAATGGATACGACATCAGCGATTATCAGGCGATCATGGAAGAATTCGGAACCATGGAAGATTATGACAGGATGCTTGCACGGGCGCATGAGCTGGGAATTAAGATTATGATGGATCTGGTTGTCAATCATACATCCGATGAGCATGCATGGTTTGTGGAAAGCAGAAAGAGCGTGGATAATCCATACCGCGATTTTTATATCTGGAGAAAAGGAAAAGACGGAAAAGAGCCGAATAATTGGGGATCCTGTTTCAGTGGTTCGGCATGGAAATATGACCCACAGACAGATATGTATTTCCTGCATCTGTTTTCGAAAAAACAGCCGGATCTCAACTGGGACAATCCAAAAGTGCGGGATCAGGTGTTTGAGATGATGAACTGGTGGTGTGAAAAAGGCATTGATGGATTCCGTATGGACGTGATCAGCCTGATTTCCAAACCGGAAGGACTGCCGGATGGAATTCCGGGAGAAACCGGATACGCAGACAGCGGTTGTGCGAATGGTCCGCATGTACATGAGTATTTAAAAGAAATGAACCGGAAAGTGCTTTCCCACTATGATCTGATCACAGTGGGCGAGGCATCCGGAGTTACATTGGAAGAGGCAAAAAAATATGCCAATGCAGATGGCAGCGAACTGAACATGGTTTTCCAGTTCGAACATACCGGAGGAGGACCGGAGGCAGACAACCATTACGGTAAATGGGACAGCCATAAGATGCCGCTTCCGGTATGGAAGAAGATTTTATCCAGATGGCAGACCGGACTGGAAGGGAAAGCCTGGAACAGTTTGTTTTTATCCAATCATGATCAGCCGCGCTCGGTTTCCTGGTTTGGAAATGACAGTGAACAGTATCGGGAAATTTCGGCAAAAATGCTGGGAACCTGTCTGCATATGATGCAGGGAACGCCATATGTTTATCAGGGGGAAGAACTTGGCATGTGTAATGCTTATTTTGATCAGTTAGAGGATTACCGGGATATTGAAAGCCTGAATGCTTACAAAGAACTGACGGAAACCTGTGGAGTATCTCATGAAGAAATGATGGGATATTTAAAGAGGATCAGCCGCGACAATGCGCGCACGCCGATGCAGTGGGATGACAGTGCAAATGCTGGTTTTACCACAGGAACTCCGTGGATTAAGGTAAACAGTAACTATCCTAAAGTCAATGCAAAACAGGAGGTCAGTGATCCGGATTCTGTCTTTTCGTACTACAAAAAACTGATTCGCCTTCGTCATGAAAACGAGATTATCGTTTATGGTGATTACGAACTGTTAGCACCGGAGGATGAGGCATTATTTATCTATACCAGAATGCTCGGGACGCAGCGGCTGATGGTGCTTTGTAATTTTACGGAAAAAGAAGTTGCCATTCCGCAAGAAGTAACGGAGCAGATTCCGGCAGATGCACAGCTTTTGATCGGAAATTATTCCAAACAGAAGGAAGAAATGCTGCAGGCATATGAAGCACGGGTGTATGCTTATCATTTATAAATTTTAGAAAAGAAAAAGCATCCCAGGCTGGTGTAAATGGATGGGAAAAACAGATTGACTTGTATGATTTTCGGGCGTACAATCCCCTGTGGAAATACGAATTTTCACAGGGGATTATTTTATGGAAACCACAAACAGCAATTATTTCGGAACGGATAGATCGCTGTAAGAAAACACTGTCCACTTCACTTGTGGGAGGAATGGGGATGATGTTCATCGGAACGCTGGTTTTTAATCTGATTCCTGGACAGATGCTCCGTGTATTTACGAGTGATCCGCAGGTGATTGCAATCGGCACAGTCGGATTTCATTTTGTCGGAATCAGTTTTATCCCGATGGTCACTTCACTGATTTTTCCGGTGTTCTTTCAGGCAGTTGGTGCAGCGGTTAAAAGTTCACTTCTGACCGTTGTAAGGACCGTTGTGCTGTTTGTGCCGCTCGGGTATTTATTTTCCCGTCTGGGACTGAATGATTTCTGGTTTACATTTCCGGTGACGGAAGTCATCACCACGCTGGTCGGGGTGTTCTTTTACCGGCGGTTTATGGCACAACAGAAGTGAAGAGTAACGATTGTATTTAG
>UMJU01038937.1_pt1 | contig 14347 bp, 9 predicted proteins | sample 1966161 | NCBI WGS metagenome assembly UMJU01 (sample SAMEA4836156, study PRJEB28245) | human gut metagenome | biome: gut microbiome; material: fecal sample | place: Denmark | collected 2008 | reverse complement strand
CGGTCCCCACGGAGGTCCGCAGGGCCGTCCGCCCCGGCATTGACCGCTGATGAGCGCGAGCCCCGTGCACGTCCTTCTCGACGGCGCGGGGTTTTGCCATGGGGCGCACGCTTCGGCAGAGAGATATGCCCGCGGGACGCCGTCCTGTGCTACCTTGTTTTCTATCCTGTATTCATTCCGTCGTCCCGCACAAGGAGGTTTTGAGGTCGTCCATGCTTGTCAAGGAAAGCCTGAAGCTGCACAGCGCCGAACAGCTCGAAATCAAGCAGGAAATCGAGATCGACCCGGAAGTCTCGAAGAGCCGCTACAGCGTCGAGAGCTACTTCTTCTTTCCGGCGGCGCTCTACATCAACAAGGAAACGTACAGCGAAGCGGACTTTCGTCGCCCGCTCAAGAGCTACGTGCGCCTGCGGCTGCCGCGTTTTCCGCTTTCCGACTTCATGGCGGAAGGGGGGGAATATCGTCGTCTGAAGGCTCTTCTTGCCGATCCCGAAAGTTCCGTCAAGCAACGTGAGGCGGCTCTGAAGCGCTACGCGCTCCTTGTCAAAGGGGCCTTCAAGCGCCGCATAAAAAAGCTCCTCGAATCGGGTACCGAAGAGGAGGTGGAGGCGTTGGTCGAGGAACTGCGCCGCGTGATCGCGGCGAGCCGTCCGCTTCTTTTGTCGGCGGCCGATCCGCAGGAACCCGCGCTCGCCGTGACGGCCCGCGCCGCGGACGAATACCTCGCGACTATTCTCGAATATCACGGAAAGCGTCTTCTCACGCGCTTTGACGGCGGTCTCAAGGCCTTTCTCACCGAAAACGCGCTCTACCGCGAAAAGTTCTATCCGGAGAGCGCCTCTTGGCAGCGCCGCGAGGACGTGCTCTACCGCTGGCGTTCGCTCAAGAAGTTCATTTCGAGTCAGCTCTTTCTCACGGTGAAGATGCGCGAGGGCAATCCCTGGCTCTTGCAGTCGCTCTACGGCATCGCCGCCGCGGTCTCCATGGTCTTCGCGACGGTCGTGGCGTTCGTCTGGCAGGGAAAGTACGGGGCGCTTTCGTGGAACCTCTTTCTTGCGCTCGTCATCGCCTACATCTTCAAGGATCGCCTGAAGGACTGGATGCGAACGCGACTTGCCAAACTCTTTCGGCGCTGGCTTCCGTCGCGGCGCCAGCTCATCTACGCCAACGACGGCCGCAGGGTGGGCGTCTGCCGCGAGTCGTTCGACTTCGTGAAGCGCGCCGAGGTGCCGCCCGAAATTCTGGCGCTTCGCACGAAGGCCCACTACGTGCCCTTCGCGCAGGAGGAAACCGAGACGATCTTCCTCTACCGCAAGGACGTGGAACTCCACAACGAGTGGATCCATTCCTACGAGAACCGCTCGTCGCTCTACGACATCACGCGCATCGGCGTGATGCCCTGGACGAGCCACATCGACCTGCAGTTCGAAGAATTGCCGTTCGTCGACGAAGACGATGAACGCGCGCACGGACCAGTCGCGAAGCTCTACCACGTCTATCTCGTGCGCAGGATCCGCGTGGAGAACCCCAAGCACGAACGCTTTGAAGTGACGCGCCTCGTGCTTCGTCACAACGGTCTGGAGTGCCTCGAGCGCGTGTGCGCGTCGGCCAAGGTTTGAGAAGGGGATTCGGGCGGCGAAATGAGAAGCGCCGCCCGAAGTGTATTTCGGGGCGGCGCAGGGAGAAAGGCCGTCAGAGGGGAAGGACGCCCTCGAGGAAGCCGCGCAGAATGCGGTGGGCGGCCGGAAGGTTGAAGAGCGTGTGGGGCGCTCCGGGGAGAAGAACGATTGTCGCGTCGGGGTGCTTCGCGAGGGCCTCGCCCGCGTGGCCGAGCGCGTCGTCGTTGCCGAGATAGGCGTTGGCGCGGCTGAAGAACTTGTCTTCCGCGCTCATGAGGTTGAGCACCGGAACACTGTCGGGAATGTTGGTGCGGTGATGGTCGACGTGGTAGTTGTCTTCGCAGGACCAGGAAAAGAGCAAACGCGCCGCTTCGGGACGTTCCGCGCGCGAGGCAAAGCGCGCGACGGAAACACCGCCTTCGCTCGTACCCGCAATGACGAAGCGTCCGTCGAATTCCGGAAGCTCGTTCAGGTGGTCGACCGCATACTCGAGTTCGGAGAGCCGCATGGCGTGCACGGTTTCATAGACTTCAGGCGCCACGGGCGACGTGTAGGCGAGGCGGTCCGCAACCGCCATCGAGTCGGGGGCGACGAAGAGAAAGCCGAGCGAAGCGATGAAGCGCCCGAGCTCGCGGGTGGCCGGATTGATCCCGGAACTCCCGTGAAGGAACAGGAAGACGGGGAGTTTTCCCGTCGCGCCCTCGGGACGGTCCGTGTAGCAGGCGGCCCAGACTTTCGCAAGATCGTTTTCGTCGTGTCGGGCGTGCGTGCCCGAGACGCTGCCGGTGTATTGCGTCATGACGTTTCCTTATGGGAAACGGGCGAAACGCACCGCGTTTCGCCCGAAAGAGATGGGTATCAGAAGAGCGTGGCGACGGTCGTGAGCATCACGACGTAGCCGACGAGGATCGGAATTGAGGTGCGCTTCACCATGGTGAGGGGGTCCACCTTCGCGAAGCCCGCCACGATGATGACGACGCCCGCGACCGGGGACATGGCGCGCAGCATTTCGGCGGCGGTGTGCATCATGAGCATCATCGAGATGCCGTCGACGCCCATGCCAGCCGCGACGTCCGGAACGATCTGACCTAGACTCGTGAAGGCCGCGACGCCGGAGCCCGTGAGAACCGTGACGGTGCCGATGACGGCGGAGAGCACGACGCCCATGCCGGTCGCGCCGAGGCCGAGACCCTTGGCGCCGTCGACGAGAAGGTCGACGATGCCGACGTTCTGCAGGCCCTTCGCAAAGAAGGCGGCGACGAAGATGAGGCCCACGGTGCTCGTGAGGATGCTCCCCATGCCCTTAAAGAGCGAGAAGGAGAGGTCGAACGATTCCTTCACGTTGCGGCGGACCACGACGTCGACGAGGAAGGCGAGGAACCAGCAGAGGAACATCGCGGTCGGGACGTTGAGGACGACCGACTTGTAGACCATCTTGTTGAAGATGAGCAGGAAGACGATCGGCAGGATCGGGAAGATCGCGTAGAAGGCGGGCGCCGCGTTTTCGAGGTTCTTGCGCTTGGCGGCGAGTTCTTCGAGGTCGGCGATTTCGCCGCGCCCTTCCTTGCGGTCAAACCAGTACTGCACGATGACGTGCGCGACGGCCATCGCGAGCACGGTCGGCACGGCCATCGGGAGCTGGTACTTGACGAGATATTCGATCGGTTCGAGTCCCACGAGCTGGGCGGCGAGGTTCGCGGTGCCCGAGGCGGGCGCGTAGCCGATGATCAGCACGCTCGCGACGACGGCGGCGGCCGAAAGGGGCGAGCAGCCCACGCTGATGATGAGCGGATAGACCGTCACGACCATCAGCATTGCCAGGCCCGCAGCCGACGTGATGACAAGACTCAGCACGTGACCGAAGATGAAGACAAGGGCAAGAATCACGTACGGATTCTTGAAGTAGCCCAGGGGCTTCGCGCAGACCGTCACGAAGCGGTCCGAAGCGCCGATCGCCTGCATGTAGGAGGCAAAACCGCCCGAGACCAAAATGATGAAGCCCACGCCCGCGATCTGCGAGGTCGAGATCTGGTGCAGGAGCGCGATGAGGTCGAAGCCGACGAAGCCCGTCGACCCCTTGGCCATGAGGGAATCCATGCCGCCCATGAGCGCCAGGATGTTGAGAACGAGGCCGCCCAAAAAGAGAACCATATTTACCTGGTACTTTTTCACTACGGCCCAACCGGAAACAATGAGAACGAGAACGCCCAACCAGGGCAATATCGATTGCATGGTGAATCTCCAGGCGGGTTCGGTTGAGTGAGAGAGGAGGGTGTTGCACCCCTCTTCCATCGGGAGGGAGCGCAACTTCGAAAAGTGTAGCAAGGCGATTCTTTTCCAACCATGAACCATGTGCCTAGTGCCGTACGACGTATGTCAAAGTCGAGCGGATTGCTGCGAGGGGCGTCGATCGGGCCGGAACCTTCCGTCAGCCAGAGCGTCCTCGGGATTGAAGGCTCTCCGCGCAAAAACACCGGCAAGTGAAGGGGTCGTTTTAGGGTTCTGCTTCACCGTTGTGCCCCGCAGGAAAAGCCGAACCATGGAGAATCAGATTTTGCGTTTCACGCAACGATGCCGTTTGTACCTATTACAGCGCTTCGTTTTGAGTTCCTACACTTCTTCTTGGTGATTTTTTAGAAAACCCAAAAAGGAGAACTCGCATGCACATGCAATGGAAACTCACCGTCGGCGCGGTCCTCACGGCCCTGGCGCTCGGCGCTCAGGCCGAAAGCTTTGACGTCGTCGTCATCGGCTCGGGCGGCGCCGGTCTGTCGGCCGGGATCATGGCCAAGGAAGCGGGCGCCAAGACCGTGGTGCTCGAAAAGCAGGCCTATCTCGGCGGCAACACCAACTTCGCTTCGGGCGGCATGAATGCGGCGGGCACCAAGCAGCAGCTCGCCGCAGGCGTCACGAACGACAGTCCGGAAATCTTCTTCCGGGACACGATGAAGGGCGGTCACAACCTCAACAATCCGGCGCTTCTCAAGGTGTTTACGGAAAACGCCAAATATTCCGAGGAATGGCTGCTTGATCTCGGAGCCGACTTTTGCTTCCGCAAGGGGCGCGGCGGCGGTCAGTCGGTCGCGCGCAGTCACGGTCCCTGCGACGGCTCGCCCGTCGGTCCCGAAGTTCTGCGCGTACTGCTCAAGAAGGCCGATTCCCTCGGACTCGACATCCGCAAGCAGAATCAGGTCGTCGACATCGGGATGAAGGACGGAAAGATTTCGTCCGTCAAGGTGAAGACGCCCAAGGGCGTCGAAACGCTGGACGCCAAGGCCGTCGTGCTCGCGACGGGCGGCTTCGGTGCGAACCTCGACATGGTGACGAAGTACCGTCCCGAACTGAAGGGCTTCTCCACGACGAATCATCCCGGCGCCCAGGGTGAGGGCCTCGAACTCGCGGCGAAGCTCGGCGCGGGCTTTACCGACATCGAACAGATTCAGATCCATCCGACCGTCGTCAAGAAGGACGGGCATCTCATTTCCGAATCGATGCGCTCTCGCGGCGGCATTCTGCTCAATCACGACGGCAACCGCTTCTGCAACGAACTGCTGACGCGCGACGTGGTTTCGCAGCACGTGCTCGCGCAAAAGGGCGGCGAAGCCTTCCTCGTCTATGACCAGAGCATCTTCGACTCGAACAAGCTCTCGCGCGGCTACTACGAGCAGGGTTATTCCATCAAGGGCGACACGCTCGAAGACCTCGCCAAGAAGCTTGACATGCCCGTCGAGAACGTCAAGAAGACCTTCGAAGCCTATTGGGAAGCCCACAAGACGGGCGTCGACAAGGCCTTCGGCCGTCCCGAAATGGTGATCGCGCTCGACAAGGGCCCGTGGTACGCGGCCAAGATCACGCCGGGGATCCATCACACGATGGGCGGCGTCACGATCGACCCCGAAACCCACGTTCTCACGAAGGACGGCAAGGTGATTCAGGGGCTCTTCGCTGCGGGTGAAGTGACGGGCGGCGTGCACGGCGGCAACCGCATCGGCGGGAACGCCGTGACCGACATCGTCACCTTCGGACGCATCGCCGGAACGAACGCGGCGGCTTATGCGAAGACCGTGAAGTAATTCGAACCTTCACAGCACACGCATGCGGCGCGGCTTCCTTTTGGGAGACCGCGCCGTTTTTCGCGATAATGTTCGTTTCCGAAGAGAAAACGCGCCGACCCATCGGCCGTCTTCTCCGAAGAAACCGATGAAACACCACTGGAGAAGAAAGTGGCCAAAGAGATCGAACGAAAGTTTTTGGTGAAGGGCGACGCCTGGCGCAAACTCGCCGAGGGTGTCAGTTATCGGCAGGGTTACCTCAACAGTCAAAAGGAGCGCACCGTCCGCATCCGCACGGTGGGCGAAAAGGCCTATCTCACCGTGAAGGGTCCGACCAAGGGCGTCACGCGCACGGAGTTCGAGTACGAGATCCCCTATGACGATTGCCTGGCGATGCTGGAAGAGCTCGCCGAAAAGCCGATCGTCGAGAAGAAGCGCTACCGCATTCCCGCGGGACCCTACGTTTGGGAGGTGGATGAATTCTTCGGCGTCAATGCGGGCCTCGTTCTTGCCGAGATCGAACTGCCGTCGGAAGACGCCGCTTTCGATAAGCCCGAATGGATCGGAGAAGAAGTTTCGGGCGACGCCCGCTACTTCAATTCGAGCCTCGTTGCGAATCCCTATTCCACCTGGAAGAAGTAGGCAAAACCTCGGCGACCATCCGCACAAATCCCAGAGGACTTCTTTCTTCCGTACGGCGATACTCTCCTTATGCAAATCCGTAAAGGAGGGTTTCTTATGAAGTTGCTCAAACACACGGTAGCCGCCATGGTGGTTCTCACACTTGCGGGCGGCGCGCTGGCCGCGGACCAAATGCTTACGGCCGACGTCGTCGTGGTGGGCGCCGGTTCGGGCGGTCTCACGGCGGGCGTCGCCGCAACGGACGCGGGCCTCAAGACGATCGTTCTCGAAAAGAACGCTGTGATCGGTGGCGGCGGCAACTACATGGAAGGGACCTTCTTCGTGGGCTCCGCCCTGCAGAAGGCCGACAACATCGGCGTGACGCCCGAGCGCCAGTTCAAGCGCGTGATGGACTTCCATCACTGGCGCATCAACGCGAAGGCATTGAACAGCTGGCTCAAACAGACCGCGGGCGTCTACGATTGGCTCGCCGACCACGGCGTGCACTACGAAGCCGTCAAGACCGCCTTCATCGACGGCAACCGCACCTGGCACATGTACAAGGGCGGTCACGGGACCGTTCTCGTGCAGGAATTTGCAAAGCGAATCAAGGATAAGGGCGGCGAGATCATGACGAGCACGCCCGCCACCGAACTCATCATGGAAGGCGGCGTGGTGAAGGGCGTGAAGGCGAAAGCGAAGAACGGCGACACGCTCACGATCCGTGCGGATTCGACCATCATCGCGACGGGCGGTTTCTCCGACAACAAGGAAATGGTCAAGAAGTATCTGCCGTACGCGGGCTATGAAAGCGCGGGCTCGCCCGGCCGCACGGGCGACGGCGTTCAGATGCTCGAGAGCGCCGGCGCGAAGCTCGTCAACATGAACGTCTGCATGCAGGCGGGCCTTTGGTTGAAGGGCGTTCCGACCGACCTGCAGTTCGGGAAGGACGGCGTCACGAAGGCCGAATACGTGCGGCTTCTCGCCGCGCTCTTCCAGCCCTATCTCAAGACCTCTTTGAAGGGCGACCGCGTCGCGGACGAAACGCTTCCGCTCGAATACATCTCGAACGCCTTCGAAGAAGTGGGCGGCGAAGGCTTCGCAGTATTCGACGACAAGACCCGCGAAGAAATGATCAAGGAAGGGCTGCCGCGCGGCTACTTCGGCATGGTCACTCCGGGGACGAAGTTCACGAATTTCGATGAGCTCTTTGCCCGCGGCGTGAAGGACGGCTTCTGCTACAAGGCCGACACGCTCGAAGAACTCGCGAAGCTCACCGGCATGGATCCCAAGCGCCTCAAGGCGACGACGGAGCGCATGAACGAACTCGTCAAGCTCGGCAAGGACGAAGACTTCTACAAGGACGCGCAGTGGCTGCGCGAAGTGAAGACCGGTCCCTTCTACGCGATCAAAGGAAGTCTTCGCACCTACGCCACGACGGGCGGCGCCGACGTGAACGAGCACTTCCAACCGCTGGACAAGGACGGAAACGTCATTCAGGGGATTTACGCCATCGGTCAGGACGCGGGCGGTCTCTATTCCGACTCCTACGACATGCACATTGCCGAAGGGACGGCGAGCTCCTGGGCCATCTGCGGCGGCAAGATCGCGGTCGACCACATCGTTGCGAACCGCAAGGCAAAGTAACGAAGAACTTGGTTTCCCGTGGACGGTTCGTCCGCGAGATTCCTGCCTAACAAACGAGCCGCTTGCTTTCGGGCAGGCGGCTCGTTTTGACTCTGCGTATCCTCGGACTCAGGCAGCGGCTTACCGCGTCTTGCGGGCCTTGGGTTCGGTGAGAAGGAAGGAACTCAAGGCGCAGAGCGCGCCGATCGCGATCATCGCAATCATGACGCTCTCGATTCCGTAGGTGTCGGCGACGATCCCGAGAATCGGTGTGAAAATCCCGCCGAGGCTCGTCGAGAGTCCCATCGTGACGCCCGAGGCGAAGCCCACGTTCTTCGCAAGATAGGACTGCCCGAGCACGACGAAGGCGGCGTAGGTGCCGTTCAGGGTGAAGCTCACGACGGCGAGAAGCGGAAAGACCCACCAGACGGACGGAGCAAAGTAGATGAGCGCGAAGGCGGGCGCCATGAGAAGATAGCCGAGCTTGCAGGCGCGAAGGAGCCCGAAGCGGTCGGTGAGCCACCCGCCCGCCAAAGTCATGAAGGCGCCGCAAAGCGAGAGGAAGGTGAGAAGCGTGCTCGAGAAGGCTTCGCTGATCCCAAACTTGTGAATGCAAAAGAGCGGAATGAAGGAGAGGATGCTCGTCGCGGCGACGCTTCGGAAAAGAATGACGAGCGAAAGGCGAGCAAAGCCCGGCCAGTCGTTTTCACCTTCCGTTTCCGTGTGCGCGACGTCTTTCGCGTTCGCGTGCTTTTTTACGGCGACCGAGGGGAGGCTTTTGAGCATCTTCGGGACGGCCCAGAGAAGAAGCGCCGCGGTGGCGACGCCCCAGACGGCAAAGAGCACCGTCCCTGAAGTCCCCCAGGCGGTCAAGGCCGCTGCGGCGACGAGCGGCCCGATCCCAAAGCCGATGTTGCCGCCCACCGAGAAGATCCCCATGCCGGTGGCCTTGCGCTCGGACGTGCGGTTGACGAGCTGCGCGGCGACCGGGTGGAAGATGGAGCTCCCGAGCCCCATCACCGTGACGGCGAGGAAGATGAGCCAGTAGTTCGTGGCGAGGCCCGAGAGACCGAGGCCGATGCCGCTCGTCAGAATCCCGAGCGAGAGAAACCAGTTCTTTGTGCTCTTGTCGGCCCAGAATCCGAAGATCGGTTGCACGAAGGAGGAGAGGCAGGAGGACGCGAACATGAGCCCCGCCACTTCCGTGTAGGAGAGTCCGTTGTGGAGCACGAGAAACGGAAGGACCGCGGGCAGGGCGCCCGGCGCAAGGTCCACGCTCAGGTGACCGATCGAGAGAAGATAGACGAAGAACTTTTTCATGCCGCCCTCAGGGAGAATCTGCCAAGAAGTCTAGCCGATCGCGGGGCGTTCCTTCGAGCGCGGGGATTCGTTGAGGGGACAAAGGAATCGTTCGAACGGTCATTTTGAGAAAGCGCGGTACGGTTCGGTCCCAAAACGACAAACCCCCTGCGGTTTGACGCGCAGGGGGGTCGGTATCAGATCAGGAAAAAATCAGCCGATCATTCCCATTCGATCGTGGCGGGCGGCTTGCCCGAGACGTCGTAGACGACTCGGTTGATGCCGCGCACTTCGTTGATGATGCGGTTCGACACCTTGCCGAGGAGGTCGTACGGGAGGTGGCTCCAGTGGGCCGTCATGAAGTCGGACGTTTCGACCGAGCGCAGGCTCACGACCCATTCGTAGGTGCGGCCGTCGCCCATGACGCCCACGGACTTCACCGGGAGGAAGACCACGAAGGCCTGGCTCACCTTGTCGTAGAGGCCGGCGTTGCGGAGTTCTTCGATGAAGATCGCGTCGGCTTCACGGAGAAGGTCGGCGTATTCGCGCTTCACTTCGCCGAGGATGCGCACGCCCAGACCCGGACCCGGGAAGGGGTGACGGTAGACCATTTCAGCGGGAAGGCCGAGTTCGACGCCGAGTTCGCGGACTTCATCCTTGAAGAGGTCGCGCAGCGGTTCGAGGAGCTTCAGGTGAAGCGTGTCGGGAAGACCGCCCACGTTGTGGTGCGACTTGATGGTCTTCGCCTTCTTCGTCTTGGCGCCGGCGGATTCGATGACGTCCGGATAGATCGTGCCCTGGGCGAGCCACTTGGCCTGCGTGAGCTTGGAAGCTTCTTCCTGGAAGATTTCCACGAATTCGCGGCCGATGATCTTGCGCTTCTGTTCGGGGTCGGTGACGCCCGCGAGCGCGTTCATGAAGCGGTCCACGGCGTCGACGACCACGAGCTTGAGGCCCATGTTCTTTTCGAAGGTTTCGCGGACCTGTTCGCGTTCGTTCTTGCGAAGGAGGCCGTTGTCGACGAAGACGCAGGTGAGCTGCTTGCCGATGGCGCGGTGGATGAGGGCCGCGGCGACCGAGCTGTCGACGCCGCCCGAGAGGCCGAGAATGACTTCTTCTTCGCCGACCTGATCGCGGATCTTGGCGATGGCTTCGGCGACGTAGTCGCCCATGAGCCAGTCGGGGTTGCAGCCGCAGATGTCGAGGACGAAGCGCTCGAGCATGGCGCGGCCCTTGACGGTGTGGGTCACTTCGGGGTGGAACTGCAGGGCGTAGAAGCCGCGTTCTTCGTCGCACATGCCGGCGATCGGGCACGACGGCGTCGAGCACATGACCTTGAAGCCCGGGGGCAGTTCGGTGACCTTGTCGCCGTGGCTCATCCAGACCTTGAGCATGCCGTGGCCGTCTTCGCTCTTGAAGTCTTCGATGCCTTCAAGAAGACGGGTGTGGTTGTGGGCGCGCACTTCGGCGTAGCCGAATTCGCGCTTGGCGCCCGACTCGACCTTGCCGCCGAGCTGCTGGGCCATCGTCTGCATGCCGTAGCAGATGCCGAGGACGGGAACGCCCGCGGAGAAGACAGCTTCGCTCGCCTGGTCGTTCGATTCTTCATAGGCGCTCATGTGCGAGCCCGAGAGGATGATGCCCTTCGGGTTGAACGAGCGGATGAAGTCGGCGGAGACGTCGTTGGGATGAACTTCGCAGTAGACGTGGGCTTCGCGCACGCGGCGGGCGATGAGCTGCGTCACCTGGCTGCCGAAGTCGAGAATGAGAATGCGGTCGTGAGACATGGATGCGTTGGACCTAAGAAGGGAAAAGAAAGACCGGTGGCCGAGCCGATCGTGCAACGTGAATCGGCCGAATTTGAGACAGGGGAGACTTTAGCAGAAACCGCGCCTCTCTAGGGGATTCACGCGGGAGAAAAACGAAGCGGACCGGTCCCGAAGGACCGATCCGCTCAGATGGAAGTCAACGATCCGAACGGATCGGTCCGTCCGATCAGTGTTCCTGACGATAGTTCGGGGCTTCCTTCGTGATCTTCACGTCGTGGACGTGCGATTCACGCATGCCGGCCGCGGTGATTTCGACGAATTCGGCGCGGGTGCGCATTTCGTCGATCGTGCGGCAGCCGCAGTAGCCCATGGAGCTGCGAAGACCGCCGAGCATCTGATAGATGATCGAGGAGACGGAGCCCTTGAAGGGAACCATGCCTTCGATGCCTTCCGGAACGAGCTTGTCGAGGTTGCCCTGGTTGTTGTCCTGGAAGTAACGGTCGGCCGAGCCCTTGCCCATGGCGCCGAGGCTGCCCATGCCGCGGTAGGACTTGTAGGAGCGGCCCTGGTAGAGGATGACTTCGCCCGGGGCTTCTTCGGTGCCCGCGAACATGCCGCCCATCATGACGGCGTTGGCGCCCGCGGCGATGGCCTTGGCGATGTCGCCCGAGAAGCGAATGCCGCCGTCGGCGATCAGGGGAACGCCCGTGCCTTCGAGGGCCTTGGCGACGTTGGAGACGGCCGAGATCTGCGGAACGCCGACGCCCGCGACGATGCGGGTCGTACAAATCGAGCCCGGGCCGATGCCGACCTTGACGCCGTCGGCGCCGTGGTCAACGAGGGCGAGAGCGGCGGCCGCGGTGGCGATGTTGCCGCCGATGACCTGGAGGTTGGGATAGTGTTCCTTGACCCACTTGACGCGGTTCAGAACGCCTTCGGAGTGACCGTGGGCGGTGTCGACCACGATGACGTCGACGCCGGCGTCGACGAGCTTTTCAATGCGTTCTTCGGTGCCGGCACCCACGCCGACGGCGGCGCCCACGAGGAGCTTGCCCTGGGCGTCCTTGGCGGCGAACGGGTGGTCGGTGGCCTTCGTGATGTCCTTCACCGTCATGAGGCCTGCGAGGTTGAAGTCGGCGTCGACGACGAGAACGCGTTCGAGGCGGTGCTGGTGCATGAGGGCCTTGGCTTCTTCGAGCGAGGCGCCTTCACGGACCGTGACGAGGCGTTCGCGCGGCGTCATGACTTCGCGGACCGGGATCGACATGCGGGTTTCGAAGCGGAGGTCGCGGTTCGTGACCATGCCGAGGACCTTCTTGCCGTCGACGACGGGAAGACCCGAAATGCGGTGTTCACGGGCGAGGCGGATGACGTCGCCCACGAGCATGTCGGGACCGATCGTGATCGGTTCGGCGACGACGCCCGCTTCATGGCGCTTCACCTTGGCGACTTCGGCGGCCTGCAGGTCGGCCGAGAGGTTCTTGTGGATGAAGCCGATGCCGCCTTCCTGCGCGAGCGCAATGGCGAGGTTCGCTTCCGTCACCGTGTCCATGGCGGCGGAAACCATCGGGATGTTCAGCGTGAGGCCACGGGAGATCTTCGTGGAGAGGACGGTGTCGCGCGGGAGGACGGTCGAGTGGGCGGGGACGAGCAGAACGTCGTCGAAGGTGAGGGCTTTCTGAAGAAGACGCATAACTACCTCTGAGAACAAAAAAAAATCGGCAAACGGCAAGGCCGTCCGCAGTCTTATTTGATTCAGAGGGGCGTGCAGGTAGCAAAAAGCGCGCCGACCATCGGTGCAGCGCGCATTCACTGCAAACCCCGAAAATCCCGAAGGGGCCCTTGGAAATCCGCCGCAGATCTCAAGCTCGGCGAGGAGCGAAATCGATGCGTCGGGAGGGCGCGGGATTGGTTTGCGAACGCAGTATAAGCATTTTCCCGAGAAGTGTGGGAAAAATCGGAAAAATTTTCTGAAATTTTTCGGGAAGAAGCTTTGAAAATCTCAAAACGCCTTGCGCAGGAACGAAAAAAGGGGCTCCGAACCGTCGGAGCCCCTTCTCGAGGAAGATCGAAAGCCTTAGGCGTTGATCTCGGCGTACATTTGGTCAATGAGCGTCGAGAAGCGTTCGCAGATGGTGCGGCGCTTCAACTTCATCGTGGAGGTGAGCAGTTCGTTTTCGACCGTCCAGGGGGTGCGAAGAATCCCGACGGCGCGCGGAACGCCGTACTGCGGGAAGGTCTTCGTCGCGGCGCGGATGCGGCGGATGACGGCGCGCTGCGCGTCGCGCGAGACGAGCGTCGCGGGATCCTCCGGATCGAGCTGCAGACCGGCGCAAAGGTCGTGCCATTCGGCGTCGTTCACGACGACGAGCGCGGCGACGAAGGGGCGCTTTTCCCCGATCACGAGCGCCTGCTCGAAGAGGCGATCGCTCTGCATGGCGAATTCCACGTCCACCGGCGCGATCTTTTCGCCCGTCGACGTGACGATGATTTCCTTGATGCGGCCCTTGATGCGCACGCGTCCGCCGTCGGAGAGGTCGGCCTGGTCGCCCGTGCGGAACCAGCCGTCTTCGGTGAAGGCGGCCTTGGTGTCTTCCGGACGGTTCCAGTAGCCCTGCATCACCTGCGGGCCCTTCACCTGAAGTTCGTCGTTTTCGCCCAGACGCGCTTCGGTGCCCGGAGCCGGGAGCCCCACCGTGTCGGGGTGGTTCCCTTCCGGAGTCGACCACGAGAGAATCGGGCTCGTTTCCGTGAGGCCGTAGACCTGCTGAATGTTGAGGCCCATGGCGCTGAAGAACTTCGCGACGGTGTAGTTGAGCGAAGCTCCGCCCGCGAAGGTGGCGCGCAGGCGTCCGCCGAACATCTTGCGGATCTTGCGGGCGACCTCGCGGTCGAGAATCGGATGCACTTCGTCGTCAAGACACATGCGGGGCGTGCTCTCGACGGGGAGGTCGTTCTTCTTCGCAAAGCGGCGCCAACCCACTTCGAGCATCCAGTCGGTGAGATAGCGGTCGCGGTCGGATCCGCGGGCCAATTCCGTCTGAATCTTCTGATAAATGCGCTCGTAGACGCGCGGCACCGAGCAGAGAAGGGTCGGGCGCACTTCGATCAGGTCGTGCTCGAGGTTCGCGACGGAGCGCGCGAACGCAAGCGACGCCCCGTGCGCCATGGCCGTGTAGTGCGCGACCGTGCGCTCGAAGGTGTGCGAGAAGGGCAGGTAGGAGAGGTAGACGTCCTCTTCGCAGACGTCGCACACGCGAGAGATCTGCTGCACGTTCGAGACGATGTTGCCGTGCGAGAGCATGACGCCCTTGGGGCGGCCCGTCGTGCCCGAGGTGTAGATGAGGCCCGCGAGGTTGTC
>UMJU01054595.1_pt1 | contig 14545 bp, 13 predicted proteins | sample 1966161 | NCBI WGS metagenome assembly UMJU01 (sample SAMEA4836156, study PRJEB28245) | human gut metagenome | biome: gut microbiome; material: fecal sample | place: Denmark | collected 2008 | reverse complement strand
ACAGCAGCAGAAAATACGCCTGCCTGCGGCTTTTCCGGTAGAATATGCCCGAAAGCAGCGCGCCGACGAACGTGACCAGCAGCTGCAGCAGGTTCTCAATCAGCTCCATGCCGTTCCTCGCTTTCCTTATCCTGTGTGTCGTCCCGATTCATTTGCCGCAGCCGGAAGCACAAAACAGTCACGCACACGCCCAGAAGAAACGCCAGAAGCCCGATGACGATGTATCCCAAGGCCGCGCCGCCGTGAAAGATGCTTGCCGCCGTTTCAAAGCCCGCATAGCCACCGGTTTGAATTTTTACGGCAATATCAGGCATGACGAAAGACACACCCACAATCAGTGCAAGGCACGCCGCCACAGCGGAAGCCGCGGTAATCGTATTGCGCCGCAGCTGTTTCTCCCGCTCCATCTTGGCGATGCGCCGCTTTGTCTCCGCGATGCGTTCTTCATGACTCCGCATTTGTAATCCCCTCCCGTTCCAGAAGCCTTCGCAGGCTTTCCTTTCCGCGATACACCATGTTGGTAATCTGCTTTACCGTTTTTCCCGTAACCTCCGCCGCCTGTGCGTAACTCATACCCTCAAAATAGGTCAGATATAGAACCTCCCGGTAATCCGGATTCATTTCACCCATGCAGAAGTGCAGAATGCGGTTTCGTTCTTCCGTTCGGATAACCTCCTCCACAAGCAGCTGCCCGTCCGATTCATCGGTCAGCTCGTCCAAACGGAACAGACACTTCCGCTTGCTCTTATGGCGCAGCGCCATATTCCGCGCCATCTTATACAGATATGCCTTGAAGCCACCGTCCCGGATGCGAGGCTTTTTCGTGAACAGATAGGCGAAAACATCCAGCATCAAATCCTCTGCTTCGTGGACATCGTGCAGATACCCGTCGATATACAGGGTTAGCGGATTGCCGTATTTTTTCATCAGGGCCTCCAGCCCCACATCGTCGCCGTTCAAATATCGGTGGTAAAAAGTCTCGTCGCAGGTCATAGCGTTCACTTCCTTTTTGCGGGTGCTCCAAATGCAGAGGGGTATCCGCCAGGCGCTTGCCCTGCCGGAATTTCGGTGCTGTTCCTGAAAGCGCGGGTCGGACGGCTTTTCCGCGTTCTCTTGGTCAAATTATATCACAAGATACGTACGGATAGCAACCGGAACCGCAGATCATGCCAATAGCATACGCAGCCTGCCCAAGGTGCTTTTAGGTGAGGTCACACTTCGTCCTTTCTCCTCTGCTCCAAAAGCCAGGCTGTCATGTCCCGCAAAGTATCCTTCACCGGGCGCGGATGATATGCAAAGCATTCCGATGCTGCGGCATGGCTGAATTGTCCGTTTGAGGCAAGGACGGCAACGGAATAAGGTGTGAAAAACAGCGGCTTTCGCTTCTTCAGGCTTCGATGTTCATAGTATGGAGCCGCCAGCTTTGCAAGCCCCAGTGGCAGGCAGATGGGGCGATACTTCCGCTTTGCGGTCTTTCCCACAAGCTGAAGCATCTTGCGAACGGTAACATAGTGGCCGGACAAAATGTATCCCTTACCGGGTTCTCCGTTCTCGGAACAGTCGAGAATGCCTTTTGCCACATCCCGTACATCCACGAAGTCATATCCGCCGCGAACGGCAAAGGGCAGCTTTCCGCGAAGAAAAGATTTCGCCATTGAGGTGAAGCTCCCTCCCTGCATGTCGCCCGGCCCGATGATGCCGGATGGAAAGACAATGCTGGCATTCAGCCCGCGCTCCGCCGCATCGAAAACCAGCTCTGTTGCAGTTGCCTTGCTTTTGGCGTAATCTCCGTCCACAAGCCCCGGAGAGAATTCGCAATCTTCCGTAATGATGCAATCCTTTGACTTTTCCGGTATGGCATGAACGGAGCTGACATAGACCATTTTGCCCACGTCATGCTCCATACATTGCCGGAGAACCCTCCATGTCCCGCCTACATTGACCTGATAGAGCTTCGAACCGGGTCTGGACGCGACAGAGACGATACCGGCGCAGTGAATCACACAGGTACGGCTGTCGGCATCCGCAAAGAAGTCTGTCAACGAGCTTTCCACGCACACATCACCGATGACGGTATGGACTTCTTTGGGGAGCAAATGGATATAGGGGTCATCACGCAGCACAAGCGCATGCACTTGCGCTCTGCGGCGTACCAGCTCCTCCGCAACAGCCCTACCGAGGAAGCCGGTAGCGCCTGTAACAAGATATTGATCAAACATGCAAAAAGCCTCCTCTCAAATAAGCATACAAGTGTTGATTATCTTTCACAAGTACAGTATACTTGAGAGGAAAGACAGAAACAATCAGCACTTGCCATACGACTGAAAGAAAAGCAACATTGTCTGTTGAAGTGTTGCTTTTCTTTGTAAACTTTTTTTGGGAGGGGCTCTATATGGAGAAAATGGACGCAAGGAAACGCTATACGCAAATGGTGCTCAAGCAGTCTTTTCTGAAGCTGCTGAAGGAAAAACCCGTAAACAGAATTACGGTGAAGGAGGTTTGTGCGCTGGCGCAGCTTAACCGCGCCACCTTCTATGCCCATTACAGCGATTGCTTTGCCCTGATGGAGAGCATTGAGAATGAACTCATCGATGCCTTTGAGAAATCCCTTCGCTATGTCAATTTGTTTGATGTGACGGCACTGATCGAAGCCATTTACGATATGGTCGATCAGAATCAGGCCGCCTGCCGGGTTTTGATTCTTGGGAATACAGGCGCAACGGTCCTCATGCGGATGATTGCTTTGGCCAAGGAGGAAAGCATTGCTTACTGGCGGAAAGAGCTGCCCAATGCCGACGAAACAGAGCTTGAGATGATGTATACCCACCTGTCAAACGGTTTGATGCATGTCGTTGTGGAGGGCTATGACAAGTACAGCAAAGAGGAAATGATCCATTTTGTCAACCGCGTTGTAAAAGCCAGTCTTTTGCTGTTTCAATCGCCCCAAAGTCCCCTTGCTTAACACAGCCTTTATGCCCGAACGGCATAATAAGCTTACAAAACGGTCGATGGTCAAAAAAGATGAGCCGATAAAAACGGAACAGGCATGATTTCGGTCATGCCTGTTCCAAGAAATATGAATTTTACCGTCTTGTCGTCCGGAATCCTTGTCCCGCTTTTTTCCTTTCCTCTCCAAATTTTAATTCGCCGTATGCTTCTTGATTTTTGTAAACCCATGTGCTATATTGAGTGCATGGCGGCAACAAAATCCGCCAAAATTTTCTCTATTTTTATAGAGTACAAAGGGGTAAAACCAAATGAAACTCAGAAAACTCTGCGCATTGGCACTCGCCGGTCTGCTCTCGCTCTCTGCGCTTGCAGGCTGCACCTCCGCCAAAACCATCGTAGGGGGGAACACAAGCAGCACCTCCGCCGAGTCCTCCTCTTCCTCCGAAGCCACCTCCGAAGACAGCACTGCGTCCTCCGAACCCGAATCTTCGGCCTCCACCGGGGAAGCCATGTTTGCCTCCCTCGCCGATTATCTCGCCGATCCGGACGTAAAAGCGTCCATCGATGCCGAAATTGAAAATCAGACCGATGACAGCATGACGATCAAGGTCTACGCAGACGGCAATGCGCTCGTCTATGAATATCAGTTCACGGATGAATACGACCTCTCCGACGAAGACATAAAGCAGTCCGTGCTCGATGCTTTAAAAGAAGGCTGCGAAGAAAATGCTTCTACCTTTGAGGATATCGCCGATACGCTCGAAAGCGAAGTAGGTCTCTCCGGTGTGCACGTCCGCCTCGTCTACTTGAACGGCGACGGCAGCGAAATTTACACCCACGACTTTGAATGATTATTTGTGTAATTTATAAATAAATTTTAAAGCGCCGTCCGCGAACCGCTTTCGGTTCGCAGACGGCGTGTTTTATTTGACAAGATTCGACATTTTTAAGTGAAATATTTCGCGCTGCGAAATGTGAAATTTGATGCTACGCATCAATTGAAATGAAATAAATCCCTACGCGCTGCAGCGCGGTTCACACACCACAGGTATTTCACGTTGCGCAGCAACATTTCACTGCCCGAAGGGCAATTTCACAAATTCCGAAGGGATTTATTTCGTTGAAAAAAGAGCCTTGTCTTTTTGACAAGGCTCTTTTTTCTGGTGACCCGGACGAGAATCGAACTCGTGTTACCGCCGTGAAAGGGCGGTGTCTTAACCGCTTGACCACCGGGCCAGATGGTAGCGGCAAATGGATTCGAACCATCGACACTTCGGGTATGAACCGAATGCTCTAGCCAACTGAGCTATGCCGCCATATCTGCTCTATAATGTAGCGTAGTTTATTATAATACACATTTTTTCTTTTGTCAAGTGCTTTTTCACTGGAAAATTCTATATTTCTGTGTTATACTGTTCTCAAATTGCGCGATAAGACGTAAGGAAAGCGTGAGAAGGGAGAAAGCGCCGTGAAAATTCTGCTGAAAAAGCACTTCGGCTGGTTTTATGAAAAACTGAATAACGACGCCATCGACTCCTACGCGGCGCAGGTTTCGTTCTGGATCCTCATTTCGTTCATTCCGTTCCTCATGCTGGTCTTAGCCCTTTTGCAGGTCATTCGGTTTGAAGACACCTCGCTTCTCGTGGCATTCGTTCAAATGCTTCCGCCGCCGGTGGAAGAAGTTGTCAGTTACTTATTTCAAGAGGTGCACGCGCCGCAGACGCTCATTTCCATGACGGCTATCACCTGCGTTTGGTCCGCTTCCACGGCTATGGTGGCGCTGATCAAGGGGCTTTACTCCGTTTTTGACGTTTCCAAAAACCACAACTATATTTTTATGCGTATTTTAGCCATTTTATACACGGTCGTGTTCGTCATGACGCTGCTTGTCAGCATGGGCCTGATGGTCTTCGGCGACATGCTGTATGAATGGCTCATCACGGTGATGCCGCCGGCGTTCCCGACGCTCATCAACCGCTTTAAGCCCATCATGTCCTATGTCCTGCTGCTGTTCTTCTTCTGGTTGATGTTCATTGCCATTCCGCGCAAGCAGGTATCCCTGCGCAACGCGTTTTTCGGCGCAGCGCTGGCTTCTGCCGGGTGGGTCTTATTCTCGTTTATCTTCTCCGTTTTCGTGGAGAACTTCGCAAACTACGCCACCATCTACGGCAGCCTTGCCGCTTTGGTCATTTTAATGGTATGGCTGTATGCCTGCATGTTTATTTTGCTCATCGGCGGCGAGATCGCCATGTGGCTGCAGCACAGCGGCATCAACCGCGATGTTTCCGACCTGAAAACAGAACGTCGCCGCCGCAAACTCATCTCAGAGAAAGGAAACGATGCAAATGGCAAAACCACAGACAAGAAGTGAAACCGCCCTGCAAAGCGCCGTGATGCGCTTTGGCGACGACGCGTTCCGCATCTGTTATATGCACACAAAAAGCGGCAAAGAGACGCTTACACTGCTTTCCGATGTATTTATGCAGTACTTTTTAGACACGCAAACCTTTAAAAGCGAAGGCGAGGAGCGCCTTTGGGTGCTGCGCACAACGCACAAGACCTGCATGGACTATTATGCACAGAAAATTCGAAAAAAGCTGACGGACGAGCAGATTGCACAGCGCTCAAAAGACATGCCGTTTGAAACGCCGAAAGAACTCTGCGACATTTTACGCCTGCATTACACGCTGTTGACGGCGGTGGCGCTGCACTACGGTGCAGGTGACAACACGCGCATTATCGGCCGCGTGACCGGAAAATCCGCTTCTGCCGTGCAAAATCAGCTGGAAAAAGTCAAAAAAGCCGCGAACATGAGCGAGGACGACCTGCGCGAATGGGTAGAAACCCTGGAAACGCCGGACGATCTTCTGCACCGCGTGTATTATTCTGTTTTGAATGAATCGAAAGATCCGCATTTTACCGCGAACAGCCGCGCAAAGCGTCTGAAGCGCAACGTAGACCGCGCCATGCCGTTTGCGGCCGTAGGCGTCATTGTAATCTGTTTATTGTGCGTTGTCGCCGTACGCGCGGGGTGGTTCGGCACGAAATACGTGCGCACGCCGGACGTGATTTTAGAGAGCGACACGCCGGTCTCGTCCGCCGCGGAAAGCGAAGTGAGCCACGTGACGCTGACTCCGGAGCCGACCGCTTCCGAAGACACGCGCGAAGCCGTGAACATGTCGCTTTCGATTTTTGTGCCGAGCGACAGCGGCCTTGACCAGTACAGCTATAAGAGTCTGCCCGCAGACGGTGCGGTGCTCGTGCAGAAAATGGCAGAAAAGGGCGCATTTCCGGAGGATGTGACGCTGGACGCGCTCGACTACGTTAAAGACGGCGAGGTTGTCTCCACGATGAAGAGCGGCGAAATGCTGGAGGTGCGTTTGCAGTTTTCCGGCGCTTTGCAGGAATATTTAGACTCCGCCAGCTCCACGTCTTCTCTGGAAGCCATTGCAAAGACGTTCCGTGCATTTTATGAAGCTGCGGGCATGACGCTTTCTAACCTTGAGGTGTATTCGGACGGCAAGCCCGTCACCGTGGGCGATATGCAGATCAACTGCACATCGCTGATGTACGGCGAACTTCCCGTTTCCGCCGTTTTGGACGGCGACACAAACGAACCTACGGAGGGTTGATTTTGATGAAAATACTCGTGATTGACGGTCAGGGCGGCAAAATGGGCGCAGCACTGACTGACCAAATTAAAAAGAACATGCCGGACGTGGAAGTCGTTGCCGTGGGCACGAACAGCCTTGCCACAAGCGCCATGCTGCGCGCCGGTGCGGACGCTGCCGCCACAGGCGAAAACCCCGTTGTGGTAAACTGCACGTGGGCAGACGTCATCGTGGGACCCATCGGCATTATCTTAGCAAACGCGCTTTGGGGCGAGATCACGCCGAAAATGGCGCCAGCCGTTTCCGAATGCGTTGCTAAGAAAATCCTGATTCCCGTTAACCGCTGCTCCGTAAGCGTAGTGGGCGTACAGGACAAGACGCTCTCGGAATACGTGCGGGATGCGGTCGCCATGCTGAAAAACATGCAGTGAGGAATATTGCGGCGACCGTGATGTTCTATGAAGTTGTGCGGCAAAGAAACGCCTTCCGCACATAACCTCGCCCGATTAGAACGCAAATATGCGTTCTTTAAAATATACAGGGGAAAAAATTTGGGAGGAAAACGTATGAAAGAAAGAGAAAAATTCGGTTCTCGGTTGGGATTTATTTTAGTTTCGGCCGGGTGCGCCATCGGTATCGGCAATGTGTGGAAATTCCCGTACATTACCGGCATATACGGCGGCGCGGCATTCATCCTGATGTATCTTGTGTTCCTTGTGGCGCTGGGTCTGCCCATTATGGTGTGCGAATTCACCGTGGGCCGCGGCAGCCGCATGGGCATGGGCAAGGCGCTCGATACACTGGAACCGAAGGGCACGAAATGGCATCGCATGAAGTGGATCAGCATTCTCGGCAGCTTTTTGCTGATGATGTTCTACACCATGGTGGGCGGCTGGATGCTGAAATACGCATTTATGGAGGCAACCGGTACGTTTGTCGGCTTGGACGGCAAGGCGGTAGAGGGCGTGTTCGGCGATATGCTGACAAATCCGGGCACGCTGACGTTCTGGGCGATTGTCGCCATTGTTATTTCGTTCGGTGCATGCGGCTTTGGCCTGGAAAAGGGCATTGAGAAAGTGACGAAAGTCATGATGATTGCCCTGCTGCTTTTGATGATTGCGCTGGCTGTGAACTCCGCATTTTTGCCGAATGCCGCGGCAGGCATCAAGTTCTACCTTGTGCCGGACTTCGGTGAAGTGGCAAAGAAAGGCTTCGGCAACGCGGTGTTTGCGGCGATGTCGCAGGCGTTCTTCACGCTTTCCATCGGCATCGGCTCCATGGAGATCTTCGGCAGCTATCTGGACCGCAAAAAGCGCATTACGGGCGAAGCGGTGAACATCGTGCTGCTGGACACGTTTGTTGCGCTGATGGCGGGTTTCATCATTATCCCGGTGTGCTTTGCCTACGGGGTGGAGCCGGGCTCGGGTCCGTCGCTGCTGTTCATCACGCTGCCGACGCTCTTCAATAACATGGCGGGCGGCAGAATTTGGGGCACGCTGTTCTTCATCTTCATGTCGTTTGCGGCGCTTTCGACCATCATTGCGGTGTTCGAGGAGATTCTCGCATTCTTCATGGATATCGGCGGTTGGAGCCGCAAAAAGGCTGTGGGCGTGAACTTTGTGCTGATCACGGTGCTTTCCCTGCCGGCGATTCTCGGCTTTAATGTGCTTTCCGGCATTCAGCCGCTGGGTGAGGGCAGCAACATTATGGATATGGAAGACTTCCTTGTTTCTTCCAATCTGCTGCCGCTGGGCAGCCTTGTGTTCGTACTGTTCTGCGTGCGCAAAAACGGTTGGGGCTTTGAGAATTTCCTCAAGGAAGCGAACAAAGGCGAGGGCATTAAGTTCCCGCACTGGATCCGCCTTTACATGCAGTACATTCTGCCTCTGATTGTGGTCATCATTTACCTGAAAGGCTACTACGATATGTTCAGCGGCAAGAGTACGGCGGTGTTTGTGAGCTGGATGTGCTTTGCGGTGCTGCTGCTTTTCGTCATCTTCGGCGTTTCAATTTTTACGGGACGGAAGAAGACGGAAAGAACAAAGTGACCGGCAACGTGGGTTAAAAGTTTTGCTCAAACTTTTTCAAAAGCTTGTCCGTTTCCAAAAGTGAAACCTTTGGTCGTCGTCCGCAGACGACGAAACTCTTTTGCCTACCAAAAATCAGGAGAGGAGTTTCAAATGTCCGGTGGACATTTGAAATCGGGGAACCCTATTAAGGGGGGCCCGAAAAAGCGATAGCTTTTTAGAAAATTAAAAGACCGCTGTATGATTTGCATTACGCACATACAGCGGTCTATTTTCATTTCCCCTCCAGCACGGTGCATTTCCCGCACCTTGCGCAGCCGTTGCAGATCATGCGGCTGCCGCATTTTTCGCACTGGGGGCCAAAGTATTTTTCGTATTTTCGCCCGGCGTCGAACAGGCCGTAATCGTCTTCGAGCTTGAATTTCATCGGCTTGCCCTGATACGATATGCCGGATTTATACGCCATTTCGCTTTGCACGCGCTTATTCGGCAGGAAGTACCGCCGACCGTCCTTGATGAAGTTTGTGCCCGTCTCGATAAAGCAGAACGTGACGTTTTGGTTTGCGCACTGCCTGTGCAGCGAGCGCACCCAGTCGTAATCGCACGGACGCGCGCCGTCGTAGTTTTCGCCGCCGCAGATAACCTGCTCAATCTGCCCCATCGCGAGGTATTTTTCAATCTCTATGGGGCCGAGCAAGGGCGCTGTCATGATGCCCTTGTGTTTAAACGGCAGGCTGTGCAGAATGGGGATGCGCTCGTCCGCGCGGCGCTGGTTTTCGCACGTAACGTTGAAAAAGATGTGCTCCCAACCGTCGCCCCAGTTATACGGCAAACATTTTTCTACGCGCTCCGGGCGCTTTGTGAGCAGAAAAAACGAAATGTCCCGCCGCTGATCCATGATCTCCCACGCTTCACGCCGCCACGGATCGGCCTGCTCCAAAAAGAAATCGGACGTCATGCACACGCGCAGCTGCTCTCCGCTTTTTACTTTGTAGTTGCCTGCGCGGTCGCGGCTCAAGGGATAGTGAAAGCCCGTTTTTGTGCGGTAAATTTCCGCGCCGTTATGCCCGCGCTGACTGTCGAGAAAATACATATAGCAGTGTGCGCAGCCCTCGCTGCACTTCACGCACCCGTGCCACGGGTTCCAAATATCGTGCATACCGTACCTCCTTATCGCAGGGTAAGAAGCCGAAAGACCTGCTCTGCGCTTTCGGCGAGGTTTTCCGCCGCGGTTTCGGGGCGCATGGCTTCGTCTAATGTCGTCACGCCGCGCACGGCGGGGAAAAACGCCGTGATGCCGGCTTTGTTGCACGCTTCCGCGCCCTTTTCAATACCGCCCGCAAACGCGATGACGGGCTTGTGATACTTTTTAGCAAGCTTCGCCACGCCTACGGGCGCTTTGCCCATGGCGGTTTGGGCGTCCAGCCTGCCCTCACCCGTCACGACGAAATCGGCATTTTTGATTTTTTCCTCTAAGCGCGTTTCCTCCATGACGATCTCAATGCCGGGCATGAGCTCTGCGTGCAGGAACACGCCGAGTGCGAAGCCGAGGCCGCCCGCCGCGCCTGCGCCGGGGGTATCAAGATTGCTTTCGGGATACAGATTTTTCGTCAATGCGGCGTAATTTCGCATATAGCCGTCCATTTCGCGAATCATTTCGGGCGTAGCACCCTTTTGCGGACCAAAGACAGCACTGCACCCGTTTTCGCCGCACAGCGGGTTTGTGACGTCGCACGCTGCGCGGATAACGCAGTTTTTGAGCGCGGGCAGGGCATTTTTGTTCTCGATTTTCGCGAGCACGCGCAGCCCCTCTGCGCCGAACGGGACGGGGTTGCCGTCTTTATCCAAAAGATCGAACCCGAGGGCTTGCAGCATACCTGCGCCGCCGTCATTCGTTGCGCTGCCGCCGATGCCGAGAATAAACCGCTTGCAGCCGCGATTTATTGCATCGCGCAGCATTTCGCCCACGCCGTAGGTGGTGGTTTTCATGGGGTTCCGCTTATCTTGGGGTACGAGCGGCAGGCCCGCTGCCTGTGCCATTTCCAATATGGCGAGGTCGCCTTTGACGCCGTATTCCGCCGTGACCTTCTCACCGAGCGGGCCCGTGACCCGCACGCGCACCGTTTCGCCGTGCAGGCCCTCTGTGAGCGCTGCAGACGTGCCTTCGCCGCCGTCCGCCACAGGACACACCACGCACTCGATTGTGCCGTCTGCGCGGCGTACGCCCTCTGCCACGGCCTTGCCTGCCTCTATGGAAGACAAACTGCCTTTAAACGAATCCATCGCAATCACAACGCGCACTCAAAACGCCCCCTAAGAATTTCTTTTCACCATAATAGCACATTTGTTCCCTGCTTTCAAGGCAAATTTTTAGCTTCAATCAATTTTGTTTATATTGATTTTTGGAATATTTAAATAAAAGTTTTTTACTTTATTTAAAATCATTGACAAAAATTTTCTTTTATGGTATAAAATACACAGAATAAATAAATTCCTAATTTTGCAAAAGGAGGCTTTTTCGTGACTTGGAGTAAATTGAAATGGACTGCTTTATTTTCAATGATTTTAGGGCATATTTACGCGGCTGTACCTGTTCAAACTATACTCTTGACTTATTTCAAAATAGAACCTGATGTTTCTTACCCCGTTGTCACTGCGCTGCAATGTATCGGTAGTATTGCTTTTCCTATTTATGCTTTCGGTATAGCGCAAGGCTGTATACATACGGATAATGCACTTTTTTATTGTCTCCGCCTTTTAGTATTTGCTATCATTGCCGAAGTTCCTTATAATCTCACATTGCGATATGGTTTTGTAAAATTCGCCTTCAACAATATTCTTTTTACTCTATTACTCGGTGCTGTCTGTTGCTTACTCTATGATTTTATTAAAAAGCAAATTTTTTCATGGGCAGCTTGGATTCCCGTTCTACTCCTTGTATTTTTAGCAGAAATTCTAAACGTTGAGGGTGGAGGTTTTGCTGTTATTTGCATTATCATCCCTTATGTTCTTTACCGGCGTCACAACAAAACGGCTTCCGTTATTTCTTTAGGTATCCTTATTGTTATATACTATGCTTTTATCAAACAATTTACAGGTTCTTTAGACGCTCCGTTCCAATGGCTAAATCCTCGCTATGACACCTCATCTTTCTTCCTTGAATGTGCATGTGCACTAATTGGTATTCTGTTGCTCATAAGTTACAACGAAAAAAAAGGAAAAGCTTACTGCCAATGGTTTCATTATATCGCCTACCCGGCACACTTGTTATTGCTCTATATACTCAACACCTGCATAATTAAAATTTAATTTTGTCTTTTCTAAGATAGGAGTGATTCCAATGCACAATCCATCTCACCACATGAATCGTACATCGAATATCACAAAATCTCATAATGACATCCCTGTTCTTAGCGATCATCTTTGTTATTGCACTGCCGATTTCCATTTCTGCACAAACGGTTGACATTCCTTCTCCAAACTCGGAAGTTCAGCCTCAATCTTTTACTCGAGAATATACAACATATCTAACTTCTTCAACGCGCCAAGTTATGAGTGACGGCAATTGGTTTGGCGAGGAACTTGTCATTGTTCGTTTTACTTCTTCTGAAGGGCCAACCTCAATATCTGTATACGCCCTTGATAGTGCTGGCAACAAAATTGGTCCGCGCACAATAAGTTTGGGTGGTGCCGCTTCGTTTGTTTTGAAAAACGTTTCGGGATCATTTGAAATTTATGCCAGTTCAAACGCTGGAAAGAACGGAAATGTTAAGTTAACTGTTGTTCTTTCTACATACGCTTAAATTAAGCAAATTCACTTCATCAGACGTTTAAAAAGGGAGTAAAGTTGACATTCGTCAACTTTACTCCCTTTTTTCGAAAAAACGCAGGAAAGCGCTTTGCCTTCCTGCGTTTTGTATTCTATGAAATTACTTGAGGGTAATGGGCTTTACAGGTTTATTCTCCTCGCGGGCGCTGGTCTTGCCCTCGGGCTTGATTTCGCCTGCGGCAAGCAGGGAACGCTTTGTGAGAGACGGGCCGATGAGCTCATACACCAGCACGGAGAACAGCACGACGTTGCGCACGATGCTGCCGTCTGCAAGGGACGTAGCGGTGAGCGCCATGCCGAGCGCCACGCCGGCCTGCGGCAGAAGCGTGATGCCGAGATGCTTTTTGATGTGGTCACTGCACTTTGTCATGGCGCAGCTGATGTAAGAGCCGGAGATCTTACCGAGCGAACGGAAGACGATGTAAATGATGCCGATGAGCAGCACGAGCGGGTTGCTTAAAATATTCAAATCGAGCTCCGCGCCGGAAAGCACGAAGAACAAAATGTTGATGGGGCCTGTCCAGCGATCCAGACGGCTCATCAGCTCTTCGGAAGCGCTGCACACATTGCAGAAGACCGTACCGGTCATCATGCAGACGAGCAGCAGAGAGAAACCGATCTTCACGCCGCCGAGCTCAAATTCCATGGAGGAGATACCAACCATGAGAAGTACGAAGGCGACCGTGAGGGACAAACGCTTACTGCGAGAGTGGAAATAGGTCTCTAACCAGTTGAGCGCAAGGCCGGAAAGTGCGCCGAGCACGAGGGAAATCACGATCTCGATAATGGGCTCTAAAATGACGCTGACAACGCTGATGCTGCCCATTTCGAGCGCGCCGGCGATGCCGAAGGACACGGAGAACAGCACGAGGCCCACGGCGTCATCGATAGCGACGACCATGAGCAGGAGCTTTGTGAGCGGGCCGTCTGCCTTATACTGGCGCACGACCATGAGCGTAGCCGCCGGGGCCGTAGCCGCGGCGATGGCGCCGAGGGTGATGGCAGAGGGCAGCGAAAGGAGGGCGGGATTGACGAGATGCAGGACAATGAGGGCGATATCGACCACAATAGTCGTGATGACCGCCTGCAGAATGCCGACGGTGATGGCCTGCTTACCCATCATTTTGAGCTGCGAGACGCGGAACTCGTTGCCGATGGCGAACGCGATGAAGCCGAGCGCCGTCTGCGTGATGACGCTGAGGCCCTCCACCTGCTCCAGAGAATTGAAGCCGATGTACGGAATGTTCAGCGCGCCGAGACAGAACGGACCGATGAGCAGACCGCCGACGAGGTACGCCGTGACCGCAGGCAGATGTACAAGCTTTGCCAAGCGGGACATCAGCAGACCGACGACCAGAGCGATGCCCAGACAAATCAGGGTTTTTTCCACTTTTTGAACACTTACCTTTCTTCGAGGTACGCGTGCGGCCACACAGGAAAGTGCCGGTCTCCGCCCCTCCGTTTGTATATCTTTTTTCTTTGTCCGCCTGCCGCCGGAGCACGCAGACGAAAAAAGCAGAATTCCAAAAAAGTTTACAACAATTTCACGGATATGTCAATGTTTTTTGACGCCATGTTTTAGGGAAAAAAGGCGTTTTTTCCCGTTGTTTTGCTGAATATGGTAAGTCGTGAAGTAAAACCTGTTGAAGGAATAAAGTTTTGCTCAAGCTTTCTGCGCGGACAGCTAAAAGCAAGCGTAAATGAAAAAACCCCTCTGACAGAGGGGGCTTTTAGCTTTTGAAAAATAAAAAAGAACCACATTTCTGTGATTCTTCTAAGTGTTGGCGCCAACCTATCGTCCCGGGCCGTTGCCAGCCGAGTATTTTCAGCACAAACGAGCTTAACTTCTGTGTTCGGTATGGGAACAGGTGGACCCTCGTTGTAATCAACACCAACTATTCTGTTTGCCGCCTCATCTGACGGCTTTATTATAATACCACATCTCTTTCTAAATTGCAAGCCTTTTTTCAAAAAAATTTCAAAAAGTTTTGAGAAAAGCAAAATATGGTATACCAAACATTTTGCATGCCATATTTTGTAGGTTATTCTTCTGTGTAATCACCGGTGTCATCCGTATAGTCGCCCGTATCATCGGTGTAATCCCCTGTGTTGTCCGTATAATCGCCGGA
>UMJU01035462.1_pt1 | contig 14857 bp, 10 predicted proteins | sample 1966161 | NCBI WGS metagenome assembly UMJU01 (sample SAMEA4836156, study PRJEB28245) | human gut metagenome | biome: gut microbiome; material: fecal sample | place: Denmark | collected 2008 | reverse complement strand
ACAGACAGCATCTGGCGGAGGACGGTATTCTGATCGTGGTACTGACGCTTGAAAAATACAGCAATCAAGTTCTTGCAGGTCCGGATATTGTATCCAGAGGATTTGTATACGTCAGAGAATCCGAAGGACTGATGGATGAAGCAAAACATGTGGTAGAAGAAGCTATTGAGGACTGCATGGATCGAAGAGTGACCGACTGGGGACGTTTAAAGACAGCAATCCGTGACAGCTTAAGCGAGTTCCTCTGGAAGAGAACAAAGAGAAGCCCGATGATCCTGCCGATCATTATGGAAGTATGATGGGGCTGATAGAAAATGGATGAAATAAAGGAATATACGGTGCAGCTTTCGGCTGCACTTCGCGGAAGCGAAGCGTACAAAGCGTTTCGGGAAGTGAGCAGAAAAGTATCCGAAGAGCCGCAGCTTCGACAGAGGCTGGATGAGTTCCGCAAAAAGAATTATCTGCTTCAGAATGGAAGCAATGCTTACGATCTGTTTGATGATGTGCAGAATCTGGAGCGGGAATACGAAGATATGCGGAAGAATCCGGTTATACAGGAGTATCTGGCAGCGGAGCTTCAGATATGCAGGATCATTCAGAGATGTGCGGATGAGATACTGACATCTGTGGATATGGAAATTGAAAATTTTGCAGATATCATAGAAACGGACTAGTACTGTTCCTTGCAGGATTAATGTACTGGTAAGACAGGAGAGGGTGCATGAAAGAGAACAGTGCAAAATCAATTGCAGTCGGCATTGCCGTGAAAATCGTATTGCTGGCGGTTCTTGTGCTTGTTCTGATTTTTACCGGCAGACAGGCCTACACATTCGGATATCAGATATTTGCACAGGAAGCGATGAGTGAGGCTCCCGGAAAAAAGGTAGCAGTTACGATCACCAAAGATATGTCCTTTGGTGAAATCGCAAAGCTTCTGGAAGAGAAGAAACTGATCAAAGATAAGAATGTTTTTCGCATTCAATATATGCTTTCTGAATATAAAGGAGAAATTGAGCCCGGAAGCTATGTACTGAACACCTCACAGACAGCAGAAGAGATGCTGAGAGTACTGAGCCGGGCGGATGAAAAAGAGACTGAGACGGAGTAACGATATGATAGTAGATGAAAGAATGACAGCTTTTATCAACTCCCTGGATACGGGAAATACCCCGTTCCTGACGGAGCTTGAGGTAAAAGCACTGGAAGATCATGTGCCGATCATACGAAGAGAAATGCAGAGCTTTCTCAAGGTGCTGCTGCAGATGCAGCGTCCGGTCAATATATTGGAAGTAGGGACAGCAGTTGGATTTTCCACACTGCTGTTCTGTGAATATGCACCAAAAGAAGCCAAAATCACAACAATTGAAAAGTATGAAAAACGCATTCCGATCGCAAAAGAAAATTTCAGAAAAGCCGGGAAGGAGTCACAGATCCGTTTTCTGGAAGGGGATGCCACAGAGATTCTTGCAGAACTTGAGGGTTCTTATGATTTTATCTTTATGGACGCTGCAAAAGGGCAGTATATTCATTTTCTGCCGGATGTGATGCGTCTGCTGAAAGTCGGCGGCATCCTGATCTCGGATAATGTGCTGCAGGATGGTGACATTATCGAGTCCCATTATGCAGTAGAGCGAAGAAACAGGACAATATACAAACGGATGCGGGAGTATCTCTATGAACTGAAACACAATGAGCATCTGATGACCAGCATTGTGCCGATCGGGGATGGAGCAACACTCAGCGTGAAAATAAAGGAATAGATAAATGGGAGGAAGAACGATGAGGAAACCGGAATTGCTGGTGCCGGCAAGCAGCCTGGAAGTATTAAAGACGGCGGTCATCTTTGGAGCGGATGCCGTTTACATTGGCGGCGAAGCATTTGGACTGCGTGGAAAAGCCAAGAATTTTTCGATGGAAGATATGAAAGAGGGCATTGCCTTTGCCCATGAGCATGGCGTGAAAGTTTACGTGACAGCCAATATCCTGGCACACAACCGGGATCTGGAGGGCGTTGAGGAATATTTCAGAGAATTAAAAGAAGTGAAACCGGACGCACTGATCATTGCCGATCCGGGGGTGTTTGAGATCGCAAAACGTATCTGTCCGGAAATCGAACGCCATATCAGTACCCAGGCGAATAACACAAACTATGCCACCTATCATTTCTGGCATACACTGGGAGCGAAGCGAGTGGTTTCTGCAAGGGAACTTTCCATGCAGGAGATCAAAGAGATCCGTGCAAACATTCCGGAGGATCTGGAGATTGAGACCTTTGTGCATGGAGCTATGTGCATTTCTTATTCCGGAAGATGTCTGCTCAGCAGTTATTTTACAGGCAGAGATGCCAACCAGGGAGCCTGTACGCATCCGTGTCGCTGGAAATATGCAGTTGTGGAAGAGAAACGACCGGGTGAGTATCTTCCGGTTTATGAAAATGAAAGAGGCACCTATATTTTTAATTCCAAGGATCTTTGCATGATCGAACATATCCCGGATCTGCTTGATGCGGGGATTGACAGCTTTAAGATCGAAGGCAGAATGAAAACGGCCCTCTATGTGGCAACGGTTGCGAGAACGTATCGCAAAGCGATCGATGATTATCTGGAAGATCCAAAACTTTATGAAGAGCATATGCCGTGGTACCGCACACAGATTGCAAGCTGTACCTACCGCCAGTTCACGACCGGTTTCTTTTATGGAAGATCGGATGAGAACACGCAGATATACGATAACAATACTTACGTGAAAGAATATACCTATCTTGGTATCGTCGGGGAAGTCGATGCAGAAGGTCGCTGTCGCATTGAGCAGAGAAATAAATTCAGTGTCGGTGAACAGATTGAAATCATGAAACCGGACGGTCAGAATGTAGAGGTTACAGTAAAGAGGATCCTCAATGAGGACGGTGAAGAACAGGAAAGTGCACCGCATTCCAAACAGATCCTGCATGTGGAGCTGGAAGGCGGAAGAGCGGAAGCATATGATATTTTAAGAAGAAAAGAATAAGATGAGCCAAAAAGCTTTAGATGAGAAAACAATTAAATGAAAGAAAATAGTCCTTTATAAACCAAAAGATGCGAATCCGCAATGGACTCGCATCTTTTTTGTGTGTGATGATCAAACTTTCTTATTTCAGTTTCAGTTTTTTGCTCATGCCACTCTTGGTCAGCTTCTTCTGGAAAGCAGCCGCTTTTTTCTTATTGTTCCGGATGCTCTTTGGAACACTTACGGTCACTTTGGAAGCCGTCTTTTTGAAGGCTTTGGATTTAATCGTTTTTACAGAAGTTCCCTTGAAAGTTACTTTTTTAAGTTTCTGGCATCCGTAGAAGCTGTTTTTGCCAATGGACGTAACATTCTTTCCGATAATGACAGATTTCAAATTTTTGTAGTTTTTAAATGCATTTGCCTGGATCTGAGTTACCGTAAAGGTGGTTTTGCCTGCAGCATCTTTTACAGTGTTTGGAATCGTTACTTTTGTTACTTTACCCGGTTTTCTGTCTGTTCCCTTGACAACGGCTACCGTCTTTTTGGAAACATTCAGGACTTTGTACTGGATGTTTTTAACCTTAAAGGTGTCACCTTTTTTGAGAGCTGGAGTGGAAGGTGTCTGCGGTTTGTCCGTAGAAGGTGTTTCAGGTTTGGTGTTTGGAGTCTCTGTTTCTTTTGTATCCGGAGTTTCGGTTTCTTTCGGAGAGTCCGGAGTTTCCGTTTCCTCCGGGATCAGCGGTACATTTTTCAGAACAACAGAATAAGTTCTGCGACTCTTTCCGTCTTCAGCTACGGAAACAATTTTGATTTCGCGGTTGCTTACCGGGATAACGGTGACGGAAGCATTTTCCGGATTGGTGAAGCTCAGTCCGTCAAAGGAAGTTTCTTCGATCTCGAAGCTGTTATCGGTTCCCGGAGTAAGCTCGGTATTGCCGATCTTGATCGCACTCAGATCTGCACTTGTCTTTGCATAGTAGGAAGTGCTAGGACTCATCACCTCACATTCATTCAGACCGATGTAACCGGTATAGCTGAAGGTGATGCGGATTGCGATCGGGTTGATCGTTTCTGCAAATTTGTAGCTCAGACCTTTGGTCCACTGATGCAGAGAAGAATCATTGATCTCTTCCGGTTCACCGACCGGTGTGATTTCTTTCCAGTCATTGGAAACAATTTCGCCGTTTTCATAACCACTGCTCAGTGTATATTCAAATTTTACCTTTGTCGGCAGTGTAGAGAGAGAATCGGTGGCTGGCTGATAGAAATAGAACAGGTTGATCTGGTTGGTAGCAACCGCAGTTGCCCAGTCCATGGTGATCACAGCATCGCCGTGTGTGGAATCGTTTCGCTTGCCCCAGGTACTCCAGCGGGAGTCGCTGTAACCATTGTCAGAACGATTTCCGTCAATGATGGCTGTCAGTGTATCATTGTATGGTCCGTTGTCAGTCAGATGCAGGGCAGCAGTTGCCACGTTATCGTGTTTGTCAACCACCGGTTCTGCAACACGTACGCTTGCAGTGATCGGGTAGGTCTCACCAAAAGCAGAAACCTTGCCGTTGATGGTTACAATGTCACCAATATTTTTGAAAGTATCTGCGGTGACACCGTTCATATCCCAGGTAATCTCGCGTGCTTCAAAAGCAGTTCCGTCTGCGTAGTAAGTCATGGCAGTTTTTGGAAGTTCCGGAATGGTATTTGGTTTTGTGATGCAGGAATAATTTTCTGCAACTTTGATCTTGCCGTAAATATGTGCGGTTATGTAAACATCTACGGTTTCTGTTCCGTCTGTGAAGGAACCTTCAATACGGAAAGAACCTGCTGTTTTCAAAACTGCTTTGTCATAGGTGCCCCATGTGATCTTGCAGGTTTTTGTTGTTCCGTCTGCATAAGAAGCAGTCACACTTGCAGGAAGCTCAATGTCAGAAGATCCGACCGGTGCATACAGATGTTTTGTCATACGGTAGCTTGTCATGGAAGTGTTGCTGCCATCCGAAGCACTGACGGTTGTTACGGTAGCTTCACCGCCGGTCAGACTGTCGGATTCTGCTTTTACGGTAAAGTTTCCGGCTTTGTTTGTAGAACGTACGATCACCAGAGCTTTTCCGGCATAGGCATTGATGTTTGCGGAAGTTGTGCCAGTGAGGACAGAAGCCTGCTGATATTTGCTTACTGTTGCCTGGTCACCGTTGTCAACACCAACGATCTCACCGTCGCCGGTCAGAGTGAAGCGGATGTTGTTTGTTGCAGTTGTGTCCAGATTTCCGTTTGCATCGGTGACATCTACTGTGATGTAAGACAGGCTGCTGCCGTCGGCAGTGATCGTTTCTTTATCTTTGCTTACAGCAAGCTTTGCCGGTGCGTCCGGTGTGCTGACAGAAGAAGTTCCGTTCACCTCTGTGATCTCTTTGCCAGATTCATCGTAAGCTTTTGCAGAGATCGTTCCCTTTTCGTAAGCTACGTTGAATACACTGTACAAAGATGTGGAATTTGTTCCGGACCCAGTTGTACATACGCTGCTGTCATCGGACTGTGTTGTGTAGGTATAATATTTATGACCTGCTGCGGTTGTGTTGACTTTACGTGTTGCAGTACCGACTTTTTTGCCATTGCGGTAAAGTTCCACTTTTGCAGCATTGGAGTAAACCCATACCGGAGTTTTGCCGTTCTTGTTGATCATATTGTCGCTGTCCCATGCAGTTACAAGATGAAGGGTCGTGTCATCCTGTTTCCACTGGCTTCGATACAGATAGTAAGTATCTTTTGGGAAACCGGTTGTTTCAACGATGCCGAAGTAGCTGCTGTTCGGATAAGGATTGCCGCCGGATACGGAACCAGTGCCGGTACCGTTCCAAGGAGTCGGTTCACCGATGTAGTCAAAACCGGTCCATACACATTCGCCGGCAACTTTATCTTTCGTTACGGTATCCCAGATAGAGTCATGGGCTGTTTTACCCCAGCCTACTTTGGAAGTATCATAAGATGTCAGATGGAGTTTGCCGTCTACGTTCTGGTTGTTTGCGGTAGAAACATAGATACCGCGGCTGTTGGTAGCTGAAGAAGTCTCACTTGCCAGGATCACGCCGCCGTTATAGTCTGCAAGACGGTCAAGATCGCCGCTGCTTGCGTAATTGTAACCGGCAATACCGCCGCTTGCAACAACTTTAGCCATGGCACCGGCAATATTTCCGCTCGTTGTTTTGCGGTTGCTTCCGAGAGTCGCCGGATGCTGCGTATCTACTTCTTTGATCCAATTGATCAGGTTCTCGGCGATGGTCGGATAGTTTGCAGTACTTCCGGAACATCCCTCGTCAATCTCATTGCCAAGAGACCAGAGGATCACAGAAGGATCGTTGCGGTCACGTTTTACCATGGATTTGATGGCAAATTCTGCCCAGGTCATGGAAGTGTCACCGTCCAGGATCTCATTGTCACCGGTCAGAGTCTTGTTAAAGTAAACGGAGAAATCGTTGCTGTTTCCGTTCTTTGCAAGTTCCCATCCGTCAAAAGCTTCTTCGATCACAAGGATACCAAGTTCATCGCAGATATCGATGAAATCTTCGTCATACGGATTGTGTGTAGCACGGATCAGGTTCACGCCCATATCTTTCAGAATGGAAATCTGGCGATACATGGCATCGTAGTAGGCAGCAGAGCCGAGAGCTCCCTGATCGTGATGCATGCACACACCGTTCAGTTTTACATTTTTACCATTTAAAGAAAATCCTGTGTTTTTTGTAAATTTATACCAGCGGAAGCCAAATGCGGTATCATAAGTATCGATCACATTGCCGCCGGAAAGAATCTCTGTGCGTACATAGTACTGCGTCGGATCATCCAAAGACCAGAGGGACGGATTGGTGACAACGTTGTTTGTAGAAGCTTCCGCAGAAGAACCGGCTTCAACCGTCAGAGTAGTTTCGGCAGATTCTGAAACTTTCTGGCCTTTTTTGTCGTAAACGGTATTGCGGACAGTGATGTTTGCAGAAGAGGTTCCACTGTTTGCAACCTTTACTTTTGCAGAAACGGTTCCGACACCATTTTCGATATCCGGGGTTGTGATCTGTGTGCCGTTCTGGCTTACATGGATTTGATCGGCAACGATCAGTTTTACATCACGGTAGATACCGCTTCCGGAATACCAGCGGCTGGAAGGAAGTTTGTTGACAACTTTGACAGCGATCACGTTGTCTGTGAGACCGTCGCATACCAGATATTTGCTGATATCAAAAGCAAAAGAGGTGTATCCGTAGTGGTTTTCACCAACCTGTTTGCCGTTGACATAGACATAGGCATTCTGATAAACGCCGTCAAAACTCAGGATAACAGACTTTCCGTCGCATCCTGAAGGTACGGTAAAGCTTTTACGGTACCATCCGGTTCCGCCCGGTAAGAATCCGCTTTCTGCTTCGCCGGATGTTGTGAAATTCTGGCTGATGCTGAAATCGTGCGGAAGGGTTACGGCATCCCAGGAACCGTCATTGAAAGAGGTGCTTTCTGCACCGGAAGGATCAGAAAGGGAAAATTTCCATCCATCATTAAAAAGGGTACTTCTTTCGGAACCAAGTCCGGAAAGGGCAATTTCCTCTTCCTGTGTGAAGGTCGTGCCGGAAGTGGCAGCGTATCCATATGCACCCGGGATTGCCGGAACGCACAGGGCAACTGACAGCATAACGGCCATCAATTGTTTCATTCTCTTTTTCATAGAACTCTCCTTTGAATGAATATAGAATCTTTGGTTGCAGACGTTGTAGCATACAGAGTGCAAATATGCCAGAACTCATATGCGTTCGACTTGAAAAGGGCAAATTTGTTTCTGATGTACAAACGTGTGTTACAATTTTAACACTAACAGGTAAAAATGACCATACCTAAAATAAAAAATATGGCAACTGTGAAAAGATTTCACAATTACCATATAAAATCGGTGAAAATTTGTCTTAAAGAAGAACTGTTCAAGAATGGAACTGCATTTTTACAAGACAGATTTCACTTTTTGTTCCAAGACGCATATTCGGTCCCCATACACCGGCACCTGAGGTAACAACACTGTAGGCATTTCCTTTTTTCAGAAGACCGTAAGGATTCTCCCACATCAGCGGCAGGAGCAGATTGCCGGGGAAAAGCTGCCCGTTGTGTGTATGACCGCCAAGGATCAGATCAGCACCGGCATCCGCAAGAAGCGAAAGTTCTTTTGGCTGATGGTCGATGATCAGGATCGGTTTGGACTTGTCCAGATGTTGTGTAAGCTGATTCGGAGTTAAGCGTTCTTTTTCGGAAATCAGTTTTTTGCAGCGTGCAGGATCTTTTCTTCCGATTAGATAGAAGTGGTTCTCGATCAGACGGACTTCGTCATCCAGCAGAGTCATGCCGGCATCGTGAAAAAACTGCTCAAACCGTTCATCGGCATTTTCTTTCTGTCCTCCGAAAGTAAAACCGGCGAGAATCGCCTCGTCCAGATCGTGATTTCCATAGCAGCAGTAAGTTCCGTACGTGCTTTTCAGAGCGGATAAAATGGATGCACATTTTTGAGGATGTTTTATCGCATGAAAATCATTGTCAAACGTATCCCCTGCCACGATGATCAGATCCGGCTGCAGTTTGTTGATCCGTTTTACAAGGCGTTTCAGAAAAATTTCGTCTGTGTTATAGCCCAAATGCAGATCGGCGATCAGGGCAATCTTCAGAGTGTCATGTCCGCTGCAGCTTTTGGCAGAGGAGATATTCCAGGTTGTTGTGTAGAGTTTTTTGGCATGAAAAAATCCATAAAAACTGAAAAAAAGGATCAGAACGCCGGTAAAAAAGCCGGTGGCTGCAAACATCAGTCTGGAATGAAACCAGGAAGCATCGGCAAGCGGAGAAAAATAGAGCAGGATGCGGATGAAATCTGCAATGCCGATACCGATCAGGGCATAGAGAAATGTGCCCAGCCACAGATTGCTGATGTGTTTTAAAGTCCGATGCAGTCCATCCGGCTTTTTGATCAGAAAAGAAGACAGCAAAGTGGTAGCTGTCAGAATGTACAGGGCAGAAAATCCATAGCGGAAAGCAGCCAGAGCAAAAATATTATTGCAGACGGCCATCCATTTTAACATCCAGTTTAAAACATAAAAGCACACCGCAAGATAAACGGGTGCAAGAAAAAGTGCGGCCATAAGAATCTCCTTTGTGATCGTGAAAACTTTACTTTCTGTGATGCCAGGGTCAAAAGACCTTTTGATCTCAATATCTTTTCTGTCAGTATAGCACAGGATTAAAAAAGAAAAAAGTGGAAAGGCACAGCAAAAAGAAAATTAGCATATGATAATATAAATCTGCTTCGAGGTTTTTCTTTGAAGACATTTCCAAAACCACTTACCGTCAAAGAAGAAAAATACTATCTCCAGAAGTATAAAGAAGGCGACGAGGAGGCAAAGCAGATTCTCATTGAACGTAATCTGAGGCTGGTTGCCCATGTGGCTAAAAAGTATCAGCATCCGGATGAAGATGCAGATGATCTGATATCCATAGGGACGGTTGGCCTTATCAAGGCAGTTCTGACCTTTGATCATACGAAAAACAACAGACTGGCGGCCTATGCGGCAAGATGCATTGACAATGAACTGCTGATGATGCTGCGGTTAAAAAAGAAGACTTCAAAAGAAGTCTCTCTCTACGAACCGATCGGTATGGATAAAGAAGGAAATGAAATCTGCCTGGTAGATATCGTGGAAGGAAAAAATACAGACCTGGCAGAGATGATCAATAAAAAGCAGGAAATCCGTGAAATGTATCATTATATGGCACAGTTAAATGAAAGGGAGCGACAGATACTGAGTCTGCGTTATGGGATCCTTGGACAGAAGGAAACAACACAGCGGGAAATTGCACAGAAACTTGGTATTTCCAGATCGTATGTCTCCAGGATTGAGAAAAATGCCCTGAGCAAACTGCGTTCCTGTTTTCGGGAAAAAGGAAAAACAGGCATACGCGAAAGCAGATGACAGGAAAAAAAAAGCGTGTTACACTGTGCGAAGGAGGAAAAGAACGTGATCTATCTTATGAGAACAAAAGAAAGAATGGAAAAAAGTGCCGCACGGCATAAAATACAGAGCAATATGGCAAAAAGAGTACTCCTTTACGGCATCAGAAAAGAATATTCGTTAAAGGAATTGCCGGCTATTGGAAAAGGAATCTACGGAAAGCCTTACTTTCCGGAATACCCGGAGATTTGTTTTAATTACAGTCATGCGGATGCCGGCATTTTATGCGGGATCGCAGAAACACCGCTTGGCGTGGACATAGAACGTCTGATCCATCCGACGGAACGTCTGATCCGTGCGGTATGCCATGAAAATGAAAAAAAGATGTTACTCGCAATCGAAGATCCTGCCGTGCAGATCAGATACTTCAGCAAAATCTGGACGGCAAAAGAAAGTTATCTGAAATGCATCGGAACAGGCATCCGGCAGAAGCTTTCGAATCTGGATCTTTCCGAAGTACTCGATGGAAAGACCTATGAGGAAGTGTATCATTTTTTCTTTCTGGACGGAGAAGATTTTCAGGCGGCAGTCTGTCTGAAAACAAAAAAAATGCTTTCGAACCTTTCTGTTATTTATATGGAAGAAAATGAAAACAATAATCTGTAACGTTTAAAAAGAAAGTGTTGCATTTTAAAAGAAAATATGATAAACTGGAAACAATCTATCATTATTTCCGCCATTTCGGCACATTATCACAACGAATCAAAGGAGAAAAGAATATGTTCAGCAGAGTCTTATCCGCAGCCATCTGCGGAATCCAGGGTCTGCCGATTTTTGTAGAAGCAGATGTCAGTGAAGGGCTTCCGGGATTTTCCATGGTGGGAGATCTGTCAGCGAAAGTAAAAGAAGCACAGGATCGGGTTATGACAGCATTTCGCAACAGCGGAATCCAGCTTCGTCCGAAAAGAATCACAGTCAATCTCTCTCCGGCAGACATACATAAAGACGGCAGCAGCTATGATCTTCCGGTAGCACTTGCCATTCTTGCAGCGTACCAGCTTTTGCCCATGGAGACTTTAAAAGGTGTCCTGGTGGCAGGTGAGCTGGGATTAAATGGAGCAGTCAAAGGGATCAAAGGGGCGTTGCCCATTGTTCAGCTGGCAAAAAAAAACGGATGTCATACCTGTATCCTGCCGGAGAGAAACCGCACAGAAGGAGAAATGGTATCGGATATTCACATTGTCGGAGTAAGTACCTTAAAAGAAGTATTGCACTATCTTCAGAAAGGCACAATCCCCGGGAAAATCAAAAAAGATGTATATAATATAGAAGAAACAGAAATTCCTGATTTTGCAGATATTCACGGTCAGAGTGCAGTGAGGAGAGCCGCAGAGATTGCGGCCGGCGGAAGACATCATTTTCTGATGATGGGACCGCCCGGAGCCGGGAAATCGCTGCTTGCAAAATGTATGCCGGGTATTCTGCCGTCCCTGACAATGGAAGAGAGTCTGGAAGTATCTTCCATTTACAGTGTGGCAGGTTTACTGTCCAGTCAACAGCCGCTGATCAGAAACCGTCCATTCCGTGCACCGCACCATACCATATCGCCTTCTGCCCTGGCAGGCGGAGGCAGGATTCCGCGGCCGGGAGAGATCAGTCTTGCACATAAAGGTGTCCTGTTTTTGGATGAACTGGCAGAGTTTAAAAGAGAAACGATCGAAATCCTGCGGCAGCCTATGGAGGAGCGAAGAGTCCATATTTCAAGAGTGTATGGGAGCTATGTGTTTCCGGCAGACTGTATGATCGTTGCAGCCACCAATTTCTGCAAGTGTGGGAATTTTCCCAATCTTGAGAAATGTATCTGCAGTGAAGCGGAGATACGCCGTTATCAGAGCCGGATCAGCCGCCCGATCCTTGACCGCATGGATATCAGTGTGGAGGCCGTAAGAGTAGATTACGATGCACTGATCTGTGAAAAGAAGAGTGAAGATTCCAAGACGATACGAAAAAGAGTTGAGCTGGCGGGGCAGATCCAGAGAGAGCGTTATCGGGATACCGGTTATCGCTATAATGCCGATCTGGATGCGGCGGGTATTAAGAAATATTGTAGGACCGGAGAAAAAGAAAAGAAAGTTTTACGGGATGCTTATGAGAAAATGGATCTTACGGCAAGAGCGTGTCATAAGATTTTGAAGGTAGCCCGTACTATTGCGGATATGGAGCAGAAAGAACAGATTGCCGAAGAACATCTGTATGAGGCGATCGGTTACCGCATTTTTGAACAGCGGCAGATCTGGAGGTGAGACAGAAGGGATGCAGGAAAAAGAAGAAAAAACAGAGGATGAAAAACGGAGAGAAAAATGGTTCTGGCTTTGCAGTATCTTAAGCTTTGGAAGAAAAGAAAAACAGATGCTGCTGGATTTTTTCGGTACGCCGGAAGAAATATGGCAGGCCGATGAAAGAGAAATCGGTGAAGTTTTTTGGAAAAATGAAGAACATAAGAAAGCCTTTTTTCGTGAAAAAGCTGCCTGGGATGCGAAAAAGGCATGGAATGAAATGCAGAAAAAAGGCATACGTTTTATCAGCTGTGAAGATACATCCTATCCGCAGAAATTAAAAGAAATTTATGATTATCCGTTCGGACTTTTTATAAGAGGTGAGCTTCCAAAGGAAAATGAGAAGACCGTGGCGATTGTCGGTGCCAGACTGTGCAGTGCCTATGGCAGACATTTTGCGGTAAAGATCGCAGAAGAGCTGGCAGGATATGATATTTCACTTGTAAGCGGTATGGCAAGAGGAATCGATGGCACTGCCCAGAGACCTGCCATAAAAGGAGGCGGAAAGAGCTATGCGGTACTTGGATGCGGACCGGATATCTGTTACCCGATGCAAAACCGGGATCTGTATCAGAATTTACTGAAAAATGGAGGAGTCCTATCGGAATATCCGCCGGGAAGCAGTCCGCTTCCTTTTCATTTCCCAATGCGAAATCGCATTATCAGTGGTCTTTCGGATTTGGTGATCGTGATAGAGGCAAGAGAAAAAAGCGGATCACTCATCACAGCAGATCAGGCACTGGAACAGGGCAGAGATGTTATAGTGTTGCCGGGCAGAGCCGGAGATGCACTCAGTGCCGGATGCAACCGCCTGATCGACCAGGGAGCCGGCATTTTTCTCTCCACAGATCAGATCTTGGAACGTCTTAAAATTAAGAAAAAAAATCATACAAACACAAAAAAAACATACATTGCACTTGAAAGCGAAGAAAATTTGGTGTATAGTGTTCTGGAATTTCAGGCGAAAAATCTTCAGAGCATAGCAGATGAGACAAACCTCACCCCGCAGAAAGTAAGTGCAATACTGGTTCGCCTGATGCTGTGCGGGCTTGTTGCGGAGGATGTAAAAAATCATTATTCGAAGGTCTGAGGAAAAACAATAAGCACTGTGAAAGCCGTTGCACCGATTTTGGGCGTAAACAGTTGAAAAAGGGGTAAACATATGGCAAAATATCTGATTATTGTTGAGTCACCTACCAAAGTAAAAACCATCAAAAAATTTCTTGGCTCTAACTATGATGTCGCAGCATCAAACGGACATGTACGTGATATGCCAAAAAGTCAGCTGGGGTTTGATGTTGAAAATAATTATGAACCGAAATATATTACCATACGCGGAAAGGGAGATATTCTGGCAGCACTTCGCAAGTCTGTAAAAAAGTCAGATAAAGTATATCTTGCAACGGACCCTGACCGCGAAGGAGAAGCAATCTCCTGGCATTTATCAAAGGCACTGAAATTGGAAGAAAAAGATATCCACAGGATTACCTTCAATGAAATTACGAAAACAGCTGTAAAAGAATCTCTGAAACATCCGCGTGCGATCGATATGGATCTGGTGGATGCACAGCAGGCAAGACGTATGCTGGACCGTATGGTTGGATACCGGATCAGTCCGCTTCTGTGGGCGAAAGTCAAACGAGGCTTAAGTGCAGGCCGTGTACAGTCTGTCACTTTACGGATCATTGCAGACCGCGAGGAAGAGATCGCAGCCTTTATACCGGAAGAATACTGGACCCTGGATGCCGATTTTACGATTCCGGGAGAGCGAAAACCGCTGACTGCCAGATTTTACGGTACGGAAAAAGAAAAGATAACGATTCATTCAAAAGAAGAGCTGGATACGATCACGAAAAAGCTGGAAGGTGCAAAGTACCAGGTGGCGGAAGTGAAAAAAGGAGAACGTACCAAAAAAGCTCCGGTTCCGTTTACAACCAGTACGCTTCAGCAGGAAGCTTCCAAGGTGCTGAATTTCTCCACACAGAAAACCATGCGTGTTGCACAGCAGTTATATGAAGGAGTGGATGTAAAGGGCAGCGGAACCGTTGGTATCATCACCTATCTGCGTACGGATTCCACGCGTATTTCTGATGAAGCCGATGCATCAGCGAGAGCTTATGTCGAAGAAAACTACGGAAAAGAATACGTTTCTGCAGCTGTGCAGGAGAAAAAGAGCGGTAAAAAGATCCAGGATGCTCATGAGGCAATCCGTCCGACGGATATCACGAGGACACCGTTTGCTTTAAAAGAATCGCTCACAAGAGATCAGTTCCGTCTGTATCAGCTGATCTGGAAACGATTTGCCGCAAGCCGTATGGCAAATGCACAGTATACTACGACTTCCGTTAAAATCGATGCAGCCGGATACCGTTTCCATGTATCCGCCTCCAAGAAAAAATTTGACGGTTTTATGGCAGTTTATGTGCAGGACGAAGAAGAAAAGGGCGAGGGAAATCTTCTCGTGAAAGAAATTTCCTCAGAGACACAGCTGAACTTTAAGAGTTTTGAGGAAAAGCAGCATTTTACACAGCCGCCGGCACATTATACAGAGGCCGCTCTTGTCAAAACGCTGGA